>ENA-OUQG01000438-OUQG01000438.1-human-gut-metagenome-genome-assembly--contig:-NODE-438-length-25917-cov-14.204354_pt1 | contig 25917 bp, 25 predicted proteins | sample MGYA00237943_ERZ548823 | MGnify/ENA primary metagenome ERZ548823 (study PRJEB26490, sample SAMN05194731) | human gut metagenome | biome: terrestrial biome; feature: human-associated habitat; material... | reverse complement strand
CTGTTACCTCCACATTCTTTTTTATTTTGAATGTCCGCAAAATCCGTCCTACATCGGTCGTACAATGGCAGGGACTAACACCCCGTACCGCTTTACGCTGTCTGCCATTTCAAGCATCTTTTCATCCACCGTTACCTTAAACGGGTGGTTAGGAAAATCGCTGATTTCCGCTAATGGAATATCCATCACGGTTTCTCGCTTAGCTATGTCCCGTTCCTCTTGGGTTGTGAAAAGCTCATCTACTGAGGTCAGAAGGCTGGATACGCTGTCTTTCGCCAATTCCTTGCACCTCCTTTGCCAAGTTCGCATACGCTTTTGCGGCTTTGCCGCCCCGGTCGTGCTTAAATATGCTCTTGTCCTTGGTGCTGATTTCTCCGAGCCTTACGGTAGCGGGGATAACCGTATCAAATACGGGAAAATGCCGTTTGTAGTTCTCCTTGATAGCCTTTACCACGTCCTTGCGGAAGTTGGTGTCATTTGCCATCGTCAAGAATATTCCGCCTACCTCTAACTTGGGATTGATCTGCCGCTTTACCTGCCGTACCGTGCCGAGTAGTTCGGTCATATCTTCCGCCGCAAAATACTCCGCTTGTACGGGGACGAGCACGTAATCGGATGCAGACAAGGCATTGATAACCAACATACCGAGGGACGGGCGGCAATCAAGCAACACATAGTCGTAACCGTCTTTTACGCTATCAATATACTGTCGCAGTACGGTTTCACGGCTGAACGCATTGACAAGTCCCGTTTCCACCGCAGACAAGGTGCGGTTGCCGGGTACAAAGTCAAATCCTTCATAATGATGCAGGATTTCCGGATGCTCCGTGACCTCGTTTCCTGCAACAATATCGTTCATACAGTTTCCGAGAGTCAACGGCATATCGTGGGGTTTGCGCTGTCCTAACATCTTGGTTAAATCGCCCTGTGGGTCAACATCCACAAGCAAGACCTTTTTGCCGTGCATCGCAAGACCGGCTCCGAGATTATACACGGTTGTGGTTTTACCCACGCCGCCCTTTTGGTTTGCTACGGCAATAACCTTTGTTTTCGCCATTTGCGTGTCCTCCTTTACACAGATTTAGCCGACCACGGCGGATGATCGGCTATGTAGGGGAATAGAAAAAGCCGCCTATTCTTTTGGAATAAGCGGCTCTGCGGTTATGTAGGTCATACTCTTAACTTTTTCACGGGAGCGTTCATCACTTTAAGGATTACTTCATCAACAATATCGGCGGTTCTGCCTTGACGGACAAGGTCGTTCTTAAACTCCACAAGGCAACGGAGCAAGGTGCTGTGTTGCTCGGTGTCTAAATACATATATCGCTTGCTTTTCATATAAAACCCTCCTTACAATACTATTATATATAAGGAAAGGGAAAATAACAAATGTGCAAAAAAATAAGCGTATCACTATTTCTAATGATACGCTTATCGTTATTTGTGTTGTCAATCAAGGTCGATTTCCACGGTTACGGTGGTATCTCTCCATTGATTTTTTCTCACATACTTGCCGTTAGCCTTTCGATAGGCTTCTGCTTCCTTGAAACCAAGCGGTAATTCAAAGGAAAGAGAACTCCTACCTACTTTTGATAGCAGCCTGTGCTGCTGCAAGACGGGCAATCGGAACACGGAACGGTGAGCAGGAAACATAATCAAGACCAATCTTGTGGCAGAACTCAACAGAGGACGGGTCGCCGCCGTGCTCGCCACAGATTCCGCAGTGAAGGTCTTTTCTTACGCCCTTACCAAGCTTAACAGCCATTTCCATAAGCTTGCCAACGCCTACCTGATCGAGCTTAGCAAACGGATCGTTCTCGAATATCTTAGCGTCATAGTAAGCGTCAAGGAACTTACCTGCGTCATCACGGCTGAAGCCGTATGTCATCTGGGTAAGGTCGTTGGTGCCGAAGCAGAAGAACTCGGCTTCCTTAGCAATTTCGTCTGCTGTGAGAGCGGCACGCGGAATTTCAATCATTGTGCCTACTTCATACTTAAGGTCGATTCCGGCGGCCGCGATTTCAGCGTCGGCGGTCTCAACAACGGTCTTCTTAACATACTTAAGCTCTTTAACATCGTCTACGAGCGGAATCATAATTTCGGGAACTATGTTCCAATCGGCATGAGCCTTTTTAACATTGATAGCCGCGCGGATAACAGCGGTGGTCTGCATCTTTGCGATTTCAGGATAGGTTACCGCAAGACGGCAGCCGCGGTGACCCATCATCGGGTTAGCCTCGTGGAGGGAAGCGATGATAGCCTTAATGTCCTCAACGCTCTTGCCCTGTGCGTCCGCAAGCTTCTTAATGTCAGCTTCCTCAGTGGGAACGAACTCGTGAAGCGGAGGATCTAAGAAACGGATAGTAACCGGCTTGCCCTCAAGCGCCTCATAAAGCTTTTCAAAGTCGCCCTGCTGGAACGGAATGATATTTTCAAGAGCCTTTTCACGATCTTCAACAGTAGATGAGCAGATCATCTGACGGAAGTAGTCGATTCTGTCGCCCTCAAAGAACATATGCTCTGTACGGCAAAGGCCGATACCCTCAGCACCGAGTTCAGCCGCTTTCTTAGCATCTCTCGGAGTATCTGCATTGGTACGAACGCCGAGCTTGCGGTACTTATCAGCCCAAGCCATAATTCTGCCGAACTCGCCTGCAATGGAAGCGTCAACGGTCGGGATTATGCCGTCATAAATGTTACCGGTAGAACCGTCAAGCGAGAGATAGTCTCCCTCGTGATAGGTCTTGCCCGAAAGGGTGAATTGCTTGTTTTCTTCATCCATATTGATAGCGGTGCAACCGGAAACGCAACAAGTACCCATACCGCGCGCAACAACGGCAGCGTGAGAGGTCATACCGCCGCGAACGGTGAGTATACCCTGAGCCGCTTTCATACCTTCAATGTCTTCAGGTGAGGTCTCAAGACGAACGAGAACAACCTTCTCGCCGCGAGCGCCCCAAGCCTTAGCGTCCTCAGCGGTGAATACGATCTTACCGCAGGCAGCTCCGGGAGAAGCCGGAAGAGCCTTACCAACCGGTGTTGCTGCCTTTAAAGCCTTAGCGTCAAACTGCGGATGGAGAAGTGTATCAAGGTTACGCGGGTCTATCATAAGAACCGCTTCTTCGTCTGTTATCATACCCTCGTCAACAAGGTCGCACGCAATTTTAAGGGCGGCCTGAGCGGTTCTCTTACCGTTACGGGTCTGGAGCATAAAGAGTTTGCCGTGTTCAACGGTGAACTCCATATCCTGCATATCGCGATAGTGGTTTTCAAGTCTCTGGCAAACATCCTTGAACTGCTTGAAAGCCTCGGGGAATTTTTCTTCCATTTCGGAAATGTGCATAGGAGTACGAACGCCGGCAACAACGTCTTCGCCCTGTGCGTTGGTAAGGAACTCACCGAAGAGGCCCTTAGCGCCGGTAGCCGGGTCGCGGGTGAACGCAACGCCTGTACCGCAATCGTCGCCCATATTACCGAATGCCATCATCTGAACATTAACGGCAGTACCCCAAGAATACGGAATATCGTTATCACGACGGTATACGTTTGCACGGGGGTTGTCCCATGAGCGGAAAACAGCCTTGATAGCGCCCATCAACTGCTCCTTAGGATCGGTCGGGAAATCGGTGCCTATTTTAGACTTATATTCAGCCTTGAACTGACCTGCAAGTTCCTTAAGGTCGTCGGCGGTAAGCTCAACATCCTGAGTAACGCCTCTCTTTTCCTTCATAGCGTCGATAAGCTGCTCGAAGTACTTTTTGCCGACCTCCATAACAACATCGGAGTACATCTGAATAAATCTTCTGTAGCAGTCCCAAGCCCAACGGGGATTGTTAGACTTTTCCGCAATTACATTAACAACCTCTTCATTAAGACCGAGGTTAAGAATGGTATCCATCATACCGGGCATTGAAGCACGGGCGCCCGAACGAACAGAAACGAGAAGCGGATTTTCCTTATCGCCGAACTTTTTGCCGGTGATAGCCTCCATCTTCTCGATATATTCCATTATCTGAGCCTGGATTTCATCGTTGATCTTCTGACCGTCCTCATAATACTGAGTGCAAGCCTCGGTGGAAATGGTGAAGCCCTGCGGAACCGGAAGACCTAAGCCGGTCATTTCTGCAAGGTTAGCACCTTTACCGCCCAAAAGCTCACGCATTTTTGCGTTGCCTTCGCTGAAAAGGTAAACGTACTTGTGACTCATTAAGAATCGACCTCCTAAATTTTTATGGATAGTATCCATTGTTGACAAATCTACTCTGCTCTGTTACCGCAGGTATCTCTATCATTATATCAAGGTTTTATGCAAAAATAAAGTTTTTTTTTAATATTTTATCAAATAAATTTAATTTATATAATATTTACTATATTTTCATTGGCTTTTTCGCCGTTTGATATCCTTTTTGCCGTTTCCACAACTGTCTTTCCGGCCATTGCGAGCTTTTCCCCGTTCATACGCGAAACCGGTGCGGATACGCTGAATGCATAACGGTACTCGCCGTATACATCCGCAACTGCGGCGGCGACACAGCACACGCCCTCCTCGTTTTCTTCAATATCGGTGGCATAACCGTTTTTACGCACGCCGTCAAGCTCCTTTAAAAATTCGGTGTATGAAGTAACGGTTTTTTCGGTTTTTTTCACTATCTCCGTCGAGTCCCATATTTCCTTCACTTCGTTTTCGGGGAGTCTTGCCATTATCGCTTTTCCGACGGCGGTATACACCATTGGCAGTGACAGTCCGATTCGTGAAACCATACGCACCGAGTTCTGCGCGGAATCGAATTTATCGATATATATAATCTCATTTCCGCTTCTTTCAACAAGGTGGACCGTCTCGCCGGTTGCCGCCGCGATCTGCTCTAAGTGTTCTCTTGCGTAGCGCCGTATGTCCATACCTGTTAGCAGGCTTGAGGAAAGCTTTAAAAACTTGAGCGTAAGTGAATATTTCTCGGTTTCCCCGTCCTTTTCGACATATCCGAGAAACAACAGCGTAGACAGCAGTCTGAAAACCGTGGTTTTGTTAAGCGAGGATTCTGCGGAAAGCTCCGTTACGCCGCAACTGCCCTTCTTACAAAGCAGTTCTATTATTTTGAAGGTGCGCTCTACCGATTGCACCGAATTCTGTTCTGCCATAGGTGTCATTCCTTTCACATAGAAAATATTACCACAAAACAAAGTTTTTTGCAAACACCGCTTGACAAATTATCGCAAAGTGGTAAAATGTAATTGAAATTTTGAAACGCTGTTTCGCTATACGAAACAAGGAGGGCCTTATGGATAATCTGATTGAAAAAATATCTGCCGCCGGAGTAGTTCCGGTAGTAAAGCTTGACGATGCGGCAAACGCCGTAAAGCTCGCAACCGCACTCAGGAACGGCGGTCTTAACTGTGCGGAAATCACATTTCGTACCGATGCCGCGGAGGAATCTATAAAACTTATCACAAAAAAATATCCCGATATGCTCGTTGCGGCGGGAACCGTGCTTACGCCCGTTCAAGCGGATAAAGCCATGTCGGCAGGCGCAAAGTTTATAGTAAGTCCGGGACTTAATCCCGAGGTTGTGCGCCACTGTATAGACAAGGGCTATCCGATAATACCCGGTGTTTGCACTCCGGGCGAGGTTGAAAAGGCACTTTCGTTCGGTCTTAAATACCTCAAATTCTTCCCTGCCGAGGCGGCGGGCGGCGTTAAAATGATAAAGGCTATGGCGGCGCCCTACACTATGGTCCGTTTTATGCCGACGGGCGGAATAAATGTATCAAACCTTGCCGATTACTTAAACTGCAAAGCGATATTTGCCTGCGGCGGAAGCTGGATGGTTCCGTCCGACAAGGTTGACAGCGGCAAATTTGACGAAATAGAAAAAATGACGGCTGAGGCTGTCGCACTTTTAAAGGAGATAAGAAAATGAGAGTTATTACATTCGGCGAACTTATGTTAAGACTGGCTCCCGAAGGCTACTACCGTTTTTTACAGGCCGACAAATACGGCGCCACCTTCGGCGGCGGCGAGGCAAATGTGGCGGTTTCGCTTGCGAACTACGGTGTTGACGCCGCTTTTGTTTCAAAGCTCCCGACACATGAGATAGGTCAGGCGGCGGTAAATTCACTCCGCAAATTCGGCGTTGACACCTCGCTTATAACAAGAGGCGGCGACCGTGTGGGAATATATTTTCTTGAAAAGGGTGCGTCACAGCGTCCCTCAAAGGTGGTTTATGACCGCGCTCATTCCGCAATAGCCGAGGCTAAATCCGAGGACTTTAACTGGGAAGAAATTTTCAAGGGTGCGGATTGGTTCCACTTTACGGGAATTACCCCCGCTCTCGGCGATAATGTAGCGGACATCTGCCTTGAAGCGTTAAAGGCGGCAAAAAAATACGGCGTTAAGGTAAGCTGTGACCTTAACTACCGCAAAAAGCTTTGGACAAGGGAAAAAGCCGGCAAGGTAATGGGCGAACTCATGAAGTATGTTGATGTTTGCATCGCCAATGAAGAGGATGCCGCGGATGTATTCGGCATTAAAGCCGCAAATACGGATGTAACCAAGGGCGAGGTAAATCACGAGGGCTATAAGGATGTTGCGAAACAGCTTTGCGAGCGTTTCGGTTTCTCCCATGTCGCTATAACGCTGAGAGGTTCTATCTCCGCTAACGATAACGATTGGGCGGCAATGCTTTACGATGGCAAGGATTACTATTTCAGCAAACAGTACCGTATACATATCGTTGACCGTGTAGGCGGCGGCGACAGCTTCGGCGGCGGACTTATTTACGCAATGCTTAACAATTATTCCGCACAGGAAACAATAGAGTTTGCGGTAGCGGCAAGCTGTCTTAAACATTCCGTTGAGGGCGACTATAACTGCGTAAGCGTAAGCGAGGTTAAAAACCTTGCGGGCGGTGACGGCAGCGGCCGTGTACAGCGCTGATAGTCAAATAAACGGCAACGGCTATTAAATCTCAGACAGCAAAACTGACATCACGGGAAAAGTGATGTCAGTTTTTTTATAAACCAATTATTATAGAAATAAAAACAGAACTGACTTCGATTGAATAACGAAGTCAGTTCGTCGTTTTAAAACTATTTTTCAAGTATTGCTATCGAAAGCTCCTTAAGCTGTTCGCCGTCCACCTCTGACGGTGCGCCCGACATAAGTTCGCTTGAATTTGAAACCTTCGGGAAGGCAAGCACATCACGCAGATTATCGCATCCGCACATAAGCATTGTAAGCCTGTCAAGCCCTATGCCCATACCGCCGTGGGGCGGAGCGCCGTACCTGAATGCATCGGTAAGGAATCCGAATTTGCGGTAGGATTCCTCGTCCGAAAGACCGAGTGCCTCAAACATATGCTTCTGAAGCTCGGGGTCTGTTATTCTTATTGAACCGCTCGAAAGCTCTATGCCGTTAAGCACGAGATCGTACGCATCGGCAAACACCTTTTCGGGGTCGGAATCAAGGTACTGTATACATTCGTCAAGCGGCTTTGTAAACGGGTGATGCATAGCGTCCCAATTACCCGTCTCCTCGTTATACTCAAAAAACGGGAATTCGGTTATCCAAAGGAAATTATACTGTTCGGGTATAATATCAAGGCGTTTCGCAACCGTAAGACGGAGCGCTCCGAGCACAGAAAGCACTGTTTTTTTGCGGTCGGCAACTATAAGAACCACATCGCCCTTTTCGGCGCCTGTGCGCTCGTATATTTTGTTCATCTCGTCCTCGGTCATAAATTTAGCAAACGAGCAGTTTGGAGCGTCGTCTACCCAACGGATAAACGCAAGTCCCTTAGCGCCTATGCCCTTGGCTTCTTCTGTAAGCTTGTCTATTTCCTTTCTTGTGTAAACCCCCGCGGCGTTTTTGGCTGTTATCGCCCTTACGGTGCCGCCGTTTTTAACGGTATCGGCAAATACACCGAAGCCGCAATTTTCCACAATATCGGAAATATCCTTTATCTTCATATCAAAACGGGTGTCCGGTTTATCTGAGCCGTAATTTTCCATTGCCTCGGTATAAGTAAGTCTCGGCAGCGGAGTAGGGATATCAACACCTAAAACATCCTTAAACAGGCGTTTCACATAGCCCTCGGCAACCTTGAAGACATCCTCTTTTTCCACAAAGGACATCTCAACATCTATTTGCGTAAATTCAGGCTGACGGTCGGCTCTCAGGTCCTCGTCACGGTAGCAACGGGCAATCTGCATATAACGGTCAAAGCCCGACAGCATTAGGAGCTGCTTATAGAGCTGCGGTGACTGCGGAAGTGCGAAAAAGCTTCCCTTATGTACTCTTGACGGTACAAGATAATCCCTTGCGCCCTCGGGCGTTGATTTAATAAGAGTCGGAGTTTCGATTTCTATAAAACCGTTTTCGTCAAAGTAATCCCTTGTAACCTTGGTTATTTTATGGCGCATCATAATATTTCTTTGGAGCGGAGGACGGCGCAAATCAAGATAACGGTATTTAAGTCTCAATTCCTCTTTCGCTCCCGTATCGGGCAATATTTCAAACGGAGTGGTCTCCGCAGCGCCGAGAATTTTAAGCTCGGTAACCTCGATTTCTATTTCGCCTGTGGGTATTTCGGTATTGACCGAGGAACGGGTGCGAACCTTTCCCTTTGCCATAACCACAAACTCACTGCGCAGAGTTGCCGCCTTTTCAAACAGCGCTTTATCCGTATTGTCGTCAAAAGCGAGCTGTACTATGCCGCTTCTGTCACGCAGATCCACAAATATAAGTCCGCCCAAATCCCTTTGGCGCTGTACCCAACCGGCAACCACAACCTCGCCGCCGACCTTTTTCTTAGTAAGCGTACCGCAATAATCGGTGCGTTTCATACCGTTCATTCTGTCAAGCTTCAACCCAAAACACCTCTTAAATTCGAATAGGCGGTCTTCGACCGCCCGTATATAAAATATTATAAAATAGACTCAGCCAATTCGTCTAATGCGGCGGAGTTGATAATATTCATAAGACTTTCCGATATTTCATCAAGCCTTATTTCTGTCTCCTCGCCGCTTTGCATATTCTTAATTTTAGCGTTTCCGCTTTCACACTCGTTATCGCCGAGCACCATTGTAAAGCGAGCTCCCGTTTTATCGGCAAATTTCATTTGCGCCTTAAGCCCTCTGCCGCAAATATCGGTCTGCACCTTGAAACCGTCTTTACGCAAAAGCTCGCAAATTCCGGTTGCCGCCACTCCGGCATTTTCGCCCATAGTGGCTATATACAAATCGCAGTAATCAGGTTTCGGAAGTTCTGTCCCCTGTGCCTCAAGCAAAAGCATTATACGCTCTATACCCATCGCAAATCCAAGCGAAGCGGTAGACGGTCCGCCCATTTGAGAAATAAGACCGTCGTAACGGCCGCCGCCGCAAACGGTTGACTGCGCGCCTATATCGCCCGAAACAAACTCAAAAACCGTTCTTGTGTAATAATCAAGTCCCCTTACGATATGAGGATTTACGGTATATTTTATGCCTGCCGCGTCAAGATGCTTTTGCACAGCCTCGAAATGGTTGCGGCAATCATCACACAAATAATCGGTAACGACGGGAGCCTTAGCCGCTATTGCACCGCAAACAGGCGACTTACAGTCAAGTATCCGCATAGGATTACGGGAAAGCCTGTCCTTACAGGTATCACAAAGCTCGTCGATATGCTTTTCAAAATGGCTTTTAAGCGCCGCAAGATAATCTTTTCGGCACTCGGGACAGCCTATGGAATTTATTTCAAGCGAAATTTTTTCAATCCCGACAGCGTCTAGCACATGATTTGCAAGGGCTATGACCTCTGCGTCCGCGCTCGGAGACGCCGCTCCTATACATTCGACTCCGAACTGGTGAAATTCCCTCAGTCGCCCTGCCTGCGGCTTTTCGTAGCGGTAGCATCCGCCGACATACGCCGCCTTTACGGGAAGTGCGCCGTTTACAAGACCCTTTTCAATGGCGCTTCTTATAACTCCGGCAGTAAATTCCGGTCTCAAAGTAATTGAGCGGCCGCCTTTGTCGTCAAATGTATACATTTCCTTCTGCACAACATCCGTAGTGTCGCCTACGCTGCGCAAAAAGACCTCGGTATGCTCGAATACCGGTATACGGATTTCATTGAAGCCGTAAAGCCTTGCGGTTTCAAGCATCCTTTTTTCCACGAATTGCCACTTATAGCTCTCGCTCGGCAAAACATCGCAAGTGCCTTTTACGGCACGGTTTGTTTCAGACATAATAAGACCCCAAAAATTAATTGTTGTTCTTTATAATATCGCGCCAATCAAGATCGCCGCGTTCAAGACCGTGAACAAGCATTTCAGCGGTGGCGATATTTGTTGCGACCGGTATATTATGAACATCACAGAGCCTTAAAAGCGCTCTTTCATCAGGCTCGTTCGGCTTAGGATTAAGCGGATCTCTGAAGAGAAGAAGAAGATCTATCTCATCACAGCCTATTCTTGAGGCGATCTGCTGAGCACCGCCCTGCGAACCGCCCAAAAATCTTACTATTTCAAGTCCCGTAGCCTCGGAAACGGTTTTGCCCGTGGCTCCCGTGGCGACAAGATTGTATCTGCTTAAAATACCGCAGTAGGCTATGCAAAACTGAACCATAAGTTCCTTTTTTGCATCGTGTGCAATCAAAGCAATCGTCATAATTTAAAATCCTTTCATATCTTTTTAAGCTTCGGAAGTAAAATCTGCTCGCCGGAAAGCCTGCCCGCCAGCCTTAAAAAAGCGGCGTTGGACTTACCCTTCCGTTTTAACCTGTGATTTACCGAAAGAAACGCAAGCTCCTCGCTGTGCGGAATCACACCTACAAGCTGAAGCCCCGCCGAATCGATAATATCGTCGATATTTCGGTGCAAGTTTCTCTTTACAAAGCTGTATGTAAAATTATTAATAACAAGTCTTGACGGGCAGGACATTTCATACAGTTTTGCGCTCACCGCCGCCGCATCCCTTACGGACACAGGGTCGGGCACCGCCACAGTAAGAAAAATCACACCTTCGGGAAGACCTGTGTAAAGCGAAAAATCCATACCGGCTGGGAAATCGAATATAACGGTATCATAAAGTTCGGCGGCGTCCCTTGCGAAGACAGAGAACGAAAAAGCGTCTATTTTACCTATGTCGGCAGGCGCCGGCACAAGATAAAGACCGTTATATCCGTCCACGCTGTAAACAGCGTCGTCTATCTCCTTGCCCATAAGTATATCGGATAAATCGAAAACCGCGGATTTATCTACTCCGAGCATAAGATCAAGACATCTGAGTCCCTCGTCCATATCAACGAGAAGAACCTTTTTACCAAGCTGTACCAACGCCGATGCCAATCCTACGGCTACGGTTGATTTGCCAACTCCTCCCTTACCGGAGGTAACGGCATAAACCTGACCCATATATCAGACCCTCACCAAAATTTTTCTGCTTAACATTTTAACACAAGCTTATATTTTTGTCAATCATTCTAAGACGGTAAAAGGAACAGTATCGGCTTTATCATTATAGCCCGAGAAGAAATACGCGTCCAGCATATCCTTGACTATTCCGCCTGCCGCCGCACCCGACGCGCCGTTTTCGAGCACGACCGAAATGGCTATTTCGGGATTTTCATAAGGCGCGAACACAACAAACAGGCTGTGGTCCGCCTTTCCCTCTACCTGTGCGGTACCTGTTTTTCCGCCGACCTTTATGTCGTAATTTCCGAGCGTCGCTCTGCCTGTACCGTCCTCTGTAACGGAAAGCATACCTTCCTTTACGGCTTTAAGGGTTGCGTCGGAAATTTCAACCTTATTGACTACCTCCGGCTCGGCATTGTCATAAACCGAGGAAATATCATACGAAACTATTTTGCTTATAAGGCTTGCCCTGTAATGAGTTCCGCCGTTTGAAAGGGTGGCTATATAATTGCAGAGCTGAAGCGGCGTAAAAGCATTGAGCTGACCTATTGCAAACTGGAGCGTATCGCCGCCGCCGTTTGAATTTGCCTGCTTTAATATACCCTTGCTGTCGTCAACCTCAACGCCTGTCGCGACGCCGAGACCGAACTGCTTATAATAATCGGTAAGCCGCTGCGCTCCGATGCGTTTACCCATTTCAAAGAAGAAATAGTTACAGCTTTTAGCAAGAGCGTTATTCAGATTTATCGGACCGTGATAATGCATACACTTAGGCTTGAAATCATCAAAGTAATTATATGTCATAACGCAGTTGACAGTTTCGCCGACCTTATAAAGATTATTTTCAAGCGCCGCGACCGCAACGGCAGGCTTTATTGTAGAGCCTATCGGATAAACGCCCTGAAACGCGCGGTCGGTAAGCGGTTTTGTCGGATCCTTTACAAGATTATCATAATTTTTGCCTATGGTCGCCGAATCGTATGTCGGGTAATTTGCGGCGCACAGTATCTTTCCCGAATTGATGTTTATAGCGACGGCGGCGCCTGCTACTGCCGTTCCGCCCTTTTCCTTCTGTTCCTTAACAGTGCGTTCAATAGAATCCTGTGTGCTTCTTTGCAGCTTTTTGTCAAGGGTAAGCATTATGGTTTTTCCGGCAACGGGTTCCTTTGTAACCTCGCTTGAAATAATATTGCCTTCGGTATCTATGCGGTATGTTATCTCTCCGTCAGTACCGCGCAGATACTCCTCGCCCCATTTTTCAATACCGCTCTTTCCTACCTTATCGTTATAAGAATATCCCTTTTTCTTGTATTCGTCCCAATCCTCGGCAAATATCGGACCTACCGAGCCGATAAGATTTACCGCAAGCGAGGTGTCGGTATATTCCCTGAACGGAACGACCTCAACCGAAATGCCCGAAAGCAAAAAACCCGATTCGGATATCTGCCGCATAAGCTCGGTCGGAATATTCTCCGCAAATGTGTAAGGATAGGAAATCGAAAAATCCGCAATATCCATACTGTACCTTACGCCCATTATGCTTCTTTGCTCGTCGGGAGTATAGTTTTCAAGCTTGTATTTCTTAACCATAGCGTCAAAGCAGTTCTGCGCTGTGGCATAGTGAGCAAGCCCAAGCTTAGAAATAAGCTTATCGGTCGATTCGCCCTCCTTGAACCCGTACGGAGCCGCCGTGTTCATAGGAAGCTCGTCCTTCCACAGGGCATTTTTCTCTTTAAAAAGATTTACCGCCGTAAGTATTACATCATTAAGATTGTCCTTAACATACGCCTTGTTGAAAACAACATTATATCCGTCTCGGTTTACGGCTATCTGCCTGCCGTAGCAATCGAGAATCTCGCCCCTCGGCGCCTTTAAAACGGCGGTCCTTACAGAGCTTGCGCCGTCATTTTTATCAACATATTTTGCGGCGTTTACTACCTGAATGGAGTAAATGCGAGCCGCATAAAACAGCATTATTACTATCAGTATCAAAGATAAAACTGTTATCTGAGTCTGACTTTTTTTCTGAAACGGCAAGCCGGTTCTCCTTTCTTGTTCTAAGTCCTTGCGGCTGAAAAACCAAGCCGCCTGTTAAAGCCTCTGTATATAAAATAAAACGGGAAAATAAACACATTTGTGTAAAGAACACTCGGGAAAGCATAGCTTAAAAGATAAGTCAAATTATCGTGCGAGCCCGATGAAAACGCATAGAATATAAGCCATCTTAAAATATAGTAAGAAAGACTTACCAAAACCGAAAGCAGCAGTGCAGACCGCAAATTACGGTTGAAAAGATTGTTTGCGGCGGCGGATACAAATGCCGCCGCCAGCATTATTGCTATCGCGTTAAAGCAAATTGTATTTCCGGCGCAGCTGTCCATACCTATTCCCATCGCAAGACCGACAGCGGCCGCCGTGCTCGCCTGTGAAAACATTGAAAACGCCGTGATAAGAGGGAGAAGTATAAGCGGCTGTGCGTTTTTTATGCCTATGTCTACCGCATCGGTATAATGCACTACAAATGAAAAGAAGAAAATCAAAAAGCTTAAAAGCCCGAATAAAATTCGTTTTTTCTTTATCTGCATATCCGCTCTCCTCTCCTTTTAATAAGCTTATTTTTCGGGGTCAAGTCCTCCCTGACCGTCAAATTCGGTTATTACCATTACATTTTTAACCTCGTCTATATTTACAAACGGTTTGACATTTGCGTAAATAGAGGTATTGTACTTATCGCTTCCTATTGATTGGATAGTGCCGATAAGAATACCCGACGGGAATATTCCCTCGCCCGAGGTAACAACATAATCGCCAATCGCAATATTGCACGAACGGGACAAATTGTAAAACTTTGTCTGCCCCTTATTTGCAAGTTCGGCAGTGCCCGATACTATGCCCGAATCGCTTGTCCTGTTGTCAAGTGCGCCTGCGGTAAGCTCCGCGCTCAATACCGTGTTTACCTTTGAGGTGGTAAGTCCGACCTCGCCTATGTAGCCCACAAGCCCCTCGTCGGTTATAACGGGATCGTGAGCCGAGATACCGTTCACTGAGCCCTTATTGATTACAAAGCCCTTATACGGGTCTTCCTTGTCTCTTGAAATAAGCGTAGCCGGTAAAAACTTGAAGCTCGGATTTTCGTCCTTTATTTCAAGATAATTCTTATAGAATTCATTTTCCTGTGTAGCTTTTTCGTAATCCGCCAGCTTTTTTCTAAGCTCCGAGATTTCGGTTTCAAGCTCCGCATTCTCAATAGAAAGCTTTTCCCCCTCGGTATAAACGCCTACAAAATCGGAAATACCGTTCGATATTTTTGCGGCAACGGAACGGAACGGCGCGGTTATGGTTCCCGCGATATCCGCCTGCGGCGACATTCTGCTTCCGGCAAATGCCGTTACGGCGGAAATTATTATCAAAATCACTGCAACCGCCGCAATTATTTTAAACTGACGGCTGCGGAAGAAAAATCGCATTTTCGTCCTCCAACATTATCTGAATCTTTTTCCCCTGCGGAAAACATAATTTTCAAAGCCGCTGTCCGCCTCAAGCCGTTTTGCGGTTCCGAGTACCACACAGTCAAGCGGGTTTGCGGCTACCGAAACGGGCATACCCGTCTCCTCCGCTATAAGCTCCGCAAAGCCTCTTAACAACGCCCCGCCCCCCGTCAGAGTAATTCCTCTGTCTATAATATCCGCAGCAAGCTCTGGCGGAGTTTTTTCAAGCGTGAGCCTTATTGTATCTATTATCTGAGAAATCGGGTCGGTCATAGCGTTTCTTACCTCTTCAGAGGTTATAACAACATTTTTCGGAAGACCGTCAACCTGGTTTCTGCCCTTTATTTCAACCGAAGTTTCATTCTCGTACGGTTTAGCGGAACCGATGTCTATTTTTATCTGTTCCGCCGTTCTTTCGCCTATAAGCAAATTGTGTTTTTTACGGACATAGGCTATTATCGCTTCATCAAGGTCGTCGCCGGCAATTCTTATGGACTGCGCGGTAACTATGTCGCCTAAGGATATTACCGCAACCTCGCTTGTTCCGCCGCCCACATCAACTACCATACTGCCTGCGGCGTCCCAAACGGGAAGACCCGCTCCCACAGCCGCCGCCATAGGTTCCTCAACCAGATCTATATCAGCGGCGCCTGCCTGCTTTGCGGCGTCATATACCGCTCTGCTTTCAACCTCGGTAACGCCTGCCGGTATGCATACCACCATACGGACTCTTGAAAAAACAGAGCCCTTAAGCGCCTGACGGATAAATCTTTTAAGCATTGCGGCGGTAACATCAAAGTCGGCGATAACGCCATCCTTCAACGGTCGTACCGCCACTATCGAACCGGGCGTTCTGCCTATCATTTCCTTAGCCTCGGTTCCGACCACCCGTACCGCGTCGTTTCTTATATCGTATGCCACTACCGACGGCTCGCGCATTATAATACCTTTGCCCTTTACGCAAACAAGGGTATTTGCCGTTCCGAGGTCTACTCCTATATCTCTTGTAAACATTTAAAAACTCCCTTAAATTAACTTTATCCCTTATTGCGGAACAATAAGCTCAATGGCGTTATGAAGATTTTCAATCTCAACGGTCTCCTCGCCCTTTGCGTACTCTCCGTCAAGCGTCCACGACAGTCCCTCTCCGCCCGTCACGGTTATCTTTTCCGCAGTGAAAAATTCTATGCCGGGACGGTCCAAATCTTTCTTTAATATACCGTCTATAACAGGCTGAAGTTTCAACAGATTATCGGGATTTCGAATAAGCAGAATTTCAAATTTACCGTCGTTAAGCTTTACCGAGGCTTCGGAGAATTTTACTATTCCTCCTACCGACATTGAATTTGAGACTGCGCCGAAAAGAAAATCTCCTTCCTCCGTACGCTCATCCGTTTCGATTTTAAGGTGAACGGGCTTTATGTTGCCGAGGCTCCTTATTCCCTCAAAAAAGTAAGCCGCCTGACCTAAAACATTTTTAATATCCTGCGGTGCGGAGTAAGATGCGTCGGTAAACGCTCCGAACGAAGCCGTATAAGAAAAATATCTGTCCGAGAATTTGCCTATATCAAGCTTTATTTTTTTGCCGCTGTTAATATCCTCGGCTGCCTGCCTTATATTTCTTGCGATATGAAGACCGCTCGACCATTCGTTAAGCGTACCCGACGGAATATATCCGAGTGTATACCGAGCGCCCGAACGCATAAGACCCGTAATAACCTCATTAAGCGTTCCGTCGCCGCCGCAAACCACTATTTTGTCGTATTCTTCGGGTTTTAGAGACGCAACAAAATCGGTAGCGTCCCCTCTCTCCTTAGTCGGGTAAACGGTAACAAGGTCGCCGTTTTGCGAAAGTATCTGAACGACATTTAAAAGCTCGGTACGCATTTTTGCCTTTCCCGAACACGGATTTACTACAACCAATGTTTTTCCGTTCACTTTTTCCATATCCTTTCACCTGTAATCTATCGGCAATGTTGCCGCCGCGTTAAGCGAAGCGGAGCCTAAATTGCCGTCCTTAAATTCATAATACGCCTGAACTCCCACCATGGCGGCGTTATCGCCGCAATAGCAAAGCTCGGGATAATAAATATCAAGTCCTCTTTTTTTACATTCCTCTGTCATACGGCGTCTAAGCTCGCTGTTAGCCGAAACTCCGCCTGCCACAGCCACTGTTTTATAACCGAATTTCTCGGCAGCTGACATTGTTTTCTCAATAAGCATATCGCATACACGCTGTCTTACTGTGGCGCAAACCACAGGCACATCTATTATATCACCTTTTTGCGCCGAATTGTTAACAAGATTCATCACTGCGGTTTTAAGTCCCGAAAAGCTGAAATCAAACTCGCCTGAGCTTACAGACGGATGCGGAAGCGGATATTTTTTTGTGTCCGCCTTTGTCGCTACCCTGTCAAGATTTACTCCGCCCGGATATTCAAGACCCATACAGCGCGCCGTCTTGTCAAAGCACTCGCCCGCGGCGTCGTCACGGGTTCCGCCCAAAATTTTAAATTTCGTATAATCCGTGACCTCCGCAAGAACCGTATTTCCGCCCGATACAAGCAGGCATAAAAACGGCGGCTTAAGCTCTTTGTTTGTAATATAATTTGCCGCAATATGCGACCTTAAATGATGCACCGGAATAAGCGGCTTTTTAAGTGACATCGACAGTCCCTTGGCAAAATTTACCCCGACAAGGAGCGCCCCTATAAGACCCGGAGCAAAGGTGACCGCAACCGCGTCAATATCGCCGTATGTAAGCCCCGCTCGGCTTAAAGCCTCGGCGCACACCTGTGATATGGCTTCGGTGTGCCGTCTTGAAGCTATTTCGGGCACAACACCGCCGTATATTTTATGCTCGGCTATCTGCGTTGCGACAACGCTTGACAGCACATCCCGTTCCTCCGTTACCGCGGCGGCGGTTTCGTCGCACGAGCTTTCAATGGCAAGTATCTTCATCTGCTTCAAACCTTTTCGTCATAATAAGCGCGTCTTCCCTCGGATTTCTGTAAAAATCCCGTCTTCTGCCCTCGGTTTTGAAACCGAGCTTTTCGTAAAGCGTTATCGCCGCAATGTTCGACGCGCGCACCTCAAGCGAAACAAAGGCAAGCTGTTTTTCACGGGCAAACCCGAATACTCTTTCAATAAGCGCCGTGGCGGCTCCCCTGTTTCTGTACTGCGGAAATACCGCAACATTTGTTATATATCCCTCGTCAATTACCGCTTTTATGCCGATATATCCGATAAAATGCCTGCTGTTTTCCGCTATAAAAAACCGCGTGCCTGTTTTATAGGCACCGACTATACCCTCAGCCGACCACGGCTCCGAAAAGCAGATTTTTTCAAGCTTTGCTATCGGCGCAATATGTCTTGCCTCTATCGGAACTACAGTAAAGTCTTTAAAAAAGCCTTCTTCCAAAAGCCTGTCTATCGCCGAAAATATTTCATCCCGACAACGCCTGTAAGTATCCTCATCGCCGCCGTATGGGTCTGTTATTCCGCCTGACAGCACGCAAATTTTATCACTGCCCCCAAAGGCTTTGCAAATAAGCGCTTTGTGCGACGGTGAAAAGCAAATTATCCTGTCCGCGTTTTTAACATCTTCCGCGGAAAGAGACACCGAAATATGTCCGTTTATATCTATTCCGGCTTCTGACATAGCTTTTTTTGCGTTTTCCGCCGCAGGCGAACCGTCCGCCGCTATTCCGCGGCTTATGACATTTACATCCTTTAAATTTTTAGAAAGCAGATACCCCTCCGCCATAGGGCTTCGGCAGGTATTGCCGGTACAAACGAATAATACATTCATTTTATCCCTTAGCCTCTAACCAGTTTTTTCCGTGATGAGCTTCCGCCGTTAATTTGACGGCAAGCTTTGCGGCGTTTTCCATTTCATATTCAAGCATACCGCATACCTTTTCGGCGTTTTCTTCATCACATTCCACTATCAGCTCGTCGTGTACCTGTAAAATCAGCCTTGCGTCGGGCTGTTCCGCCTTGAGGCGTTCATATACCCTTATCATGGCAATTTTAATGATGTCCGCCGCGGTTCCCTGTATCGGCGCGTTTCTCGCAACCCTCTCGCCGAAAGCGCGCAGGTTACCGTTTGAGTTTGAAAGTTCGGGTAAATACCGCCGTCTTCCGTAATATGTGGTAACATAACCTGTTTTTTTAGCCTGTTCGATTGTGTTTTCCATATACGCCGCAACCGACGGATAGCTTGCGAGATAATTTTTTATATATCTGTCCGCCTCCGCCCTTGTTACGCCTATGTCCTTTGAAAGGGAAAATGCGCCTATACCGTAAACTATGCCGAAGTTGACCGCCTTGGCTCTGCTTCTGAGTTCCGGCGTTATCATTTCCTCGGGCAGTCCGAAGACCTGCGCCGCCGTAGCCGTGTGTATATCCGTTCCTCCCGAGAAGGCGTTTATCATATTTTCGTCATTTGCTATACTTGCGAGAACCCTAAGCTCTATCTGCGAATAATCCGCGTCGCAAAGAACCTTTCCGGGCGGCGCGATAAAGTACTTGCGAAGTCTTTTGCCCTCTTTTGTTCTTACGGGTATATTTTGAAGATTAGGCTCGGACGAGCTTATTCTGCCTGTCCTCGCCTCGGTCTGATTAAAGGTTGAATGTATGCGTCCGTCCGCAGCAACGCAGGTGACAAGTCCGTCCGCATAAGTAGATTTAAGCTTTGCGAGCTGACGGTAATTTAAAAGCAGGGAAACCGCCGGATGGGCGTATTTAAGGCTTTCAAGTACTTCGGCTCCCGTGCTGTAACCGCTTTTTGTTTTCTTTTTTGCCGGAAGTCCCAGCTTTTCAAAAAGCGCTGTGCCTAACTGCTTCGGCGAATTCAGGTTGAACTCATAACCCACAAGGTCGTAAATTTCCTTTTCTATAACCCCGATACGCTCTTCAAGTTCGCTTGACAGTTCTTTAAGACCGTCCGAATCTACCAAAAATCCGTAGCTTTCCATATCGGCAAGAACTTTTGCAAGCGGCATTTCTATTTCGTTAAACAGCTTTTTTTGACCTGTTTTTGTGAGCTCCGCCTCAAGATTTTCACAAGCCGTATAAAACTTGCACGCGTTTTTAAGCGTTTCGTTTTCCGTATTTATTTGGGGTGTATTAAAAACATACTCCTGCATAATTCTTTCAGCCGAGTACGACGATGCCGACGGATTGCAGATATACGCCGCAAGCATAGCGTCGAAAACAATACCGTTTGCCTCGCCGCTTTTGTATACGGTTTTACAGTCATACAGGCTTTTTTTAACGGCTTCGTCCGCAAGAACCGCCGTCAGCGTTTCCTTATCGGCTAAACAAACCTTTGTACCCGAAACGAAAGCATTTTCTCCGTTTTCCGAATAAATTACAAGCCTGACCTCGTTTTTTAGGCTGTTTTCGGGCATTTTCGTAAATGTTATCGCATCCGACAAATCAATTTCGCACTGCGAATGTGAATTATCGGGCGTTATACCCATTTTTTCCATAAGCTTAAAAAATTCAAGACCTGTCATAAGCCTTGCAAGCTCTGCGTCATTCCTCGGCTTTATTTTGCAGTCTCCTGTGCTGACGGAAATCGGCGCTGTCCTGCAAATCGTTCCGAGTTCACGGCTTAAATAAGCGCTTTCCTTGCCGTCCGCCAGCTTTTTGCGGACAGAGTCCTTAATATCAAGCGTATCAAGTTCGCCGTAAATAAAGTCGATGCTGTGAAAACGGGAAATAAGGTCGGTAGCCGTCTTTTCGCCTACTCCCGCAACGCCCGGTATATTGTCTGAGCTGTCCCCCATAAGGCTTTTAAGCTCTATCATTTCAGGCGGGGTGAGACCGTATTTTTCTTTAAGCGCCGCCTTATCGTAATTGATTATTTCGGGTCTGCCCATTTTTGTAGCCGTAAGCAGAACACGGGTTTTATCCGATATAAGCTGGAGCGAATCACGGTCGCCTGTGGCTATTACACATTCGTCGCCGTTTTCCTCGCAAAGCCGTGACAGGGTGCCTAAAATATCGTCCGCCTCGTACCCCTCGCACTCTATGCAGGTATAGCCCGCAAGCCTAAGCCACTCCTTCATAACGGGCATTTGCTCCGCAAGCTCTGCCGGCATTCCTTTTCTGCCCGCCTTATAAGCGTCGTATTTTTTGTGCCTGAAGGTCGGAGCTTTAAGGTCAAACGCCACCGCCACTCCGTCCGGATTTTCGCTTTCAAGCAATTTATTTAAAATATTTATAAAACCGTACACTGCGTTCGTGTATCTGCCGTCCTTGGTAGTAAGCAGTCTGACGCCGTAAAACGCGCGGTTTATTATGCTGTTACCGTCTATTGCAAGCAGCTTCAAAATATCAGCTCCACATACTTATATATTTTACAGTATACCATTATTTTTTATTATTGTCACCTCCTTTTTAAAAAAATTTGACTATTGTTAATATTTCGTATATAATCTTCTGTATGAAGATTGGAAATAAAGAAATAAACGGCTTTGCCGCGCTTGCTCCGATGGCGGGCGTTGCGGACCGCGCGATGCGTGAAATGTGCGTGCGCTTCGGCGCCGCGTTTACCGTAGGCGAGCTTACAAGCGCAAGGGGCATAACCCTTAACGATAAAAAATCGGCGTCGCTCCTCACCTGCTCGGAAAGGGAGCGCCCGTTTGCGTCTCAGATTTTCGGCAGTGTTCCCGAAATAATGGCCGAGGCGGCACGGGCGGCGCTCGGGTTTACGCCCGATTTTATTGATATTAATATGGGCTGCCCCGCCCCTAAGGTGGCAGGAAACGGCGGTGGAAGCGCCCTTATGAAAGACCCCGTGCTTGCGGCGGATATAGTAAGAGCGGTTGTGAATGCCGTGGATATTCCCGTAACGGTAAAAATGCGCACGGGGTATGACGGTGACAACATAAACGCCCCCGAGCTTGCGAAACGGTGCGAAGCGGCAGGCGCCGCCGCAATAACCGTACACGGAAGAACACGAGCGCAAATGTACGCTCCGGGAATAGATTATAAAACCATAAAAAAAGTAAAAAACTCTGTAAAAATACCCGTTATAGGAAACGGAGATGTTAAAGACGGCAAAAGTGCCCGTTTTATGTACGAGGCTACCGGTTGCGATTTTCTAATGGTAGGCAGAGCGGCACAGGGCAATCCCTTTGTTTTCAAGGAAATTAACGCATTTTTAAACGGAAAAGACTATATACCCCCCACTTTGGAAGAGCGCTTTAAGGTTTTGACCGAACAAATTAAGCTTATGGAGAAGTATAAGGACACACACATAGCAATGCTTGAGTCGAGAAAGCATACCGCATGGTATATGCACGGACTTGAGGGGGCGGCGCAGCTCAGGCGTATGTGCGGCGAGATTACCTGCTTTGCCGATATTGAGCGCATTTGCCAAAAAGCACTTGAACTTAATAAAAATGTGTGATAGAATTATAGGGTTAAGTCTTACGAGAGGGAGATTTTAAATGTCGGGACATTCAAAATGGAATAATATCAAGAGGAAAAAGGAAAAGACCGATGCGGCAAAGGCAAAGGTTTTTACCAAAATCGGAAGAGAAATATCGGTTATAGTTAAGACCGGCGGCGCAAACCCCAATGAAAACAGCAAATTAAAGGACGCTATCGCCAAAGCAAAGGCCGCGAATGTTCCTAACGAAAATATTGAAAGAATAATCAAAAAGGCGGCGGGAGACGGCGAAGCCAACAACTACGAGGAGCTTACATACGAGGGATACGGTCCCTCGGGCGTTGCCGTTGTTGTTGAAACGCTTACCGATAACCGCAACCGTACCGCAGGCGAAATGCGACATTACTTTGATAAGTGCGGTGGCAATCTCGGTCAGAGCGGCTCGGTTACATTTATGTTTGACCGCAAGGGTATGATAAGAATTGAAGCCGAGGGGCGCGACGAGGATACCGTTATGGAGGACGCCTTAGAGGCAGGGGCGGACGATTTTAATTTCGACGGCGATGTGTTTGAAATTTCCACCGACCCTAACGATTTAGGTGCGGTGCGTGATGCGCTTGAAGCAAAGGGCTACACCTTTATATCCGCCGAAACCGAATATATCCCCCAAACAATGACTACCATTGAGGATGAGGAAACCGCCGCAAAAATGGAAAAGCTTATTGATATGCTTGAAGAAAACGACGATGTTCAGGCAGTCTGGCACAACTGGGATATGCCCGAAGACGAGTCGGACGAGGATTAATAAAACAATACATCACAACAAAACCGCAGGCTCTTATAAAGCCTGCGGTTTTGTTATATTTCGGTAACGGACACTTCATTTCCGTGCGCCTGTATAAGTCTTATCAAATCGTCCGATTCTAACCACACGGTTGCCGTGTTATCGTTCGGATGTACGCCGATTTTATGACCCGTAAACTCTGCGTCAAGGAAGAAATGCACTCGGCTTTCCTCATCGTTTAAAAGTCCGAGCGGCGTTACGGAACCGGGTGTCAGCCCCATAAAGGACATCAGATTCTCGGGAGACGCAAACGAAAGCTTGCGGAGTCCGTTCCTTTTTCCGAATTCCTTTAAATTCACCCGTTTTTCCCCGCGCACCGTTATAAGGTAATAATTGCTTTTCTTATCGTCCCGAACAAAGAGGTTTTTAGCGTCCCACTCAGGGTAAGGCAACTCGACATCGCCAAGCTCCTCCTTATTAAATACCGCCTTGTGCTCGGTTATCTCGTATTTTACTCCGTTGTCCGTAAGATATTTATAGATTTCCTCTTTGTTCATTTAAAAAACTCCTTATATCTTTATTCGTATTGTAAACTTAAATGAAAGTTGAGAGCCTCTCGTTCCTTTTGGTATAATGGTTTCACCACAAAACACAAGTACTCCCCAAAGAAAGGAAAGGTTCTCTGATGAAATCATATCACATTAGGTGCCCGAAATGCAACAACAATCATTCATTTTATCGTTACGGCAAAGATTTTAGTGGTTCATTCATTTATCTTCATACTCCACGAATGACCGTGCCTGCATTTCCAGCACGCTCTCTTTGCCGAAGTTCGTGATACCTCTGTAGGTTTCAGTTTATTCTGTTCATAATCCCATTCACTGAGAGGCTGGCTGTCTGTTATCGCCAAATCATTATATCCGGCAAGGACTTCTCTCTCCGCACAAACGGGGCATACCGTACCTTTCACACGGGCATTGGTAACTGATTTCCACTCGTGTCCTTTCTCACATCTCCATATCACTTTCTTATGAGAACCAATAGAAACCTCTGTCGGTTTTATCTTATTCTTTTTTGACCACTGCTTTGCCAGTAACGGCTCTAATGTCGCCAAATCGTTAATACCTGCAATCACTCTCGCACCGGAACATATCGGGCATTTTTCTCCATTGGAACGAGCCTTAACGCTTGTCTGCCATTCGTGACCGCAAGCACCTTTCCACCATACCTTTTTATTCGAGCCGAAAGTTATGCTGTCCGGTGTCAGTGGCAAATTCTTTTCCGACCACTCGGCAACCAATTCCGGATGTACTGCCGCTAAGCTGTTACTCATATCAAATCCTCTCCTTCCTTTGGCTTTATTATATGAAGAAAAGGTACTTGCCCCAAGTTTGCGAATATGCGGATAAATTAAAAAAGCCCTTTGAGAAAGGGTATTCCTCTCTCAAAGGGAGTTAATCAAACTGAAATTTGTCGCTTTAATACCCGTGGTCAACATGTTCCCAATTCCCACTGTCATTCCTAATTAGAATCCATTTCCAATCATCATATGTTGAATCCGGATTAAGCGAACCATCCCCGCCTGATGAGTCTACATCGAAAGATGATAATATTACGATTGCTTCATCCGCGTCATATTGTTCAGCCCATTCATCAAATTCATCGGCGTATGTATCTCCGGGATAGGACAGTTTTGTCAGTGTGCAGCCGTCAAATTCGTTGCCGAAATAGTCTTTTACTGTTTGGAAAGCCGCCTCAATATCACTGTCTGAATATATTTCCGATGGTTTCCAATCAGGAATTTGAACATTGTCAATATTCCCACCACTATTCTTTCCACCACAGCCGGCAAGAACAAAAATCATTATCAAAGCTGTCAGAAAACAGAATAAAGTTTTCCTATTCATTTTTCGATACCTCCTACGAATTCAAATTTTCATCCCTACAGACTGAAATTTATTTTTTCCTTGTGGTTATACGAAGTAACAAGCATCCTATCAAAAATCCAACGAGAGTCCCACAAGTATTCATAATCACATCATCTAACTGTGCAAACCTTCCAATAAATGTTTGCAAAAATTCTATACCAATCGAAAATACTGCTCCAAGTATAACGCCATTCCACCAATGCTTGTGGATATTCTTAAAAATAAATACTGGCAAAAATCCATATGGAATGAATAGACATATATTCAAAATAGTTGCCGCATTAAATCCATCCTCAAATAATTTAAAACTAATATAACTATCAAGTGGTGAGGATATTCCAAAACTACCACCAATAATTCCTGTAATTTTTAATATTGATACAACTATTAGAATCCATAAGAATTGACATAACCAATTTAAAATCTTAACTTCAATTTTCTTCTTCTGGATAAATTCAATACCCACTTCGATAATCATAACACCTGCAAAAATAATAAGTGCCATTGGAAGTAATCTCACTAATATCCATATTCCAGTCCATATTTCCATTGTAATATAACTCACTATCATTCCTCCATAACTTCAAATTTGTCGTTTTCTTTTATCCCCATTATAACTGTTCTCCATAACCACTGCAATGAAAACCTAATCGGTGATTTACATTTCTCTCTCTTCTAAAAATGGGCAATCCCGATTGGAATTGCCCACTCATTGCACTAATTATGCGATTTTTTCTTGCTTGCACCGATTTCTGCATCAATTGATGTAAGTTTGATGTAAATCGCTGTTTTTTTAGTTTTTTATCAAATGAAGTACGTCCCGTCTATTTGGTAAAACGGTACATCTTTACATCATCTTAATAGAGCTTTGCACCTGCCGGAATGTGGTCATCTACCATCAGAAGATGAAGCTTTTCTT
>ENA-OUQG01000434-OUQG01000434.1-human-gut-metagenome-genome-assembly--contig:-NODE-434-length-26067-cov-9.715477_pt1 | contig 26067 bp, 22 predicted proteins | sample MGYA00237943_ERZ548823 | MGnify/ENA primary metagenome ERZ548823 (study PRJEB26490, sample SAMN05194731) | human gut metagenome | biome: terrestrial biome; feature: human-associated habitat; material... | reverse complement strand
GGCGGGTGCATCCGCGCCCACCGCTCCCCTTCTTTTGCCCTGAGCTACAGTGAAAACTCCGTTGCGCGTCCGCTCGGCGCGTCAAAGAGGTTCTCGCCCGTTACGATCTTGACGCGCAGCAGTGTATCTCCGTGCAGCAGCGTGAACGCGCCATAGCGCACCGCGCCCGTGCGCTCGTTGAGGTGATAGCCGAAGACCATGCCCTCGCCGTTCGTGCCGAGGTAGTTGATCTGGCCCGTGTATTCAAAGTAGAGGCCAACCTCTGCGTTGATGTCCTGCACCGTGATACCGCCGCCATCGCTGAGCGTGAGGATATAGGTGCTCTCGTAGCTGCCCTGCTCGGCCGTGTCGTGCGTAACGTCAGCGCTCCACTCGCCAAGAAACTCCGCAGGTACGGTGTAGTCCGCGTCGCTCACGGGGCCTGCGAGGTCATACTTCCTGCCGTTTTGGTCAACGGCGAACACGGTCTGATAGGTGCCGTAGTCCTCCTCGACCTCGCCGGATTCGAACGAGACGATATCACCCACGCCGCCGAGCGGCCCGCCGCAGCAGAGGAAGCCCGCCGTCAGCCCTTCGAGAAGGTTGACATATTCGACCGCGCCCTCGCTCGTGAGCAGGAAGACATAGGGGAAGTATCCCTGCCCCACTGAGCCGATGAATACATCCGTATAATCGGAGTACAAGCCCGCGACGGGGTAGAGCGTTTCATAGTCAAAGCGAAAATTTTCCGCGTACCACGCGGAATCCGCCGTCTTCTCAAAGCTCACGTTCAGCCGTCCGTCCGCCGTCAGTTCGGCTCGTACAAAGCGATTCTCCGCCGTCCGCTCCGCGCAGGCGGGCGCAGAGAAGTCCGGCGTGAGGTCTACATGATAATATTCCGCCCCGGCGAACGAACCGAGGGGCTGGATCGTGTGCAGCACACCGCCCGCCGCGAGGTAGACGAGCATCTGCGTGTTGATGTTCGCGTCCGAGAGCGTCCATGCGCGGCGCTCGGTGTAGGACGCGATAAAATCCGCGCCGCTCGCCCCCTGCCTGAGCGCGCCGCGATAGGTATTGTCGAAGTAGTTTGCCGCCGTGCGGCGCACGCCGTCGACAAAATCCTGCCCGTTCAAGCCGCAGCGCGCGATCAGATCCTCGCTCGTCAGGCGCTGGCCGCCGTAAAAATCATAGCTGTAGACGGCGCAATCCGTCGAGCCATCGTCCCGCGTGCTCTCCACGACAAGGCAGAGAAGGCTGTCGTTCCAGTGGCTCTCCCAGCGGATCGACGGGCAGATGGGCGAGGTTTTCGCGTCCATCATATTCTTCTGTTCCTGCGCAAGCGCGCCGAAGCGGTCGGCGATCTCGGCGTTGAGCGCGGCGGCCACCGCCGTTTCCGACACGAGCTGCGGCACATGATAAGAATAGTGCACCGTGCCGCCGGAAGGGTCGCTGAAGTCGCCCTCCTCTGCGTAAAGCTCTTTGATAAGCTTGTCGCCGTAGGCGGGCGCATCATCGGGCAGGTCATTCTTTTCGCCGCAGGCGGCGAGATTCAAAAGAAGCAGCGATGCAAGCAGGATGGAAAGAAGTTTTTTCATACTATTTCACCTCTTAGATCAAAGGGTCTTCTTCTCTGCCATTATAGCGGATTTTCAAAAAAGCGCAACGCTTTTCCCGCACCGCCGCGCCCGCCGATTGACAGAAATGCGGGAAGGATATACAATGTATTCACTTTTGATCAGCAGGAGTTTTTATGTACGATTATACACAAGCCAAAATGAACGACGACGCCATCCGCGCCATCAGCTCCATCGGCCTCGCCCATCTGGGCGACGCGGTGTACGAGCTGCTTGTGCGCACATATCTGTGCGTGCACGGCAAGGCGACGGGCAAGGGCCTTCACCGCGCGACGGTCGAGCTCGTCTGCGCGCCGCAGCAGGCGCGCTTTGCCGAAAAGCTCTTACCCCTTTTGACGGAGGAAGAGTCCTCTGTGTTCCGCCGCGGGCGCAACGCGAATGTCCACTCCATTCCCCACCACGCCGACCGCGCGGATTATCAGAAGGCCACGGGGCTCGAGGCGCTCTTCGGCTGGCTGTACCTGCGCGACGATCACGCGCGCATCAATGAGCTTTTCAACCGGATGATGGAGGACGACGATGCCACTTGACGCGATCTGCCTGCGGGCAGTTTTGAACGAGCTGCGCCCCAAGCTCATCGGCGCGCGCATTGACAAGGTGCAGCAGCCCGCGCGCGACCAGATCGTTCTGCTGCTGCGCGGCAATTTGAGATTGCTGCTCAACGCGGGGGCAAACCAGCCGCGCATCCAGCTCACGAATATTCTGCGCGACAACCCCGCCCAGCCGCCGATGTTCTGCATGCTGCTGAGAAAGCACCTGGTCGGCGCGCGCGTGCTTTCGATCGAGCAGCCGGACCTTGAGCGCATGGTGATCCTGACGCTCCAGTGCACGGACGAGTTCGGCGAGATCAGCCAGAAGCAGCTCGTGCTCGAGTGCATGGGGCGGCGGTCGAACCTTGTGCTGCTCGATGCGCAGGGGCGCATCGTCGAATGTCTGCGCCGCGTGGACGCGGACCTCTCCGCCGCGCGCCAGCTGCTGCCCGGCCTTTTCTACCGTCTGCCGACACCGCTCGGCAAGCTCTCCCTCCTCTCGCAGGAGGAGGACTCCATCGCCCTCGCACGGCGCGGCGGCGAGGAGGAAGCGGCCGTCGACAAGTGGGTGCTTGACCACTATACCGGCATTTCGCCGCTCATCGCGCGCGAGCTTGCCTTCCGCGCAGGCGGCGCGACCGATGTGCGCTTCGGCGCGCTAAGCGGCGCGCAGCGCGACACGCTGGCGCAGGAATTTGCCGATACCGCAAGCGCCATCATGGAAGATCGTTACACGCCCGTCATCCTCTACCGCGACGGCAAGCCCGTGGACTTCACCTACCGCCTCATCGCGCAGTACGGCATGGAGACGCAAGTCGAGACGCGCGAGGATTTTTCGTCAATGCTCGACGAATTTTACGACGCGCGCGAGCGGCAGGAGCTTTCCGCCCGCCGCGGCCGCGAGCTGACGCACGCGGCGAGCGTCGCGCGCGACCGCATGGCGCGAAAAGCCGAGAACCTGAAGCGCGACTATGCCGCCACGCAAAAGCGTGACGAATTCCGCCTGCGCGGCGATCTCATCACCGCGAACCTCTACCGCATGAAGGGCGGAGAGCGTGTCCTGCAAGCCGAGAACTACTATGAGGATGGCTGCCCGCTCATCGACATCCCGCTCGACCCGCTGCTCACCCCCCAGCAAAACGCCGCGAAGAACTACAAGCAGTACAACAAGCTCAAAACCGCCGAATTCCACCTGCGTGAGCAGATCGAAAAGGCGGAAAATGAGAGGGCGTACTTAGAGAGCGTCTTGCAGGAACTTGCGCAGGCAGAGACGGAGCAGGAATTCAATGAAATCCGCCGCGAATTGCAGGAGACGAACTACCTCAAAAAATCCTCCGGCAAAAAAGAGCAGAAGCGCGCCTTCGCGCCGCGCACGTTCAAAACCTCTGGCGGGCTTGAAGTCCTCGTCGGCCGCAGCAACGTGCAGAACGACCAGCTCACCAAAAAGGCCGACAAGCGCGACTACTGGTTCCACACCCAGCACATCCACGGCTCGCACGTCATCCTGCGCTGCGCGGGGCTGCCGCCCGGCGACGAGGATCTGCGCGAGGCGGCGATGCTCGCGGCCTACTTCTCGCAGGCGAAGGAGAGCAGCGGCGTGCCCGTCGACTACTGCCCGGTGAAATTCGTCAAAAAGCCCGCGGGCGCGCGCCCCGGCATGGTGACCTACGACAACTACCGCACACTCTACGTCACGCCCGAGGAAGGGCTTGTCAAAAAGCTCTTTATCAGGTAGACTATCGGAAAGCGATTCCCCTCTCCCCTGTTGGACGGCAAAAGCAAGTTTGATATTGGAAAGGAGAACCACCCATGGACAAGAAAAAGAAGGCTCTGCTCATCACCGCCGGCATTGCCGCAGTGCTGCTCGCCGCCGCGCTGCTCCTGAGCCGCCCGCAGCCGCTTGGCGAGCTGCTGCACACGGACGATATCGAGCCGCCGATCCGGGCGATCTTCTCCCTCGCCGCCACCGTTCCGACCGAAAACGGCGAAACGAGCGGCGTGTGCGACTATACTGCCGAGCCTGACAGCGAAGCGGGACAGGCTCTGCTCGATGCGCTGAGCGGCATTTCCGCGCACCGCCGTTTCCGTCTGCCGACCTCGCCGGTCAGCGTAATTCGCGCGCAAGACAACTATGTTTCCATCTGGTTCCGCGCAAATGGCCGCAACCATGATCTCTATCTCTTTGCAGACGGTTCTGTTCTCTATGATGACGCATCGCGCAGTGTTGCCTACGTTCTTGACAGTGACGCGGAGGACGCTTTCCGTGCGCTCGTGAATATCATCTTGCGCTACGGAACCAAGCGATGAACCCTTTTGCAACGCAAAAAATATCCCGTATGCTTTGGCATACGGGATATTTTTGTCGTTTTACAGCGCCTTTGGCGGCATTTCCCAGGCAAAATGGTCGGTGTGCAGCAGGTGGTGCGACTTTTCTCCGAGCGGAGAGCCAAGGTAGTCGCGATACAGCGCCTTGACGTCCGGATTCTCGTGCGAGAAGCGCAGCAGCTCATCCTGATCGAGCCGCCAGAGGACGCTGCCGCGTTCCTCGGCAAGCTCCTCGCCGTCGTGGATGGGCTGACCGCCGCCGCCCGCGCAGCCGCCGGGACAGGCCATGACTTCGACAAAGTCGTACGCTGCCTCGCCGCGCTTGAGCGCCTCGATGAGCCTACGCGCGTTGCCGAGCGAGCTGACGACCGCAACGCGCACATCGCCCGCACCAGGGATATTGAATGTCGCTTCCTTCCAGCCGTCCATGCCGCGCACGGCAGTGAAGGCGTCAGGGTCGGGGTTCTTGCCCGTGATGAAGAAGTGTGCCGAGCGCAGCGCCGCGTCCATCACGCCGCCGGTCGCGCCGAAGACGACCGCCGCGCCGGTGGACGAGCCGAGGGGACTGTCAAACTCCTCCTCGGGCAGATACTTCGGCTCGATGTGGTTCGCGCGCAGCATGATGTTCAGCTCGCGCGTCGTGATGCTCACGTCCACCTCGGGATCACCGAGCGCGTCCTTCATTGTCGGCAGCTCACATTCGCTCTTTTTCGCCACACAGGGCATGATGGAGACGACGAAAAGCCGCTTGGGGTCGATGCCGATCTTCTCTGCAAAGTAGCTCTTGGCAATCGCGCCGAACATCTGCTGGGGCGACTTGGCCGTGGAGAGATTGCCCGTGAGCTCAGGGTACTGGGACTTGACAAAGCGCACCCAGCCGGGGCAGCAGGAGGTGAACATCGGCCAGGGATACTGCTCTTTGTGCGTAAAACGCTCGATGAACTCGCTGCCCTCCTCCATGATGGTGAGGTCGGCGGCAAAGTTCGTGTCGAAAACATAGTGGAAGCCGAGCTCGCGCAGCGCCGCGACCATGCGCTTCGGCGTTGCAAACTCGCTCGAAAGGCCAAACTGCTCGGCCCACGCCGCGCGTACCGCAGGCGCGACCTGCACGACGGTCACGATGTTCGGATCGTCGATCGCGTCAAAGACGCGGCCCGTGTCGTCGCGCTCGCGCAGCGCCGCCGTCGGGCAGTGGGTGATGCACTGGCCGCAGTAGGTGCATTCGGTATCCTGAATGCGGCGGTTATAGGATGCGTCCACGACCGTGCGCGAGCCCGTGCCGAGAAGATCCCAGATCTTCACGCCCTGCACCTTCTCGCACACCTGAATGCAGCGCAGGCACTGCACGCACTTGTCGTTCTCGCGGATGAGGGGCGTGGAATAGTCCACCGCCTCGTGCCGCAGTTTCTTGGGGAAGTGCGTGCCGCGCATATTGAAGTCGTTGGCAAGCTGCTGCAAGCTGCAATTGCCGCTTCTCGTGCAGTTGGTGCAGGAGGTGTCGTGGTGGGAGAGCATCAGGCGCAGGTTCAGCCGGCGCGCCTCGCGCGCCTTGGCGCTGTTGGTGAAAACGACCATACCGTCAGACACCACATTGTCGCACGCGGGGACCAGCCGTTCCATACCCTCGACCTCGACACAGCAGATGCGGCACGCGCCGATCTCATTGATGTCCTTTAAGTAGCAGAGCGTGGGAATGTGAATGTTGATCTTACGCGCCGCTTCCAGAATGGTCGTGTTTTCCGGAACAGTGACGCTCTTGCGGTCGATGGTCAGCGTGACATTTTTTACCATTTTCCTTTCCTCCCTCCGCGGAAGCTGCCGTAGCCGAAGTGGTCGCAGCGCAGGCAGCGGGACGCCTCGGTATAGGCCTCCTCATCCGTCAGGCCGCACTCGATGCACTTAAAATCGTGCTTCCGCTCGCCCGCCTCGCGCTCGGTGGTATCGATGCGGCCGTGCGGCGGCTTGTTGTTCAGCCGCGGCGTCGGCACGGACACACCGGGGTCGATCTCGTGGTGGAAGCCGAGATATTCGTCGATGTTCGCCGCGGCGACCTTGCCGGCCGCGATAGCGCGAATGACGGTCGCAGGACCTGTAACACAGTCGCCTCCGGCAAACACACCGTCCATGTTATCGATCTGGCCGCTCGTTTCAGCGACAAAGGCGCCGCGCTTGATGGCGATTTTGCTCTGCTCAAAGCCATGCGTCTCCACGCCCTGACCGATGGCGACAACGATGACGTCCGCTGCGATGCGCTTTTCGCTGCGCTTGGCCTTTTCTGGCGCAGGGCGTCCCTTCTTGTCCATCTCGCCGATGATCTGCGGCTGCGTCCAGAGCGCGGTCGCGTGGCCGCCCGCGTCCGTTTCGATGCGCACAGGAGCCTGAAGCGTCACCAGCTCCACGCCCTCGGCGACAGCGCCCTCCACTTCCTCGGGAAGCGCCGTCATATCCTCCTGACGGCGGCGGTAGACACAGCTCACCTTGCGCGCGCCCAGGCGCACCGCACTGCGGCAGACATCCATCGCAACGTTGCCGCCGCCGATGACGACGATGTCCTTATTGCGGAAATCCGGCATGTAATCGTCGCCGATCTCGCGCAGCATCTCGACGGCGGAGATGACGCCGTCAGCGTCCTCGCCCTCGATGCCGGTCTTTTTGTCCGTGTGCGCGCCGAGCGCGATGTAAAGCGCGTCGTTCTGCTGGCGCAGCTCGTCAAAGGTCACGTCGTTTCCAACATCGACATTGACGTGCACATCAATGCCGATCGACAGGATCGAGGAGATCTCCGCGTCGAGCACCTCGCGCGGCAGGCGGTAGGCAGGGATGCCGTAGCGCAGCATACCGCCGAGCTTCGCGCGCTTTTCATACACCGTGACCTTGTGCCCCATCAGCGCCAGGTAATAGGCAGCCGACAGGCCGCTCGGCCCGCCGCCGATGACGGCGACCTTCTTGCCTGTGGGCTCGGCACAGTCGGGCTGCGGCACATAGCCCGCGTTGTCCACCGCATAGCGCTTGAGGCCGCGGATGTTCACCGCGTCGTCGATCATATTTCTGCGGCAGCGGGCCTCGCAGGGATGCTCGCAGATATAAGCGCAGGCCGAGGGGAAGGGATTGTCCTTGCGGATCAGGCGCACAGCGTCGGCATAGCGGCCGTACTTGATGAGCACGAGATAGCCGGGAATGTCCACACCCGCAGGGCAGAGCGCCACACAGGGGACGGGCTCGCGCATCCCGCCGAGGCAGCGGTGGCGCAGGATGTGCTCTTCATAATCGTCGCGGAAACCCTGTACGCCGTCGAGCACCAGACGTGCCGCGTCGCGGCCAATGGCGCAGTCGGCGCTGTTGACGATCACATGCGCCATGCGCTCGATGACCGAGATCGTTTCCATTGTGGCCTTCCCCTCGAGCACCTGCTCCATCAGCTCCGAAAGCTGACCGAGGCCGATGCGGCAGGGAACGCACTTGCCGCAGGTCTGCGCGTGGCAGAGATCCAGAAAGTTCTTGGCAAGGTCCACGGGGCACAGCCCCGGAGGGCTGGCGGCGATACGCCGCTCCACATCGCGGTACAGACCGTCAACGACGGTCTGCGCGTGGGAGGGCGTCATAATATCAAGTCTTGACACGGCTTTGTTTCTCCTTTCGCTGCTTGTCAAAGAGTGCCGCCGATCGCCCGGCAGTGCACCATTGATAGATGTTATCTATAATACTGCATGCATTTTCGTTTTTCAAGCATCAATGTGCAAGTTTTGTCGTATTTTCTTGCTCTCACGCGCGCTGCGCAAAAAGGAGGCGGGGCCTGTGCTCCGCGTCGATAAGGTGGGAAACGTCAATCAGGATGCCGCAGCGTGCCCTTTACAAGATGGCGCTAAAACTGGTATACTAAAGAGCGAAAGGGGCTGAACGCCAATGGAGAACATTTCCCAGATCATTTCCCGCTCAATCGGCGGTTACAGCATCGCGAGCATCCTCTCGGCGCTGCTGACGTTCCTCATCTGCCTGATCGTCGTGCGCCTTGTGATGAAGCTCTTTGCGCGCCTGCTCTCGCGCGCGAGCCGGCTGAATGAGCGGCTGCAAAAGATCATCCTCACGAGCGTCAAAACGCTTTTATACCTGCTCACCATCATCATCACCGCCGAGGCGCTCGGCATCAACACCGCCTCACTCACGGCCGTCATGTCGGTGCTAACACTAGGCATCACGCTCGCCGCGGAGGACATTCTCGGCAATGTGGCGGGCGGGCTGGTCATTCTCTTCTCGCATCCCTTCTCGCTTGGCGACGAGATCGAGGTGAGCGGCACGACCGGCACGGTGCGCGAGATCTCGCTGACGCACACGAAGGTCGAAACGCCGGACGGGCAGATCGTCCTGCAGCCCAACCGCGAGATGTCCAGCTCGAAGATCGTCAATTTTACGCTTCTCGGCCGCCGCCGCATCGTCTATAAGGTCACCGCGTCCTACGACGCGCCGACCGAGGACGTGAAGAGCGCCTGCATGGATGCTGTCGCCGCCTTTCCCGCCGTGCTCACCGATCCCGCGCCGACGGTGTATCTCTCGAACTACGGCGCAAGCGCCATCGAGTACACCATCCGCTGCTGGACGGCGACGGAGGACTACTGGACGACCTATTTCAAGATGTATGAGGTGCTGCGCGACACCTTCGCCCGACACGGCGTGGAGATGACCTACAACCACCTGAACGTGCACATGGTGCCGGAGCAAAAAGGCGAAGCATAAATTATGCAAGCAAATGAAAAAAGGCGGCCTTGCGCCGTCTTTTTTCATTTGCTGTTTTTTTCGTCAAATCCCTTGAGGGAGCGCTTCTCCTCGCGCACGAACGTGATCAGGCTCAGGAGGAAGGGGAAAAAATATGTCGCAACGCGGTACAGCACCAGCGCCGACGACGACGCGGCAGTCCCTGCCCACTGCGAAAAAAGGAGCAGAAAGGCGAATTCCATCGGCCCCACGCCCGCGACGTTCGGCAGTGCGTTCGTGATGAGCAGCATCAGCGAAGCAAGCAGCTGCGTCTGCCAGAACGTAAGCGCCGTGCAGCCTGCAAGGCGCAGCGCAAGATAGGGGATGGAGTAGAGCACGAAGAGCTTCATCAGGCTGACGGCGACGCCCATGAGCTGCACCGACGGCACGAGCAAAACCTTGCGCGCCTCGGTGTTGAGCTGGGTAAGTCCCGCGAGCCACTGCGTTCTCCGCGCGTCCCACTTGGGCGTCTGGGGAAATTTTCGCAGCAGTCGCCCGACAAAGCCGATCACCTTGTCCCAGGTATAGAGCAGCGTGAGAAAAAGCACGATGAGCGCGCCGATGCCATAGCCAATGCGGATATAGCGGGCAATACCGCTCGCGCTTTCGCGCAGCCACGTTCCCCCGAGCAGCAGCGCGAGCGTTGCGTAGAGCAGGACGGAGATCTTGTGCAGCACATATTCGCTCGCCATGATGCCCAGCGCGCCGCCGGCATCGAGCCCGCGCCGGTAAAGGTAAAAGCTCTGCATGGGCAGCGTGCCCGCGCCCATGGTCGCAATGTTGCCGAAAACGGCGAGAAAGGTCGTATTCAGTCCGTCAAGATAGCGAACATTCCTCTTTTTGCGCCGCAGCAGAACGAGGGCGACCGCCGCCTCCATTCCCTCGTAGGCAAAACCCATGAAAAGCAGCAGCAAGAGTCCCCAGAGCGGCACCGCGCGCAGGTTCGCTAAGATGTCGGGCAGCGCATCGCGGAAGACGAGCAGCAGCAGGAGAAAGATCAGCGCGAGCGTCGCGGCGCTGATGAGATAGGACTTTTTTCTGCTCTTGTTCATGCGCGCCTCCCCTCTCCGGCCAAGGCCCTTTCGCGCCTGTTGATCTGATAATTATCAGATTATAGTAAAATAAGCCCGCGCTGAACAGTGTCAATTTCCCCCGGACGCACAAAAAAAGATGCACTCGGCCCAAGATGTATAAAGGATTTGTTAAGAATCTCCCGATTCTTGCCTTGCATCTTTCATTTGTATCAGTTATAATGACAAATAATCCCGGAAACCGACAAGACTGAGAGGAGGCTCTCCATGGCGCTTCGCACCAAGAACGCGATCCGCCGCAGCTTTGTAGAGCTGCTGGCCGAACGTCCCTTTGACAAGATTTCCGTGCGCGACATTGCCGAGCGCAGCGAGGTCACGCGCAACACCTTCTATTACTATTATACCGACATTTACGCTCTGGCGGAGGATGTGTTCGAATCGGAGATCGAGCGCCTCTCCGAGAGTGTGAGCGATTACGACTCGTGGCAGAAGGCATTTCTTGCCGCGACCTCCTTTGCCGCAGAGAACAAGCGCATGATCCTGCACCTGCATAACTCTGCCCACGGCGATATTCTCGTGCGCTACTACCACAAGACCATCCTCACCGGCATGCTCGCCTACATCCGGCACGAGGCCGAGGGTCTTGACGTCAGCGAGCGCAAGATCATGGCGCTTGCCCGCTTTTACACGGCGGCCCTCGCCGGGCTGACGATCGAATGGATCGGCAGCGGCATGAAGGGCGAGCCGGATTCGTTCATCGAAGACCTCGGCGATATGTTCGATGGCAACATCCGCCGTTCTCTCGAGCGCGGCTGCGGCAAATAAACAAAACCAAAAAAAACGATACCGGGAGGGACGGAAAAACCGCCCCTCCCCTTTTTGTCCTTCCACCGCGGGCAACCTTAACGGTTCGTTTACATTTCTCCCCTGTTCAGGACGTCCATTTTCTGGTAGAATAAAGTTGAAGAAATTTTCGAAGAAGGAGTGAGGTTTTGTACCAGAAGCAAATTTTACTTGAAAAACTGAGGGAAGCCGCTGCGTCGGTCCTGCCCATCAGCCTGATCGTGATGCTGATCTGCTTTGTGCTGGTGCCGGTGGACACGGGGCTGATGCTCTCGTTCGTGCTGGCAACGGCCATGCTGATCCTCGGCATGGGCCTCTTTACATTGGGCGCGGATATGTCGATGACCCGCATCGGCAATTACATGGGCGCAAAGCTGACGAAGTCGCGCAAGCTGCCGCTCATTCTGACTGTGAGCTTTGCCCTCGGCATCGCCATCACGGTGGCAGAGCCCGACTTGCAGGTGCTCGCGGGCAACGTGCCGGAGATCGATACGACGGTGCTGATCCTGACCGTTTCGGTCGGCGTCGGCTTCTTTCTGATGCTGTGCATGGTGCGTATTCTCTTTTCCATTTCCCTGCGCGCGATGCTCATTGTGTTCTATGCCATTGTTTTCGCCGCGGCGTTCCTGTCCGATACGGGCATTCTGTCCGTTGCCTTCGACTCCGGCGGCGTGACGACGGGACCGATGACCGTGCCGTTCATCATGGCGCTCGGCGTCGGCGTTGCATCCATCCGAAGCGACGAAAACGCCAAGGCGGACAGCTTCGGCCTCGTAGGACTGTGCTCCATCGGGCCGATCCTCTCGGTGCTGCTGCTCGGCGCGATCTACAAGACGCAGCCGAGCGCGTCGGAGAGCGATCCCTCGGCCCTCGTTTCCTCCACGGTGGATCTGGGCAAGGATTATCTGCACGCGCTGCCGGAATACCTCTGGGAGGTGACGATGGCGCTGCTGCCGATCGTTGTCTTTTTCCTCATCTTCCAGGTCATTTCGATCAAGCTGCGAAAGCTGCCGTTCCTGCGCATCATGGTCGGCATCCTCTATACATATGTGGGGCTTGTACTCTTCCTCACGGGCGTGAATGTGGGCTTCTCCCCGCTGGGCTACGCGCTCGGCGCGGCGCTCGCCGAGGGATGGAAGATGTACCTGCTCGCGCCGCTTGCGATGCTGATGGGCTGGTTCATCATCAATGCCGAGCCTGCCGTGCACACGCTCAACAAGCAGGTTGCCGAGCTGAGCGCGGGCGCGATCTCCGAGCGCTCGATGGGCCTGAGCCTGTCGGTCGCCGTGTCCGCCGCGGGCGGACTTGCGATGCTGCGCGTCATCACGGGCATCTCGATCATGTATTTCCTCGTGCCGGGCTATCTCATCGCCATCGCGCTGAGCTTTTTCGTGCCGCGCACCTTTACGGCCATCGCCTTCGACTCCGGCGGCGTTGCCTCGGGACCGCTGACGGCGACCTTCATGCTGCCGTTTGCAACGGGCGCGTGCGAGGCCCTCGGCGGCAACGTGATGACCGATGCCTTCGGCCTTGTGGCGCTCGTTGCCATGATGCCGCTGATCACCGTGCAGGTGATGGGCGCCATTTATGTGGTCAAGTCGCGCCACACGGCCGTGGAAGAGACTCTGCCCGACTTTGGCGACAACGAGATCATCGAACTGTGGGAGGCGTGCTGATATGGAACTCTATTGTGTAATTGCCATCACCGACCACGAGCGCGGCGAAGCGATGAATACGCTCTATCGCGCGGCGGGTCTGCGCGGCATCCTGAGTATGCCGGGCCGGGGCACGGCCACGAGCGAGCACCTTGCCATCTACGGGCTGGACGCGACGGAAAAGTACGTCATCAGCGGCGTTGGCAACGGGGTCGAGGCCGAGGGCCTCATCAAGTCCGCCAAGCGCAAGCTATTTATCGACATTCCCGGCAACGGCGTCATGCTGACCGTACCGCTCAAGAGCGTGGCCGGCGGCAAGACGCTCGCCTATCTCACCGATGAACAGAAATCAGGAGGTGCACCGCGCATGGATTTTGAACACGAGCTGATCATCGTCATTCTGAACGAAGGTTATTCCGACTTTGTCATGGACGCGGCGCGCGCCGCGGGTGCGGGCGGCGGCACGGTGCTGCACGCCAAGGGCACGGGCGGCACACGCGGAGAGAAATTCTTCAGCGTGAGCCTTGCCGACGAAAAGGACATGATCTACATTATCGCCCACAAGGACGAAAAGGCCGCCATCATGCGCTCGATCAACGAGCAGGCCGGCCCCGGCAGCAGAGCGGGAGCGATCTGCTTCTCGCTGCCGATCTCCTCGGTCGCGGGTCTCCGCGCGCGCGAGGACGCATAATAGGTCTTTCGGCAAACGATGACAAAAGGGCCGCTGCCAGTTTGACAGGTGTTCGTAAAACAGGTTTAGACCGAAATTACGAAATGAGTATCTGTCAGGCAGGGTTGGGCAACGAAATAACGGGTATCTGGTGAGAGCCGGATACCCGTTATTTTTTGCCGTCACGAAAAGCAATAGATTTATTCACAGCTTTCAGGTATAATTGCCTTAAATCAATCCTATCCCATCCATTCCGAGATTTTTTCAAAAAATCTCAAAAAAGTTTGGAAGCATTGGAACAATTCAGCCATTCTCAAGCCATATATAGTAGAGGGCTGAATACAGAAGTGATTGGAGGTGACGCTGATGGACAAGCAGACAGGCCCGAAGGGTTTTCTTGTGGTGCTGCCCGGTGAGATCATTGAGATACCGCAGGACAGCGACAAGTCATGGCTGACCCTGTTTTACAGCTTGCCGCGAGAGCTTGCGGAGAAGTGGAAGCCAGCGTATGAGCTGCCCCGCTGCCCATATGAGGTGCTGCGGACGGACAAGTATGACCGCGTCGTATGTGACGATATGTTCAAGCTGCTTGTGTGGGACTGCTACGCATGGTGCGCATGGCAGTTCTTCCAAGTCAAAGACCGCAAGGGAAACTACCGCTACATTCCCGGCAACTGGAATCAGTACGCAGGATACTTCCCTCTGTGGCGGCTATCGTACAGTATCATCCACTACATCCGCATGAAATTTGAGCAGAAGGTTATCTCTGAAATGCAGATTGCCACCTTTGCCGAGCAGAGCATCAGCGGGAAAGACCGGGAGATATTGAAGCTGCGCATGGACGGCTTGACCGAGCAGGAGATTGCAGACAAGGTTGGCTACAAGACCGCCAGCGCAGTCCATAAGCGGATCGCCAAAATTGCGGGAGCCTATGAGGACTATGTGACAGCGGAGTATCAGAAGTATTTGGACAAGTAAACAGACGCAGAAGCGGCAGCAGTTACCGAAATGGTAGCTGCTGCTTTTTCATGCGGGAAAGGAGATTTTATGAGCAGAGAACCGTTTGAAGCCATGCCCGATGTGATGGACGCAAAACAGCTTGCCGAAGCGTTGCAGATTTCCAAAGCGGGCGCATACAACCTTTTGAGCAGCCCGGACTTTCCGACCCTGCGGATCGGCGGGCGTAAATTGGTGATGAAAAATGAGCTTGTGGAATGGCTGAAAAGCCGCACAAACCGAAAGGGGTGAAAACACGGTCAAGAGCTGGAAAAGTGGCAAATCAGCCGATAGCACAGCCGGAAATGTACTCCGCATCGTTTGGAGCGTTTCTGTTGGATAATCGCTTCACTTTTCCTATTCAAGAGCCGAGAAAAATTCGTGAAAAGCAGGAGGTTTTATGAGAATAGGGCTTACCAAAAAGCAAAAGACAACCGTGATTTATTTTGACGAGCATAGCCGCATCATTGAGGTGCAGACCCACAACACCGATTTCAAAAAGCGGCTGACAGCATTTGCGGCAAAGCACCCGCAATGCTGCCGCCAGACCGACGATGATGAGCAAGGCGGGCTGACCTTTGAGATCGAGAAAGGGCGGTTAAGTTTTCGACTGACCGCCCCGTATAGCGAGGAAAGGCGCAGGGCGGCAAGTTACGCAGCAAAGCAAAACGGCGTTCATAAACGAGACGTTGTACCCTAAAGAAGTCGTTGAAATGAGGAGCTTTCTATGCTATTCTTTTTATAAAGAAGAAGCTAACAAATCGATGCTCATAGGAGGCGGGAAATATGAAAAAGCCGAAACGAATCACTTTAGTACTTTATGGACTATGTGCAGTCATTTGGCCGCTCAGGGTAATAATTGGTGTTATGTATAAAGAATATGATTATTCCTTTGGCTTCTTTATATTGAATGTTCTTGCTGCTTTAGTATGGATTGCAGCCTTTGTTAAGTGGATGCTCAAGTATCGCTCCAAAAAAGATGAATAGTGATAACTTCCAATTTGACAGAAGAAATAATCTACATCCAGTCCGCTGACTATGCCGTATGTGCAAAGCCAGCGGACTTTTTATTACCCAAAATCAAGATAATGTACAATAAGTTGCGCAAATTGAAAATCGCATAAAAGAAGACATAGCTTGCAGGCTCTGGTAGAATGAAGTTACCACACAAACATTCGAAAGGAGACAGCAAACTATGTCCGAGAAAATTGTACAGCTAAACGGAGATTGACACAGAATCGACGCCGTTGAAATAGAGCAATGAGGCCATTGTATGCCGGAATGCGTGATGGTTGATGTGCGGCAGGCCGTGGCGCTTGCTGAATTTGGCAAGCCAGCTTGTTATGCTGTCCGGGTGCATCGGTTTCCCATCTTCCTGCGCAAACAAGAATCCTTGATCGTGATAATACTCCCCCAGCCGCAGCCGTTCCGCGTTCTGCCATGCCCGGTATTGCCGAAGGAGCTGCATCGTTTCCGTTGGCAGAGAAACCCAACGATCCGAGATTGCAGTTTTCGGAGTAGATTCGTACCGAGAGCCGAAAGCCGTGCTGCTTTTTGCATGTTCCGTCGTTTTTCCCGCCCTCGCATTGTTTTTGCGCCCAAAAGTAAAAATCATCGTTGAACCATTGGGGCAAATCTGCCATAATGGACGTAATACGAACAGAAAAAAGGCAGCTTTTTACTATGAAACATATTTGCATCGGCATCCTTGCCCACGTCGACTCTGGAAAAACGACCCTCTCCGAAGGGCTTTTATATGCCTCCGGCGCGCTGCGAAAACTCGGGCGCGTGGACCACGGCGACGCCTTTCTCGATACCGACGCGCTCGAGCGCGAGCGCGGCATCACGATCTTTGCAAAGCAGGCCATGCTCACCGCCGGCGAAACGGAGATCACGCTGCTCGATACGCCCGGCCACGTCGACTTTTCCGCCGAGATGGAGCGCACGCTCTCGGTGCTCGACTACGCGGTACTCGTCATCAGCGGCAGCGACGGCGTGCAGAGCCACACGCGCACGCTCTGGCGGCTGCTCGAGCGCTACAGCGTACCGACCTTTCTCTTCATCAACAAGATGGACCTTGCCGGCGCGGACAAGGCTTCTCTGATGGCGCAGCTCACGAAGACCCTGAGCGCGGGGTGCATCGACTTTTCTTTGCCCACGAGCGAGCGCGACGAGGCGCTCGCTCTCTGTGACGAAACGGCGCTCGAGCAGGTACTCGAGCGCGGCGCGGTTGATGAACGCTGCATTGCCGACATGATCGAGCAGCGCGCGGTCTTCCCCTGCTTTTTCGGCTCGGCACTCAAATTGCAGGGCGTTGAGGCGCTGCTCTCCGCGCTCGATGAGTTTACCCTTGCGCCGGACTATCCCGACGCCTTTGGCGCGCGCGTCTTCAAAATTTCGCGCGACGCGCAGGGCGCAAGGCTGACGTGGCTCAAGGTCACGGGCGGAACGCTGCGCGTGAAGGCCCCGCTTTCCTACGAAGCGCAGGGCCGCGCCTACAGCGAAAAGGCCGATCAGCTGCGCCTTTACTCGGGCGTCAAGTTCCGTACGCTTGAGAAAGCGGACGCGGGCAGCGTTGTCGCCGTCACAGGCCTCAGCCACAGCCATGTGGGACTTGGACTCGGCGTGGAGGCGGAGGCGTCCGCGCCGCTCTTGCAGCCGGTTTTGACCTACCGGCTCATCCTGCCGGACGGTGCGGACGCGCACAGCGCGCTCACGAAGCTGCGGGAGCTTGAAGAAGAAGATCCGATGCTGCGCATCGTCTGGGACGAGCACAGCGGGCAGATCCACGTGCAGCTCATGGGCAAGATCCAGCTTGAGATCCTCCGCCGACTGATCTCAGACCGCTTCGGCCTTGCCGTCAGCTTCGGCGAGGGCAGCATCGTCTACCGCGAGACCATCGCCGCACCCGTGCTCGGCATGGGACACTTCGAGCCCCTGCGCCACTACGCGGAGGTACAGCTTCTCATCGAGCCGCTGCCGCGCGGGGCGGGCGTACAGCTTGCGAGCACCGTCCCGACGGATGTGCTCGATCTCAACTGGCAGAGGCTCATCTTCACGCATCTTCTGGAGCGCGAGCACACGGGCGTGCTGACCGGCTCGCCGCTGACGGATGTGAAATTTACGCTCGTCGCAGGCAGGGCGCACTTGAAGCACACCGAGGGCGGCGACTTCCGTCAGGCGACCTACCGCGCCGTGCGGCAGGGGCTGATGCAGGCGGAAAGCATCCTCCTTGAGCCCTACTATGACTTCCGCCTCGACATTCCCGCCGAGTGCGTCGGCCGCGCGATGACCGACCTTCAGAGCATGGGCGGCACGGTCGATGCGCCGCAGAGCGAGGGGGAGAACACCGTCCTCACCGGCTGCGCGCCGGTGCGCGGGATGCGCGACTACTTTGAGAGCGTTGCGGCCTACACGCGCGGGCGCGGGCAGCTTGCCTGCACCGTCCACGGCTACGAGGTCTGCGCGGAGCAGGACGCCGTCGCCGCCGCGATCGGCTACGATGCCGAGCGCGACACGGACAATCCCGCCTCCTCCGTTTTCTACGATCACGGCGGCAGCATCACCATTCCCTGGGACGAGGTCGCGCAGCACGTCCACTGCGACAGCGGCCTCCGCCTCGTCGAGGAGGCGCGCGAGGAAGAAAGCGCCCCCTCCGCCCGCCGCGGCGCGGGCGGCGCATACGCCGCCGACAAGGAATTGCAGGAGATCTTCGAGCGCACCTACGGCAAGGTCGAGCGCCGCGCGTTCGAGCCTGCAAAAAAGCCCGCGCGCACCGCGCTTGCCGACCACTATGATGTGACGGTCCACTCCGAGGATACGGAATATCTGCTCGTTGACGGCTACAACATCATCTTTGCCTGGGACGAATTGCAGCGCCTCGCTTCTCAGGACATCGCCGCCGCACGCGGCGCGCTCATCGATATTCTTGCAAACTATCAGGGCTTTCGCAAATGCCGCGTCATCGTGGTGTTTGACGCCTACAAGGTCAAGGGCAATCCCGGCAGCGTGCAGACGGTGCACGGCGTCAAGGTCGTTTACACCAAGGAGGCCGAGACCGCCGACACCTACATCGAGCGCGCGACCTACGAGCTGCGCCGCGAGCGGCGCGTGCGCGTGGCGACCTCGGACGGCCCCGAGCAGGTCATCATCCTCGGCCATGGGGCGCTGCGCGTCTCCGCCCGCGCGTTTCATGCCGAGGTCGAGGCCGCCGAGGGGCAGATCAGCGCCGTGCTGCAAAGCCTTGTAAACCGCCCGCGCAGCGAGCGGACAGTGAGAAACAACGTGAAGATCAAGCAATAAATTCTGACAAAAAGCGGTGGCTTCGGCCACCGCTTTTTTTACGATTTCCGCGCAGTTTTCTCTTGCAATTTGTTTTTAATTGTTGTACTCTTGTCACTATCAATTGTGAATGATAGTCATTGATGGTTTACTATCATAATATTTCCATGAAAGGAGAATCGATCATGCAGACCAGCGAAATTCAGGAGCTTCTGCTCGACACCATCCCCGCCTGGCACTACTGGTTCGCCCGCCCCTTCAAGCGGATGCTCAACGACGGCGTGAGCCTCGATATGTACTACTGCATCCAGTCGCTGCGCCGCAGCGGCTGCACGCTGACGATGACGGAGCTTGCAAACCTCGCCCGTATGCCCAAGCAGCAGATGAGCAAGCTCGTCGACCGGCTTGTGGACGGCGGCTTTGTCGAGCGGCTGAGCGACCCGGATGACCGGCGCGTCATCCGCCTGCGCGCCACGGAGAAGGCGGATGAATACATCGCCGCCTTCTTTGAAAAGGACGCGGCGGAATACCGCGAATTTTTCGACCAGCTGGGCAAGGACGAGCTGGACCCGTTCTGCGAGGCGCTGCGCACCATTCACGATACGTTTGAAGAAAAGCGCTTAGAGCTGATCGCGCAGGGCAAGCTGCCCGCCTGCCCCCCGCAACGCAAAAAAGGAGGAAAATGCCAATGAAAATGATCCGGCAGCTGATGGGCTGCATCCGCGAGTATAAAAAGCCCACGATCCTGACGCTTGTGTGCATGGTCGGCGAGGTGGCGATCGAGGTGCTGATCCCCTTCATCACCGCAAAGCTCATCAACGAGGTCAAAGCGGGCGCGGCGCTTGACGGCATTGTGCGCGCGGGCCTTGTGCTCATGCTGATGGCTCTCGTGTCGCTCTCCTGCGGCGCAGCGGGCGGTTTCTTCGGCTCGCGCGCGAGCGCGGGCCTTGCAAGAAACGTCCGGCACGACGTTTTTACCCGCGTGCAGTCCTTTTCCTTTGAGAACATCGACAAATTCTCCTCTGCCTCGCTCGTCACGCGCATGACCACCGACGTGAGCAACGTGCAGATGGCGTTCATGATGTGCATCCGCATCGCCGTGCGCGCCCCGCTGATGTTCCTCTTCGCCATCATCATGGCCTATATCATGGGCGGCGCGCTCGCGACGACTTTTGTCATCGTCATCCCCCTGCTCGTCGTGGGTCTCCTTTTCATCGCGCGCAAGGCGATGCCCGCCTTCCGCTCGGTCTTCCGCAAGTACGACCGTCTCAACGAATCCGTGGAGGAAAACGTCCGCGCGATGCGCGTCGTCAAGGGCTTTGCCCGCGAAGGATATGAAAAGGAGAAATTTGCTGCCGCCTCGGGCGACATTGCAAAGGACTTCACCTATGCCGAGCGCGTCGTTGCGCTCAGCGGCCCGCTGATGCAGTTCTGCGTCTACTTCAACATGGTCTTCGTGCTCTATGTCGGCTCGAAGCTCATCATCACAAGCGGCGGCACGACGATCGACGTCGGCCAGCTCTCGGCGATGCTGACCTACGGGATGCAGATCCTCATGTCGCTGATGATGATCTCGATGATCTATGTCATGCTCACGATGTCCTACGAGTCCTTCGTGCGTATCTGCGAGGTGCTGCAGGAGCAGCCCGCGCTCGCCGACCCCGCCGCGCCCGTGTACGAGGTAAAGGACGGCTCGATCGACTTTGAAAACGTCAGCTTCAAGTACTCCGCCGCGGCGGAGAAGTTTGCCCTGCAGGGCATCGACCTGCACATCGCGCCGGGACAGACCGTCGGCATCCTCGGCGGCACGGGCTCGAGCAAATCGACCCTTGTGCAGCTCATCCCGCGCCTTTATGACGCAACCGAGGGCAGCGTGAAGGTCGGCGGCGTGGATGTGCGCAATTACGACCTTGACGCCCTGCGCGGCGCGGTCAGCGTGGTGCTGCAAAAGAACGTTCTCTTCTCCGGCACGATCAAGGATAACCTCCGCTGGGGCAACGAAAACGCAAGCGACGAAGAAATGGTCGAGGCCTGCCGCCTTGCGCAGGCAGATGACTTCGTCCGCTCCTTCCCCGACGGGTACGATACCTATATCGAGCAGGGCGGCACGAACGTCTCCGGCGGCCAGAAGCAGCGCCTGTGCATCGCCCGCGCGCTGCTCAAAAAGCCCAAGATCCTGATCCTTGACGACTCGACCAGCGCGGTCGACACGCGCACCGACGCGCTCATCCGCGAGGGCTTCCGCACCTACATTCCCGAGACGACGAAGATCATCATCGCCCAGCGCGTCGCGTCCGTGCAGGACGCCGACCTCATCCTTGTGATGAACAACGGCCGCATCGCGGATATGGGCACGCACGAGGAGCTTCTTACCTCGAGCGCGATCTACCGCGAGGTCTACGAATCCCAGACGAACGGAGGTGACGGACATGAAGCATAATCACGGCGCATCCGGCCGCGGCCCCAACGCGGGCGCGGCGAACCTTGCCATGCTGAAGCGCACGGTGAAAAAGATTTTTTCCTACTATCCCGTGCTCGCTCCCATCACGCTTGCCTGCATCCTCTTCTCGTCCGTCGTCTCCTCCATCCCCGCGCTCTTCACGCAGAATGTCATTCAGGTCATTGAAAAATGGTACGTTTCGCGCGACTGGGCCGCGGCGCAGGCAGAGCTCACGCCGATCCTGACGCTGCTCATCGTGCTGTATGTTCTCTCCATCCTCGCCATCCTTGTGCAGAAGCAGCTCATGGCCTACATGACGCAGGGCTTTCTCAACAAGCTCCGTCAGGAGATGTTCGGCGGGATGCAGGATCTCCCCATCCGCTACTTCGACACTCACCAGCACGGCGATATCATGAGCTTTTACACCAACGATATCGACACGCTGCGCCAGCTCGTCTCCGAGGCCATTCCCGCCTTTATCCAGTCGGGCGCGATCGTGCTGGTCGTGCTCGCCATCATGCTCTATTTCAGCCTCTGGCTGACGCTGGTGCTGGCCGTCGGCATCGTGCTGATGGTCTCGGTCACCAAGCGCATCGGCGGCGGCAGCGCCAGGTTCTTCCTGCGCCAGCAGAAGGCCGTGGCCAAGACCGAGGGCTTCATTCAGGAAACGATGACCGGCCAGAAGGTCGTCAAGGTCTTCTGCCACGAGCAGCGCTCCCTCGAGGAATTTGACAAGCTCAACGATGCCCTCTATGAAGACAGCTACCGCGCCAACGCCTATGCAAGCGTGCTCGGCCCCATCATCGGCAACATCGGCAACCTGCTCTATGTCGGCCTTGCGCTGGTGGGCGGCGTGTTCCTGCTCATTGGCCTTCCCAATGTCAGCTTCTCTGGCAAGGTGCTGGATATCTCCATTCTCGTGCCGTTCCTCAACATGACCAAGCAGTTCACGGGCAACGTCAACCAGCTCTCCCAGCAGATCAACTCGATCGTCATGGCGGGCGCGGGCGCGCAGCGCGTCTTCTCCCTCATCGACGAAAAGCCCGAGACCGACGAGGGCTTCGTCACGCTCGTCGACGCCGACATTGCTCCCGACGGCACGATCACCGAGAGCGATCGTCACACCGGCCACTGGGCATGGAGAAATCCGAACGACAACGGCAAGGTCTCCTACCGCGAGCTGCGCGGCGACGTGCGCCTCATCGACGTGGACTTCGGCTACGTAGAGAACAAGCAGGTGCTGCACGATGTTTCCGTCTACGCAGAGCCGGGGCAGAAGGTCGCCTTCGTCGGCGCGACGGGCGCGGGCAAGACGACCATCACCAACCTCATCAACCGTTTTTACGACATTTCCGACGGCCAGATCCTCTACGACGGCATCGACGTGCGTAAGATCAAAAAGGCAGACCTGCGCCGCAGCTTGGGCATCGTCCTGCAGGATGTGAACCTCTTCACCGGCACGGTGATGGACAACATCCGCTACGGCAAGCTCAGCGCAACGGATGAAGAGTGCATCGCCGCGGCAAAGCTCGCCGGCGCGGACGACTTCATCTCGCGCCTGCCGCAGGGCTATGAGACCGAGCTTTCCAACAACGGCGCAAACCTCTCGCAGGGTCAGCGCCAGCTCATCTCCATCGCCCGCGCGGCGGTGGCAGACCCGCCGGTGATGATCCTCGACGAGGCAACGTCCTCCATCGACACGCGCACCGAGGCCATCGTCCAGCGCGGCATGGATAAGCTGATGGAAGGCCGCACGGTGTTCGTCATCGCCCACCGCCTCTCGACCGTCAAGAATTCCGACGTCATCATGGTGCTCGACCACGGCCGCATCATCGAGCGCGGCAGCCACGAAAAACTGATCGCGGAAAAGGGCACATACTACCAGCTTTATACCGGCGCATTCGAATTGGAATAAGCGCGAAAAGAGGCGTGGCCAGTGGCCGCGCCTCTTTTTCGCAGTCGAATATTGTCCAAGTTCTCCCGCTATATTGTGTTGAACGCAATTTTTTAAGGGAGGAATTCTATGTCTCGTTCGTTCTTCCGCACCTACGGTTTTCTCGGTGCGATGCTGCTCTCGATCGTGCTCGGCTGTCTGCTTGGCGCACTGTGGCCGGGGGCGACAAGTCTCGCGCCGCTCGGCGCCATTTTCATCAATCTCATGTTCTGCATCGTCGTGCCGCTCGTGTTCTGCTCGCTTGCAGGCTCCATCGCCTGCATGAAAAGCCCCGGGCGCGCGGGAAAGATCATGGGCACAACGCTCCTCGTCTTTATCGTCACGGGGCTGATCGCCGCGGCGATCATGCTCCTTGCCGTGCGCCTTTATCCCCCGGTCAGCGCGCCGTGGACCGACGCGGCGGCCGGCACGGTCGACGCGCAGGCAAGCATTGCGGAGCTGCTCGTCAACTTCTTCACGGTTGAGGATTTTGCCGCGCTTTTGTCGCGCCGCGCAATGCTGCCGCTCATCGTCTTCTCCATTCTCGCCGGCTTTGCCGTCAACTTAAGCGGCGGGGCGGAGTGCCTGACGGCGAAGGTCTTGCAGGATATGACGAATTGCCTTCTAAAGCTCGTCTCCCTCATCTCCTACTATGCCCCCGTCGCGTTTTTCGGCTTCTTCGCTTCCCTCGTTGCAACCTACGGCGCGCAGATCACCGCCTCCTACGGCCGCGCGCTGCTCCTTTACTACCCCATCTGCCTCATCTATGCGCTCATCGCCTTCCCGCTCTATGCGCGCATCGGCGGAGGGCAGGCAGGCGTCGCCGTCATGCGTCGGAACATCCTGCCGCCCGCTCTTACGGCGCTTGGCACCTGCTCGTCCGTTGCAAGCATCCCGGCAAATCTCGAAGCCGCCGAGCGCAGCGGCATCCCGCGCGACATTTCTGATCTTGTCCTGCCGCTGGGTGCAACGATGCACATGGATGGCTCGTGCTTCAGCTGCGTGCTGAAGATCTCGTTCCTCTTCGGCGTGTTCGGCATCCCCTTTGAAGGCGCGGGGCTCATCGTCAAGATCCTGCTCGTCGCGGTGTTCAGCTCGGTCGCCATGAGCGGCATCCCCGGCGGCGGCTACATCGGCGAATACATCATCTGCTCGCTCTTTTTCCCCACGCAGATGGCCATCGCCTACCCCATCGCCGTTACGATCGGCAACCTCGTCGACCCGCCCGCCACGATGATCAACGCAGCGGGCGACTATGTCGTGTCGTTTCTCGTCGCGCGCTTTACCGAGGGGAAGGACTGGCTCGAGCGCGCGGGAAAAGCGTGAAAAATGCGTGCGCGCCGCCGGCAAGTGTGCTATAATGCAGTTTTGAGATCAAAAGAACCGCCCGCCGCCAAAGGCGGGCAGAAAAGAGGATATCACGATGGAATACGATCTGCCCATCGCGCGCATGGCGCGCGGCATTGACATCGAGGGCTTTTATCTGCTCAAATCCGCTTTCCCCAAGGTGACGGTAAGCGGCAAGCCGTTCCTGACCGCCGTGCTCGCCGACGAGAGCGGCACGATCGAAGCAAAGGTCTGGGACTACAGCGGCCCCATCGGCGAGCGCGATGCGGGCAAGGTCATCAAAGTCCGCGGCAGCGTCTCGGACTATCGCGGCGCGCTTCAGGTCACGGTCGACAAGCTTCGCCTTGCCGCCGAGGATGACCATGTGGACGTTTCGCGCCTTGTGCGCGTCGCGCCCATCGACCGCGCGGGCGCTTACGCCGACATCACGCGCCTTGTTTCCACGCTCGAGGACGCGGACTACCGCGCCGTGTGCGAGGAGATGCTGCGCCGCCACGAGGATGCCTTCCGCACCATCCCCGCCGCCAAGAGCGTGCACCACAGCTTCCTCTCCGGCCTTCTGATGCACACCTACAACATGCTGCGCCTTGCCGATTTTCTCGCCGCGCAGTACGCGGACAGCGTGGACCGCAGCCTGCTGCTCGCAGGCACGCTGCTGCACGACTTCGGCAAGGAGCGGGAGTTCACCTTCTCCGAGCTTGGCCTTGTGACCGATTACTCGACGAAGGGGCAGCTCTTAGGGCATCTCGTCATGGGCGCACAGGAGACTGCCGAAGTTGCCGAAATGCTCGGCATTCCGGAGGAAAAGAGCGTGCTTTTGCAGCATCTGCTGCTCTCCCACCACGGTGAGCCGGAGTTCGGCGCGGCGGTGCTGCCCCAGTGCGCGGAGGCGGAGCTCCTCTCCCTCATCGACCAGATCGACAGCCGCATGGAGATCTACCGTGAGGCGCTCGCGCCGCTGAAAAGCGGCGAATTCAGCCAGCGCATCTTCGCGCTCGACAACCGCCGCATCTACAAGCACGAATAAGAAAAACGCTGAACGGGCAATGCCCGTTCAGCGTTTTCTTTGCCGAATTAAGAGGGATCTCTTATCTTCTTTCCTGTGCTTTTGCGCGCAGATACAGCACCGCCTCGACAACGCCCCCGCCGACGGCGAGCGCCTTGTCGGAAACTGTCGTGCAGTATTCCGCCTTGCCGCGCGGGTCAACGTCGCCGGACTTCATGCCCTTTTTGACGCGCACGCCGTCGTCCAGCACGCCGCGCAGCACGCCGCCGATGGTGCACTTCATCGGCACGCCCTCGACAAAGCCGATGGTCTCGCCCTCCTCGACTGTGTCGCCGATGCGGTGCACGGCGGTAAACACGCCGTCGCAGGGCGCGCGCAGCACGCGCTCGCCCGCAAAGCCGCCGATGAGACCGGGGATGTTCGTATTCGCAATCGCGCTGCCCGAATAGATGACGCGCCCGAGCGTATGGCCGCGCATCGTCTCCACGACCGCGTGGCAGTCCTCCCCCGCCGTAAAGCCGGGGCCGACGCCCACAACGATGGGCGCATCCGAAAGGCGCGTGCCGAGGTTGCGCTTTGCTAAAATCGCGTCCACGAGCGCGTCGGGCGCAAGCTCCTCGCGGCAGCGGCAGGCGGGGTCTGCAAGGA
>ENA-OUQG01000427-OUQG01000427.1-human-gut-metagenome-genome-assembly--contig:-NODE-427-length-26257-cov-21.072933_pt1 | contig 26257 bp, 21 predicted proteins | sample MGYA00237943_ERZ548823 | MGnify/ENA primary metagenome ERZ548823 (study PRJEB26490, sample SAMN05194731) | human gut metagenome | biome: terrestrial biome; feature: human-associated habitat; material... | reverse complement strand
TTCGTGCCGCTTCGTCAATCTCGGCGCAATACTGTCTTACGTACACCCAGCTATGCTGCGGGACTCTTTTTTACTTGTCGCGGCATTGAAGACCCAGCTGATAGAAGGCCACGGCGCTGGCCGCCGCCACGTTCAGGCTGTCCACCCCGTGGGTCATAGGGATCATTACCGTGTGGTCGCACCGGGCGATGGTGCCGTCCGCCAGCCCGTCGCCCTCGGTGCCAAGCACCACCGCCAGCTTTTCCGCCTGTAACAGCCGGGGGTCATCCAGCCGCAGGGAATCCTGCCGCAGCGCCATCGCCGCCGTGGTAAAGCCCAGCGTGTGCAGCGTCTCCGTCCAGTCGCCCTCCTCCGGCAGATATGTCCACGGCACCAGAAACACGTTGCCCATGCTGACCCGGGACGCCCGCCGGTACAGCGGGTCGCTGCCCTGCCGGGTCAGCAGCACCGCGTCCATGCCAAGCGCCGCCGCGCACCGGAAGATGGCTCCCACGTTGGTGGGGTTCATCACGTTCTCCAGCACGGCGATGCGCCGCGCACCGGCGCATACCTCCGCCACGGAGGGCAGGGGAGGCCGCCGCATGGCGCACAGCATCCCCCGTGTCAGGTGGAAGCCGGTGAGCTGGGTCAGCACATCCAGCGACGCGGTGTAGACGGGAATGTCCGGGTCACAGCGGTGCAGGAGCTCCGCACCCTTGCCGGTGATGTGCTGCGGCTCCATGAGGAACGACACCGGCACACAGCCTGCGTCCAGCGCCCGCCCGATGACCAGCGGGCTCTCCGCGATGAACAGGGCGTTGGTCGGATCGGCGCGGTTGACCAGTTGGTTTTCGGTGGCACGGGCGTAGACATCCAGCTCCGGCGCGGCAAAATCGGTGATCTCTATGATACGGGCCATAGGCCCTCCTTCCTGTGTCAGCCGTTGAGGATCTTCATAAACTCCTCGCCGGTGATCGTCTCCTTTTCGTATAGGTACTGAGCGAGCTGATCCAGCTTCTCCCGGTCGTTGGTCAGGAGCTGCACGGCCTTCTCATGCTGGCGGCGGACAAGGTCTACCACCAGCTGGTCGATCTTCTCCTGCGTACCGGCGGCGCAGGCGAGGGAGGTGTCGCCGCCCAGATACTGGTTCTGCACCGTCTCCAGCGCCACCATGCCGAACTCATCGCTCATGCCGTAGCGGGTGAGCATGGCGCGGGCCAGCTTGGTAGCCTGCTCGATGTCGTTGGAGGCGCCGGTGGTGATGGAGTGGAACACGATCTCCTCGGCGGCGCGTCCGCCGGTGAGGGTGGCGATCTTGTTCTCCAGCTCCTCTTTGTTCATCAGATAGTGGTTGCCCTCCTCCACCTGCATGGTGTAGCCCAGTGCGCCGGAGGTACGGGGGATGATGGTGATCTTCTGCACCGGCGCGGAGTTGGTTTGCCGCGCCGCCACCAGTGCGTGGCCGATCTCGTGGTAGGCCACGATCTTCTTCTCGTGATCGGTCATGATGGCGTTCTTCTTCTGATAACCGGCGATGACCACCTCAATGCTCTCCTCCAGATCGGACTGGGTCACCAGCTTGCGTCCGTCCCGGACGGCGCGGAGCGCCGCCTCGTTGACGATGTTGGCAAGCTCTGCGCCGGAGGCACCGGAGGCCATACGCGCCACCACGTTGAAGTCCACGTTTTCCGCCAGCTTGACCTTCTTGGCGTGTACCTTCAGGATATCCTCACGGCCCTTCAGGTCGGGCAGCTCCACCGGTACGCGGCGGTCGAACCGTCCGGGACGGGTCAGCGCCGGGTCGAGGGATTCGGGCCGGTTGGTGGCGGCGAGGATAATGACGCCGGTGTTGTCGGCAAAGCCGTCCATCTCCGTCAGGAGCTGGTTCAGCGTCTGCTCCCGCTCATCGTTGCCGCCGTACTGACCGCCGCTACGCTTCTGGCCGATGGCGTCGATCTCGTCGATGAACACGATGCAGGGGGCCTTCTCCTTGGCCTGATTGAACAGGTCACGCACCTTGGACGCGCCCATGCCCACGAACATCTCCACAAACTCCGAGCCGGAGATGGAGAAGAAGGGGACATTGGACTCGCCGGCCACGGCCTTGGCCAGCATGGTCTTGCCGGTACCCGGAGGGCCTACCAGCAGGATGCCCTTGGGCATGGAGGCGCCGATCTCCCGGTACTTGGTGGGGTCGTGGAGGTAGTTGACCACCTCCTGCAAATTCTCCTTGGCCTCGTCCTCACCGGCCACATCGGCAAAGCGGATGCCGCCGTCCGTGGACTGGACGTAGATCTTGGCGTTGGACTTGCCCATGCCGAACATCATGGAGCCTGCGCCGCCGCCCGCCTTATCCGTCAGCTTCTTGGCCATGAACTGGCCGACGGCAATGAAGATGATCAGCGGCAGCACCCAGCCCAGGATGCTCAGGAACGGGGACATCTGCTCCACGATCTCACTGGCGAACTCCGCACCGGAGGCGTGGAGCCGGTCTACCAGCTCAGGGTCGTCCAGCACGCCGGTCTTGTAGATCTTGCTGCCGTCCTTGTTGGTGAAGATGATCTGGTTGGACTCGATCTCCACCTCGCCGATCTCCTTGTTCTCCGTCATGGTCATGAAGGTGCCGTAGTCCACCTCCTCCACCTGCTGCCGTGCCAGCAGCGGCATGGCGAAGAAGTTGAACAGCAGCAGCACCAGCAGCGCCACAATATAATAGTAGAGCAGCGGTTTCTTCGGTGTCTTGACCTCTTTCATACAAGCGCCTCCTTGCAGACGTATTTTTCAGAGTATTATAGTCGCGCCGTAACGTAAAGTCAAAGGGCGCAGCGGAAAAAACCTGTAAATTTTTCCTGAACACCGGCGGCTCTGGGACTTATTGCATATTTTGTGAACAGACTTTGCTACTTTTGTGAACATTAGCACTCGACACTTGACAGTGCTAAAATCGGCGCTATAATAAAGCCGAACCTTGAGAGAGGGGATGCGAAAAGCCCCGACGAGAGGGGCAAGATGTTTACACAATGAGGGTAATATAGAGACGGCGCCCCACAGGGTGCGCCGCAGTACGAATGGAGGTATGACATATGTTGCCCAGCATTTTTGGTGAGAACCTGTTTGATGATTTCTTTTCCGATCCCTTTGGCATGATGGTCCCGCAGGGCCGCGATCCCCTGTACGGCAAGCACGCCAAGAACCTGATGAAGACCGATGTCCGCGAGACGGAGGGTACCTACGAGCTGGATGTTGACCTGCCCGGCTTCACCAAGGACGAGGTGAACGTGGAGCTGAAGAACGGTTACCTGACCATTCAGGCCTCCAAGGGTCTGGATAAGGAGCAGTCCGACAAGAAGGGCAAGTACATCCGTCAGGAGCGCTATGCCGGCGCTTGCAGCCGCACCTTCTATGTGGGCGAGGATGTGGAGCCGGAGGATGTGACCGCCAAGTTTGAAAACGGCATTTTGCAGCTGTCCATCCCCAAGGCCGCCAAGAAGCAGCTGCCCAAGAACACCAGCGTCACCATCGGCTGATGTACACAAAAAGAAATGACCCGCGAGAGCGGGTCATTTCTTTTTTATAGTTACCACATCTGTGTCTCGGCCATGCACTTCTTGTAGCTGGCGCGGAAGTAAATGTACTCCGCGATGCCGGTGATGGCCCAGGAGAAGATGTACAGCAGGTACAGGGAGGGGATGGTGTGGAAATAGGCGAAGATGGTGTAGATCCAGACGACGCGGAACACGCAGGAGCCCATGATGACGATGACGGTGGGGGCGATGCTCTTGCCGATACCGCGGGCGGCGGCGATGCTGGCGTCCATCAGCGGGGATACGCAGTAGGAAAAGCCCATGATCCACAGACGATCCATGCCCGCGTCGATGACCGCCGCCTCATTGGCGAACAGTCCCAGGAACTGCCGGCCGAACAGCAGCATAGCGCCGCCGAACAGCGCACCGGTGAGGAAGGCATAGAGCATACTGATATAGAAGCTCTTGAGGATGCGGTCCTTGTTTCCCGCGCCCCAGTTCCGGCTGGCAAAGCTGGCGCAGGCGGTGTAGTACGCCGCCATCATATTGAACACCAGCGTGTCGGCGTTGGCGGCCGCCGCGTTGCCGGACACCATGATCGCGTCGAAGGAGTTGACGCCCACCTGCACGAACAGGTTGGCGATGGCGAAGATGGCGTTTTGCAGGCCGGAGGGGACGCCCATCATCAGAATGCGCTTGGACGCCATCTTGTGGATCCGCAGCTTCCGCAGATCCAGACGGCAGGAATCCTTCCGCCGCAGCAGGTGCGCCACGATCAGCGCCGCCGATACGCACTGGGCGATGGCGCTGGCCAGTGCCACGCCGTCCGCCGCCATGTGCAGGCCGATGACGAAGAACAGGTTCAGCGCCACGTTCAGCGCACCGGCGATGGTCAGATACAGCAGGGGGCGCCTGGTGTCGCCTGCGGCGCTCATCACGCCGTTGCCGCAGTTGTAGATGGCCATGGCGGGCATACCGAGGGAGAAGATCTTCAGGTACAGCACCGCGCCGTCCATCAGCTCCTCCTTGGTGTTCAGCATCTCCAGCATCTGGCGGGCAAACAGGTTGCAGGCCAGACACACCACGACACCGAAGATGGTACAGATGATGAATGCCGAGTGGATGGTTTTTTCCGTCTCCTCCTCGCTGCCGATACCCAGCGCACGAGCCACTGCCACATTGACGCCGGCGCCCATGCCGATGAGGAATCCGGCGAACAGCGTCACCAGCGTAGACGTGGAGCCCACGGAGCCCAGCGCCTGATAGCTGGCAAATTTACCCACCACCGCCACGTCGCTCAGGTTGAACAGCACCTCCAGCAGCTGCGTCAGCATCAGCGGCAGGCTGAACAGCAGGATATTCTTCCAGAGGGAACCGGTGGTCATCTCGATCTTCTTCATTCTGTACCTCCTAACTTCCGAAATTCGATCGCTATTTACAAATATATCCCATTTTCATAAAGGCTGCAAGAGCAGAGTATATCACCGCCCGCGCAGTAAAGCAAGCATATTTACCACCAGACTTTTCACCAGAAGAACCGGGGGGAATTGTGCAGAATGTACCCCTATATGGGAAATGAGGGGGATTTTTATCCCCCTCATGTGTCGTTTTTTGAAATTTTCGTCTGCACATTGCATCGCCGCCGCCGATGTGGTATGCTGAACGGGAGAAAAACGAAGGGAGCCGCCTATGAAACTGATCCTCATCGACATCGACAACACCCTGCTGGACTTCGACGCCTATATCCGCCAGACTATGGAGGAGGGCTTTGCCCACTTCGGCCTGCGGCCCTACGAGCCGTGGATGTACGATGTGTTCCATCGGGAGAACAACAAGCTCTGGCGGCAGATCGAGGAGGGGACGCTGACCTTCCCGGAGCTGGAGAAGATCCGCTGGAACAGGGTGTTCGCCGCGCTGGATATCGCGTTTGACGGCACGGTGTTTGAGAAATACTTCCGCACCGCCCTCCATGAAAGCGCCATCCCCGTAGAGGGCGCCAAGGAGCTGCTGGAGACCCTGCACAGCCGGTATACGCTGGCGGCGGCCAGCAACGGCCCCTATGAGCAGCAGCTCCACCGGCTGGCGCTGGCGGGCATGAAGGACTGCTTTACCTATTTCTTTATCTCCGAGCGCATCGGTGCGTCCAAGCCCTCGCCGCTGTTCTTTGACGCCGCCTTCCGGGAGGTCAACGAGGGACGTGAGGTGCCTGTGACGGCGGCGGAGGCCGCCATCATCGGCGACTCCCTGACCTCCGACATGGCGGGCGGCAGGGGATACGGCATGAAGACCGTGTACTACCGCCGCCCCGGCGCTGCGCCTGCCAACGACAGCGTGGACGTGACGGTGGAGGAGCTCCGCGCCATCCCCGCGCTTCTGTAAAAAGAGCCATATAAGAAAGAGCCGTATGCCACGGGCATACGGCTCTTTCTTATATGTGGAGAAAAGACCGGGAGCCGTTGGCCCCCGGTCTTGATGTGAAATTTTACGCTCAGTAGCCGAAGATCATGGAGCGCTTGATGTCGGCCAGACAGTGTGCGCCGCACATGGCCATGGTATCGGCCAGCTCGGCCTTCAGCTTGTCCACGTAGACCTGTACGCCCTCGGCACCGCCGCCGTAGACCATGTTCACGAAGGGACGGCCGATCAGCACGGCGTCCGCGCCCAGCGCCAGCGCCTTGAACACATCCATGCCGGTGCGGATGCCGCCGTCCACCAGAATGGTCATCTGACCGCCCACCGCATCGGCAATGGCGGGCAGCACCTCTGCCGTGGCGGGACACTGATCCAGCACGCGGCCGCCGTGGTTGCTGACCACGATGCCGCTGGCGCCGGCCTCCAGCGCCTTCTTCGCGCCGGCCACCGTCATAATGCCCTTGAGGATGAAGGGCTTCTCCGCCTTCTCCGCGATCTGGCGCAGCTCTTCCACCGTCTTGCTGCCGGCGGGAGGCGTCAGGTTCTTCAGGAAGGGCAGACCCGCCGCGTCGATATCCATGGCGATGGCGATGGGATCGGCGGCCTTGACCAGCGCCATCTTCTCCTCCACCAGCGCCATGTTCCAGGGCTTCACCGTGGGTACGCCGCAGCCGTGGTTCTTTTTCAGCGCCTCCGCTGCCGCCTCGATGACGGCGGGGTTGGTGCCGTCGCCGGTGAAGGCGGCGATCCCGGCGTCGGCGCAGGCGGACACCAGAATGTCGTTGTAGGTCAGGTCGTCGTACTTATCACCGTAGTGCAGCTGCATAGCGCCCACGGGAGCGGCGAACACAGGCAGTACCACCTGCTTGCCGAAGAAGCTATAGGATGTGTCCACCGGCTTGTTCTCGCAGATGGTGTCCATGTTGACGCACAGCTCCTGCCACTTCTGGTAGTTGCGGATGAAGCCGGTGCCGATGCCCTTGGCGCCGGGGCCGGGCACGGTGTTCTTGCACGCAAGGCCGTTGCAGGTGGGGCAGGACTTGCAGTAGGGGCCCATGCAGGTGCGGGCGTTGTTCAGGATCTCCTGATATGTCATGAATATGTACCTCCGTTATTCAGCAATGCGTACCGCCATTTTACTCTCTCGGCGGAAAAAAGCAACCCTGTTTTTACTTTAGTCGTGGTGAAAGCTGGTGACGATGGATTTTTCCTTCTCCGGCAGGCCGTATTGCGCCTTGCCCAGCGCGATGGACTTCATGAGAAACGCCATATTTCGCCCCAGCGTCCGCATGGTCTGGAGCCCCTCCAAGTCCTTACGGACCTCCTCCGGCGTGCTGCCATATACCATGTTCCAGTACTGGCTGCTGGCGATGGGCATCCCGGCGATGGTGAAATACTTGTTCAGCACATCAAAGCTGGAGGTGTTGCCGCCCCGGCGGCAGGATACCACTGCCGCGCCTACCTTCATGGTCATGTCGATGCCGGTGCTGTGAAACAGCCGATCCATAAAGGAGATGGCGCCGCCGGCGGGGGAGGCGTAGTATACCGGTGCGCCGATGACCAGCGCGTCGGCCTCGGCCAGCTTGGGCGCGGTCTCGTTCACCACGTCGTCAAAGACGCATTTACCGGTCTCACGGCACTTGCCGCAGGCGATGCAGCCGTGGGTGGTGCGGGCACCGGCCTGTATGAGCTCCGTCTCGATGCCCTCGGCCTCCAGCGTCCGCGCCAGCTCGGACAGCGCCGTGTAGGTACAGCCCCGTTCGCGGGGACTTCCGTTGATGAGCAATGCTTTCATAGCCAGACCTCCTTGGCGATATTCTGGCCAGATTATAGCATATCTCCGGCAAAAAGCAACACAGTAAAGCAAAAAAGCACACCGCATCAATTTACCCCCGTCCAGCCCTTGCAATTTGGGAGGCGTTGCCCTATAATGTGCAAAAAACGGCGGCCCAGAGGGGCCGGAAGGGAGAGACGGTATGCGTATCGTTGTAAAGGTGGGTACCTCCACGCTGGCCCACGCCACAGGGCGCTTGAACATCCAGCGGATGGAGCGGCTGTGCAAGGTGCTCAGCGACCTGAAGAACGCGGGGCATCAGATCATTCTGGTGTCCTCCGGCGCCATCGGCATGGGAGTGGGGAAGCTGAATCTGCCGGGGCGCCCCGCCGATATGCCCACCAAGCAGGCGGCAGCCGCCGTGGGACAGTGCGAACTGATGTATATCTACGACAAGCTGTTTACGGAGTATAACCACACCGTGGCGCAGCTGCTTATCACCGCGCCGGACATTGCCGACGGCGCGCGGAAGGAGAATTTCCACAACACCCTGGGTCGTCTGCTGGAGCTGGGCGCGCTGCCTGTCCTCAACGAGAACGACACCGTCTCCACCGATGAGATCGTCATCGGCGACAACGATACCCTGTCCGCGGCGGTAGCGGCTACCATTTCCACCGATCTGCTGGTGCTGCTTTCGGACATTGACGGCCTGTACGACTGCGACCCCCGCCGCCACGCCGACGCCCATCTGATCTCCGTAGTGGAGCGGGTGGACGACGATCTCTACACGCTGGCGGAGGACAGCAGCACCGGCCTCGGCACCGGCGGCATGGTCACCAAGCTCCGCGCCGCCGCCATCGCCACCGCCGCAGGCTGCGAAATGGTCATCGCCAACGGCAGCAAGCCGGAGGTACTGTACGACATTGCCGAGGGCAGACCTGTGGGTACCAGATTTTTGACAGGGAGGGCTGTTATATGACCACCATAGAGCTTTTGAAACGGACGAAGGCGGCGTGCCCCGCATTGAGCGCCGCCGGTGAGGAGGAGAAAAACCGCCTCCTGCTGGCCATGGCGGACGCGCTGGAGTCCCACATCCCCGCCATTCTCGACGCCAACGGGCAGGATATGGCGGACGCGCAGGGGCATATCTCCGCCGTCATGCTGGATCGTCTGCGGCTGGACGAGGGGCGCATCCGCGCCATGGCCGACGGCGTTCGCGCCGCCGCCGCGCTGCCCGATCACACCGGCCGCGTGCTGGATCAGTTCACCCGCCCCAACGGCATGACCATCACCAAGGTACAGGTGCCGCTGGGACTGGTGGCCATCATCTATGAGAGCCGTCCCAACGTCACCTCCGACGCGGCGGCGCTGGCCGTCAAGAGCGGCAACGTCTGTATGCTCCGCAGCGGGCGGGAGGCCTACCGCTCCTGCCGCGCCATCGTGGGCGCGCTGAAGGACGGCATCACCGCCGCCGGCGGCGATGCGGACATCGTCAACATCGTGGAGGATACCAGCCACCAGAGTGCCAACGACATCATGCAGGCCCGCGGGCTGGTGGATCTGCTGATCCCCCGGGGCGGCGCGGGACTGATCCGTGCCTGTGTGGAGAACGCCGCCGTCCCCTGCATCGAGACGGGTACCGGCATCTGCCATGTCTATGTGGACGCTGCCGCCGATCTGGAAAAGGCGGTGCGGATCATCACCAATGCCAAGACCAGCCGCCCCTCCGTCTGCAACGCCGAGGAGGTCTGCCTTGTCCATGCCGCCGTGGCGGACAAGTTTCTACCTATGCTGCGCCGGGCGCTGGTGGACGCGCGTATCGCCGCCGGGCAGCAGCCGGTGGAGCTGCGCCTTGACCGCCGCGCCGCCGCCGTTATCGACGGCACGCCTGCTGCGGATACGGACTTCGACACCGAGTTCCTCGATTATATTCTGGCTGTGGCGGTGGTGGATAGTCTGGACGATGCCATCGCCCACATCGCCGCCCACTCCACCCACCACAGCGACTGCATCGTAACGGAGGACAGCGCCGCCGCCCGGCAGTTCACCCGGCAGGTGGACAGCGCCGCCGTGTATGTCAACGTCTCCACCCGCTTTACCGACGGAGGCGAGTTCGGTCTGGGCTGCGAGATGGGCATCTCCACCCAGAAGCTCCACGCCCGCGGCCCCATGGGGCTGGATGAGCTGAGCACCTACAAATACGTCGTCACCGGCGACGGACAGATCCGCTGAAGAAAGGCTCCCGGCCAGTTCAACTGGCCGGGAGCCTTCTGCGCAGTGTTAGACGTTGGGAACATCGGTGAGGTGTGCTGTCCGCTCCTCCATGGGGATGTAATGGCCATGGATGGTGACGGCGCGATACGCCGGACGCATGATGCGGCGGCAGGTGATCAGCTCCTCCATGCGGTTGGCGCACCAGCCCGCGATACGGGCGGAGGCAAACAGCGGCGTGAACACATCCGGCGGGATGCCCAGCATGGTGTATACCAAGCCGGAGTACATATCCACGTTGGCGCACAGCGGCGTGTCGTCGTGGCGGTGCTCCTGCACCAGCGGGATGCCCAGCTCCTCCACCTTCTGCAAAAGGGCGAAGTCCTCGGCATAGCCCTTGATCTCCGCCAGATGCTGGGCGTACTTCTTCAGCAGCACAGCGCGGGGGTCGGAGATGGTGTACACCGCGTGACCGAGGCCGTACAGCTTGCCGGAGTGGTCGCCCGCCTCCTTGTCCAGCAGCTTGTTCAGATAGTCCCGGATGGAGCCGTCATCATGGGGGTCTACGTTCTCCTTGATGTAGTGGAACATCTCCATGACCTTGGCGTTGGCGCCGCCGTGGAGCGGGCCCTTCAAAGAGCCGACGGCCCCGGCGATGGCGCTGTATGTGTCCGTTCCGCTGGAGGACATGGCGCGGCACACGAAGGTGGAGTTGTTGCCGCCGCCGTGCTCCGCGTGGACCATGAGCATCATGTCCAGCAGATGGGCTTCCTCCTCGGTATAGTTGGTGTCCGGCCGGATCATCCGCAGGAAGTTCTCCGCCGTGGACAGCTCCGGAACGGGGAAGTGGATGTGCAGGGAGTCCCCTTGGAAATAGTGGCGCTTCACCGCGTAGGAGTTGGCCACGATGGAGGGGAAGCAGCCGATGAGCTTCACAGACTGCAACAGCAGATTGGCGATGGATGTATCGTCCGGGTCGGGGTCGTAGGAGTACAGACTCAGCACGCTGCGGGCCAGTTCATTCATCACATTCTCGCTGGGGTGACGCATGATCATGCCCTCGGTGAAGCCCTCCGGCAGCTTCCGCGCCTGACTCATGATCCGGTCGAACCGCGCCAGCTCATCCTTGGTGGGCAGGAAGCCCATCAGCAGCAGGTAGGCCACCTCCTCAAAGCCGAAGGTACCTGCCTTGCGGTGTGCCTCCACGATGTCGTTCAGCTCGATGCCCCGGTAGTACAGGTGGCCGGGGGTAGGCACCCGCTGGCCGTCCTGCAGCAGGTAGCCCTGCACGCTGCCCACCTTGGTGACGCCTACCAGCACGCCGGTGCCGTCGCTGTTTCGCAGACCCTTCTTGACCTCGCCGTGGTAGAACTCCTCTCCGATGGCGTATTCCTCTTGAATACGGCGGCTCAGCGGCCCTGTATAGCGTTCCAGAATACCGTTGTTTCTTTCGACCATGATGCGTTCCTTTCCCCCGCACCGGGTGCGGGCCTTTTATCCTGTTGCACCGATTATAGCGCGGTGGATAGTATTTTGCAAGTTAAAAAACAGTAAATTTCATAAATGACGGGAAACTCTCTTGACAATACGAAGAATAGGGAAAATAAGACGGATAAAATGCAATAAATAAATCGCACACTTTCATTTTGGGGCTTGCGATACGGGAAAAATCTGTTATACTGGTATGCATGGGATATACCTGTAAAAATTCTCCGAAAAGGAGCGTGACCATATGATCCAGTTACACCACGGCGGCGTCACCCTACACGGCGGCGTCCCCACCCCTGCCGAGGCTGCCGTACCGGCGGCGCGGGAAAAGACCATGGCCTACCAGATCCTCCGCCGCCACGATACCCCGGCGGGGGACGGCCTGCTGCACCTGACCTTTGACAGTCTCATCTCCCACGATATCACCTATGTGGGCGTGATCCAGACCGCCAAGGCCAGCGGCATGACGGAGTTCCCCGTACCCTATGTGCTGACCAACTGCCACAATAGCCTGTGCGCCGTGGGCGGCACCATCAACGAGGACGACCATGTGTTCGGCCTGTCCGCCGCCATCAAGTACGGCGGCGACTACGTCCCCGCCAATCAGGCGGTGATCCACCAGTACGCACGGGAGATGATGAGCGGCTGCGGCCGCATGATCCTGGGCTCTGACAGCCACACACGCTACGGTGCGCTGGGTACCATGGGCGTGGGGGAGGGCGGCCCGGAGATCGTCAAGCAGCTGCTGAAAAACACCTATGACATCGCCGCGCCGGAGGTCATTCTGGTGTGGCTCACCGGCCAGCCGCCCCGCGGCGTCGGCCCCCACGACGTGGCCATCGCCCTGTGCGGCGCGGTGTACAAAAACGGCTTCGTGAAGAATAAGGTGCTGGAATTTGCCGGCCCCGCCTTGTCCCGCCTGCCCATGGACTACCGCATCGGTATCGACGTGATGACCACGGAGACCGCCTGCCTCAGCTCCATCTGGGAGACGGACGGCGCCGTGGCGGACTATCTGACCCTCCACGGACGCGAAGAGGCGTTCACCGCCCTGCACCCGCAGGACGGCGCGTACTACGACGGCATGATCGCCATTGACCTTGACCGCATGGAGCCTATGGCCGCCCTGCCGTTCCACCCCTCCGAGGCGGTGACGCTCCGCGAGCTGCTCCACGACCCCGGCGACCACCTGCGGGAGGTGGAGAAGCGCGCCGCCGCCCAGTTCGGCGGTAAGGCGGGCCTGCACCTGACGGATAAGCTGGTGGACGGCAAGCTGGTGGTGGATCAGGGCGTCATCGCCGGGTGTGCCGGCGGTATGTACGACAACATCGCCGAGGCCGCCGCCATTCTGGACGGCCACGACACCGGCAGCGGCTATTTCTCCCTGTCGGTGTATCTGCCCTCCGTCCCCGTCAATCTGGAGCTGATGGAAAACGGTGTCCAGCAGTCTCTGCTGGCCTCCGGCGCACTGTTCAAGCCCTGCTTCTGCGGCCCCTGCTTCGGCGCGGGGGATGTACCCGCCAACAATGGGCTGTCCATCCGTCACACCACCCGCAACTTCCCCAACCGGGAGGGCTCCAAGCCCGCCGACGGTCAGCTGGCCGGCGTCATCCTCATGGACGCCCGCTCCATCGCCGCCACGGCGCGGAACCACGGCGTCCTCACCTCCGCCGCCGATGTGGACTACACGCCGCCTGCGCCGGTGCAGCGCCGGTTCGATCGTGCGGTGTATGACCGCCGGGTCTACTTCGGCTTCGGTAAGGCGCAGCCGGATGCGCCCTTGAAGTACGGCCCCAATATTGCCGAGTGGCCCGCCATCCCCGCCCTGTCCGACGATCTTCTCATGCAGGTGGCCTCCGTCCTGCGGGACGAGGTGACCACCACCGACGAACTGATCCCCTCCGGCGAGACGTCCTCCTACCGCTCCAACCCCATGAAGCTGGCGGAGTTTGCTCTGTCCCGCCGCGACCCGGACTATGTGCCGCGCGCCAAGGCCACGCAGACGCTGGAGGCGGCCCGTGCCGCCGGTACGGTGCCGCCGGAGCTGCAAGCGGTGCTGGCGGCGCTGCACCTGCCGGAGAGCGCCCTGTCCCGTATGCACATCGGCTCTGTGCTCTTTGCCAACAAGCCCGGCGACGGCTCCGCCCGGGAGCAGGCGGCGTCCTGCCAGCGGGTGCTGGGGGGCTGCGCCAATATCTGCTACGACTTCGCCACCAAGCGCTACCGCTCCAACTGCGTCAACTGGGGTATGCTGCCCTTTACGCTGGCGGACGGCGCGCCCTTCGACGCCGTACCGGGGGATTTCATCTTCGTCCCCGCTGTCCGGGAGAAGGTGGCGCGAGGCGACCAGGAATTCCCCGCCGTTCTCGTCCATGCCGGACAGACGCAGGCGCTGACGCTGTACCTGAAGAACACCAACGCGGAGGAGCGGGAGCTGCTGCTCACCGGCTGCCTCATGAACCACTACGCTGCGCAGAACAGGAGGTAACGATGGAAAAGATCAAAATGCCTGTCCCCATCGCCGAACTGGACGGCGATGAGATGACCCACATCCTGTGGGGAATGATAAAGGATCAGCTGATAACGCCCTTTGTGGAGCTGAACACCGAGTACTACGACCTGTCGCTGCCCAACCGGGACAAGACGGAGGATGCCGTGACCCGGCAGGCGGCGGAGGCCATCAAGCGCCTCCATGTGGGCGTGAAGTGCGCCACCATCACCCCCAACTACCAGCGGCAGGAGGAGTACGGCCTCAAGCAGCTGTGGAAGTCCCCCAACGCCACCATCCGTGCGGCGCTGGACGGCACGGTGTTCCGCGCCCCCATCCTCATCTCCCGTGTGAAGCCGGTGGTGACCTGCTGGAAAAAGCCCATCACCATCGCCCGCCACGCCTACGGCGACGTATATAAGGCGGTGGAGTACCGCGTCCCCGGTCCCGGTAAGGCGGAGCTGGTGTTCACCGACGACCACGGCGCGGAGCTGAGCCGCCAGACGGTCTACGACTTTACCGGCCCCGGCGTGTTGCAGGCCATGCACAACCGAGACGACTCCATCCTGTCCTTCGCCCACTGCTGCTTCGCCTACGCGCTGGACGTGAAGCAGGATGTCTGGTTCTCCTCCAAGGACACCATCTCCAAGGACTATGATCAGACGTTCAAGCTGCTGTTCCAGAAGGTGTTCGACGAGGAGTACCGCGCCGCCTTTGAGCAGGCGGGGCTGCATTACCGCTATGCCCTCATCGACGACGTGGCCGCCAAGGTCATCCGCTCCTCCGGCGGCATCATCTGGGCGTGCAAGAACTACGACGGCGACGTGATGAGCGACCTCATCGCCGCCGCCTCCGGCTCGCTGCCCATGATGACCAGCGTGCTGGTGTCGCCGGACGGCAATTTCGAGTACGAGGCCGCCCACGGCACGGTCACTGACCATTTCTACCGCTGGCGCAAGGGGGAAAAGGTGTCCACCAACCCGCTGGCGACCATGGCTGCATGGTCCGGCGCCCTGAAAAAGCGGGGCGAGCTGGATGGCAGCGCCGCGCTGGTGCATTTTGCCGATTGTCTCTATCAGGCGGGACTGGACGTGTTCGAGGAGGGGTATCTCTCCGAGGATCTGGCGCCCCTGTGCGACCCGGCGGAGCTGAAGGAGATGCCGGACAACGACCGGCTCATCGCCCTCATCCGCCGGCGGCTGGAGACGCTGCTGGCAGGATAAGAGGTCGGCGGTATCCCATACAGACAAAACAAGACCTCCGGCATTGCGCCGGAGGTCTTGTTTTGTCTTGAAATGCCGGATAAGCAGCTGTCGGAGGACTGCCGCGCAGGGCAGGGGGGACTTACAGGGCGGGAGTGATCCTTGTGTCGGAAACCGTCACGTTCCACGCCTCCCGTACGGCGCGGACCGGCTCCGCCTGTATCGCTTCGGCGAATACCTCAAGCACCTGATACACAGGCGTACCATCCGCCAGCTCTACCGTATCCAGCGTAATGGGGGCGCACAGGATCCCGGTTTTCGCACCGGGCTCTACCGGGGTGGGGTAGTAGTAGGTGTGATCCGCCCCGGCGATCCACCCGTTTTGCAGGGTGAGCATGGGATATTGGGAGGGGACTCTTCCTGCAATGTCGCCGTTGTCATCCACATAGTAGGACACGAGCCGTATGCGGAGATATGCTGCCGCGTTGCCGGTGTTTTCCACACAGACGTTGCGCTTTACACCGGAGAGAAGTGATTCCTCGACCTCGCAGGTGACCTTCGCCGGTACAAAGGTGTTGGTCTTCTCCGCTTTTTTGAACATGAAGGAGAGGGTCACGCCCACCGCGGCGGCGGCGCACAGAGCAAGCGCCGCGATCAGCCAAAGCCGTATTCTTTTGGACATATCGCGTCACCTCTTTCTGTTGACTTCCCGATCACTGCTGCCATTAAGCCACTTGTTCTCGACGGGTGTGCTGCCGAAGGTAACTACTTTGCTGCCACCCTCAGTGACCTTCACCGTCTGACTTGTGTCCGCATACCGCCACGACCAGCCGTTTTGCTGCTCGATCGTATAGGTGAAGCAAAACAAATTCTTGATGGTCACGCTGCCGTTTCCTTTTATGGAGACAAACAGCTCGAAGGAGGGATCTTCTGTTGCCTTGATGCGGTACACAAAGACGCGGTCGCCTTTCCCCTCGTTAGATGCATGGCTGCGGGTGATGGTCAGATCACCGAGCACGGGGACGAACTTCGCATAGAACGTATTGACCTTCGGCATGGCCTCAAGCTCGCTCTTATTAGGAACAAGCCGATTTGTCGTTGAAACCACGGTTCCCTCAACATCGGTAACGGGCATTGTGCAGTTTTCGTCCAGATACCATCCCTCAAACCGGTAACCGGGCTTTTCTGTTGGCGTTGAACCCTCGAACGAGGTATCGCCTTCAACGACCTCCTTGCTTGGGCTGACCGTTCCGCCGCCCTGCGGCCATACCTGATAATCCACGCTGTATTGCACGGGCTGGTAGAAGAAGAAAATGTTGTTCTGTTTCTCGTCTGACCGCAGCAGGAGCGTCTGCTGTTTGTCGGATACGCAGCTCCAGCCTGCTATATCTTTGGCGTTTTCCGTAACTGTCTGACCGAATTTGCCGACATCCGTTTTGACTCCGGCCAGTACGCCGTTTTCGTGCGCCGAATCGCCATTATATACCAGGTTGTTCAAATCCGTGGTAGGGGTACCGTACTTTAAGTAGTATACGTTGTATTTCTGCTGGTTGCGCGTATAGAAGACGTACAGATCCGTGCCGTTCCGATCGATGGTGATAGGAAAGTCTGTGCCGCTACGCGTTATCTTCCTTTCAGTGGTCGTGGTACCAGCCGTCGTTATCTCCGTCGTTATCTGAATACCTGTGTTGCCTACCGTGAACCCGCTGAAGGTCTGGGGTGTGACAGGGAGCGTACTGTCTGTCTGACCAATGCCTTGAATACGGGCCTCGTCCTCTGCGTAGTATTTATAATTTCCGCTCGTGTCTTTCTCCAATCCGGACTGATTATGGAGCGCGGCATCGAGGGTCTGCAGCATATGGTGAACGGCATAGGGGGCGTGTGTATTATTTTTGGTATAATAGAACACCACCACATTGTCCTGCGAGGTAACTTTGCCATCCGCATCAACCTTCACAGCGAGGATCAGCCGCTTATAGAAAGCGTCGGGAATATAGTCCTGGATGACCGCAAACCGTTCAGTCACCACTGCCTTGGCGGAGGACTTTGTCTCCCTTCCGCTGTTGGGAGCCAAGGAGATCAGCTCGTTATTGTCCGCATAGCGATACTCCACGGTATAGGAGATGCTTTTCGTATGCGCATAGGTAAAAGTGAAGACATTCTCCACCGGCGTGGTTTTGTCGGATTCAGATTCCACGGTGATGGAGTGGCTGGCCAGCGTCGGGTAACAGCCGGTGTTGAAGCCAGCATACAGCTCGTTCAGCGGATCGCCCACCTTTGGATAGAAGGTGCGGGTATTACCCTGATAGGCATAGCCGGTGGAATCAGCCGCGATCTGCCGGTGGAACTGACCATCCGACGTCAGGTACACATAGGTGCGTGTCTCACTACCCACCGACACCGTAAAGGTCTGGTTGTTGTCCGGTGTTGCCTGCCCGGAGGCGGTCTCCAGTGCCGCTGTCCACTTAGTTTCCGTCTCCCCCTTGTGCAGGGCATAGTGGACCAGATAGGGCTGCGCCGTATGGGAGCCCCAGTCTGCGAAGACATTCAGATCCCTTGTGACCGGTATATCCTGCGGCGCGTAGGCTGTCTTTTTGCCGGCCAGCATATAGAACCAACCGCTGAAGACATAGCTGTGTCCGGACGCATCTGTGGGATCATCCACAGATCCCACCCTTGTGCCGTGCGCGACTTTCGCGACTTTATAGGGTTCAATGAGACCGGCCTCACTGCCCGTTTTCTCGTAGGCCAGCATATCGTCATAGGTCTGGAAGAAACGGACGGTGCGTGTGACCGGCGTCCACTTGGCGTAGAGCGCGATATCTCCGGCGGGCATGGCGTCACCCGAATGATACTCCGTGCCGTCATAGCAGCCGGGGGAGTAATACCAGCCGCCGAAGGTATAGGCGTCAGCCTCCAGCGTACTGGGATACGTCGGTTTGCCGGAGACATAATTGTCCAACGGGGTCTGGTATGGCAGCTCAAATGTGGACACCGCTTCGTTGTAATTGTGCAGCGTCAGCGTATAGGATTCGCGTTCGTAGAAAAACCGCGCCGTAAAGGATTTTCTGCCGTCGCTCTTGTCGTCATTCTTCTTCCATTGCTGGCCGCCCGTGGTAAAGCCGTGCAGTGTCGGCTGCGTCTGATCACTGATGTCCTCGTTGTTGTCTGCGGTGTCGATGGTTTTGAACAGCTTGTAATTCTTTCCATTGTAGGTGCGGTCAAATGCTTGACCGTCAAGGACAGGTACATACAGCTCATACTGCCACTGCCACGGCTTACTCCAGTCAACATCAGCGCCGTTACAGAAATACCCGAGGAAATTGACCACGTCCGAAGAGCCCTCGGAGGAGTCGTACAGCAGATTTTCATCCAGCCGCTGGAACATACCCTTGATGGTGGAGTTTGCCTTGTCATGTGTATACTTCACCTTGAATTCGCCGTTCCAGCCAGCCAGATAGGCGTAGTTGCCCCACTGGTCGTTGTCCATATACAGGTATGCATCGTTAGCGTGGTGAGTACCCTGCACACGGACACGCTCAAAGCAATCGCCGGGCCAAAGCGTGGACAGATCGGCGTCAAATCGAGCGTTCAGATCAAGGTAATAGTAGGTGTAGCCGTTGCTATTCAGACTATCCGGGGTGTATTTGCCTGCGTATTCGGCCTTCAGCTGAGGCTTGGCTTCGATGTTTCCCCAGTCGTTCACCTGAGCCAGCAGGTTCTCCACATTGTAGGGGTCCGGGCGACGAAAGGACGTACCCTTATTGCCGAAGGGGTAGGTGGTACCGCCTACCAGCTGAAACTGGCCGGCACTGTTTTCCCGCGCATAGAAAAACCGCAGCGTGTAGGCTTTTCTGTCATAATACACGTTGACGGTGGTTGAACCGTCGCCCTTGATGGTGACATTCTTCTGGGTCTTCGCATCATTATAGACAAGCTGGTCAAAATTTTGGGGATAGCAGTCAGTATCATGTGTGTGCTCGTTATTGCCGCACAGGGGGGTATCCGCCTGCAGCGAATCGCTGCCGGATACGGTCGTGCCGCTCGGGGCGCTGCCCTTGACGCTGCCGATAAAGCTGTACTCGTTGTCATCGGCGTTTTGCAGCCAATATACGGTGGTGTAGTTGGTGTCCACCGTGCGCCAGAGCGCCTTATAGGTGCGGTTTTTAGCGGGGATAGTGGTGGGCAGCGTATCGGGATCGCCGTCTCCCTTACCGTCCGTCACATCGTCCCAGCCAAAAAATTCGTAGCCGTGGCGGGTAGGCGCGGTCACGATGAACGCCGTGCCGTATCGGGCATAGATCGGCTCCGTACCGTAGCCGCCGTCCATGTCGAATTTCAACATATAGTAGTTGCGGTCGTAGTAGCACTGAAAGACGGTAGAGCCGTCCGCGGCCACTGCTTCGGGGTAGTGATACAGCTTGGTAAAGCCCTCGGCTTCCCCCGCAGACAGCTTTAGCTTGTCATCGGAGATGATGGTGCCGGTTTTGGCGGCGGCGACGCGGTAGAGCCCCACATTCTCGGAGTATGTGTCGTCATGGATATTCTGAAAGTAGTAGCGCACAGCGTAGGGAACGTCGATGGCCTTGTAGTAGACGTTGACCACATATGTCGGCGCAGAATAGGAGACCGGAATATTCAGATGGATGGTTGTCGCATCATCATTGGCTGTCGAAGTATCCGTACCGGAAGGTTTAGCCGCGTTGTAAAAGGGAGCGTAACCCAGGTAGGCCGGTGAGATCACGGTGGAGGTGTAGCCCGTACCCTTCTCGATCTGCGCCTGATAGCTCTTGTAGATGCTCTTTTCCGTCACAGCGTCCAGATAGTTGATGGTGATCTCCACATACTCCTCCGACGTCGCCGCAGGGGCGCGCGCAGGTGCGCGGAGAGCCGGGGCTCTCCCGGTCGGGGCGGCGTTGGCGTCGGCCTCGTCCTCGGCGCCGGTCTCTACCGGGATCGTGCGCGCCGCCGTGACGCAGACAACGTTGGAGTCGATGGTCTGGCCGGACGCCGTCACGCGGCAGCGGACATAGGCGCTGCCCGTATCGTCCGCGAGGGAGTTGAGCAGCGCACAGGACAGCGCCAGCGACTGTTCCGTGGCGTCATAGATATTCACCCAAAGCTCCGATGCGACATCCGCAAGGATCTGCCACTGATAGGAGGCATCTGTCACATCCGAGGCGCACACGGCCGTGAGGGTGGTGCGCTCATCCTGCGGAAGGGACAGCGAATCCACCGCGCTGCCCTTGTGGGTCACAGTCACCGCTGCGCCGCTATCGGGCGCGGCATCTGTGCCGGAGGCGGCAAGCGCCGTTGTCATCAGCCCTGACGGTAAAATAGATAGAAACAGGCAAAGGCACAGAATGAGTGACACAAGCCGTCTGAATCCGGTGGGGGTCGTATTCTGTTTTGCCCGGTAGGTTTCCTTCAAAATAGCCACCTGCTTTCTATGTGGGGTCATTTGCCCTTCACGGCGTTCCATGCGGCCTCAGCACGGTCAGCTTCTGTATATCCTGCCTGAAGTCCCTCCGAGAAGTCGTGATACTGCACCGCTGTGGCGCTGATCTTGATGGACAGCGGCGCTTCCGGCGATGCAAGTGCGTTAAGCTGTGATCTGGTGATATTCTCGCTGACAGTGATCTTGCCGCGGTCTGCCAGCACATCAGCGTGCAGCACAGTATTGGCATTAACGATGCAGTAATACACAGAGGTGCCGCCGTCCTCCTGGAGGAAGGTCCATTTCGTATTATCTACGGCCCAGCTGAGGAGGCCATACCCGGCGGTGTAGCCGAAGTTGTCCGCAGCGCGCGTCCAGCCATTGGCCGTGATCGCACAGAACACATAGCAGGCCATCTCGCTGCCCTTGAAGTCCACAACGGCCTTCTTGGTCATGTCCACGCCCGGGAGGATGACCCGTTGATCCAACCCATCCGGCATTCCCGATTCAGTGACGGTAAGTTCCTTCATCATTGCCACCCGCGCGCTGTCGCTCACCGTTGTCCCGGTTACATAGCGGGAGAAGGTCACGCCGAACAGAGCCGCGGCGATCAGTGCGAGATACAGCAGCACGGCGGAAAAAGGAAGCCGAAATTTTGCTTTTTTATTTTGATTTGTCTGTTGTTCCATGTTTCCGCCCCCTTGACCATGTGCAGTGTTTCTATTGTTGTCGTTTGCGGCGCACGAAGTCCGTGATGCCCGGCAGCTCCAGCAGCAGGCCGATCACCGCCAGCAGACTCAGTACCCCGGCCGGCGTCCGCACAAAGCGGATGACAGCGCCGATCTTCGGGATCACCAGCACGACCTTGCCGACAACGGCGTTCTGCGGGATGTCCGCGCCGTCGTCGGTGTTGTTGGCGTCGCCCTTTGTGCGATATCCGTTTTCATGTACGGCGATAATGCGGTGCGTTACCGACATACCACCGGTCTGATAGGTGACGATATCGCCGACCTTGTAGGCGTCCTGCCGGTGGGTGATGATAACGTCGTCCGGTTGGATGGCATCCGCCATGCTGCCGGTCAGCACTACGGCGGAGGAGAAGCCCAGCACCGTAGGCGCAGTCTGTCCGAAAAAGCGCTGCGCCGCAATACGATACAGGCTGCCCAGCAGCACCAGCAAAACGACGGCCAGCAGCAGTATCCGCCATATCCACCGGATAACGGTCAGCGCTTTTTTAGCCTTCATCCGTGCTGCTCTTTTCTCCGCGTAACGGCCAGGAAGATACACAGGCCGCCGCTGATCAGCATGAGCACGACATACCCCTCGATCATGCTGTCGTCTCCGGTCTTGACGGAGGGCCGGATGGGCTCGTTGCCTCCATCGCTGCCGCTGTTGCCGCCGCCCGTGTCGGAGACGACCAGATAAAAGCCCAGCGTCACCTGGTCCGCATCGCCGCCCGCGGCCTTGTTGCCCAGATAGGTGTCAAGCCGGTCGCGCTCGCTGACGTCCGACGCATCCTCGTAGTTCCAAAACCAGTTGATGGTGAAGTCCTGTATCTTCTTGCCATCCAGCTTGCCGCTGACGGCGCGGACCACCGATCCCGGCTTGACCGATCCGGGAAGCGTGTAGTCGGAGGTATCCGAAAACCCCTCGCCCGAGAGCTGACTGCCGATGTCGAGAAGCGGCGAGGTCGAAAGGGAGTAGAGGATCGCCGTGTAGGTGATGGTCTGTCTGGCGTCGTTCTTGAGCCGGATGATGCTGTCCTTGCCGGTGCCGGGCGCCAGTATGCTTTCGGCGCTGTCGGCGCTGACATTGCTGTGCGGCGTTTCGAAGAAGGACAGCTCCGCCGAGCCGTCCGGGCGCACCGAGGTCGCCGCATCCCAGACAAGCGAGCCTGTCTTGTAGGTGAGGGTATGCTCCGGCCGCTCTGCCGGAACGGCGTAGGTAAAGCCGACCACCACCGGCAGCAGCATGACCTGCAATATAAAGAGTATCAGTATGGCGGGAAACAGCCATGCCCGCAGCTTGTTGCTTTGATCCATATACACCTCGTCATGAAAAGCCGGGTTTTCCGGCAAAGCGGATATTGTCATTTTTCGGGGTATCCGCACAGCGTCCGGCCGGAGGATGGCCGGCGGCTCTGCGGATAGTCCGAAAATATCCCCCCGCCCGCCACATGGCGGGGGGATATTGCCGTCAGACAGACGCGGTACGAAACCGGCAGATCAGTCGATCTGGGTAACGGTCGCAGTGAGCTTGAGGCCGATGCCAGTTTGGTAGTCGGTTCCTGGAGTACCGGTAACGTTTGAAGAACCGGCCGTAATTGCGCCCAACAGTGTGTCAGCCTGATCCTTGTTGGCAATAGTATTATCATTGAACTTCCATTCCCAAGACAGCTTATACTCACCAATCGTAGAGGTAAGATCAGTCTTGGCCGGATAATTATCGGAAAGACCGTTCAGATAGTCGATGATGGCATCGAGCTTACCCGTTACGACAGGAGCTGCTGCTCCGTTCTTTGTCAGGGTATAGGTAATGGGATAGTAGTCGGTCGCGAGATTAAATTTGTCGCCGTCAGCAGCGGTAGTGAGGTTGAGATACTCGCCGGCCTTAAGGAACACATCATATCCTTCGGCAGCAATTTTCACATTTACAGCGACTTCAGGAGTTCCCGTGATGGAAAGTACAACGAAGTTACTGCCTTTTGTACCAGGCGCAACGAGATTTTCTGAGCCGCTGGAATCGACAGAGTTGGTAATGGTGGTGGAGACAGGACTATTATCTGTCGCATAAGTTTTTTTGAAAGCGGTATCGGTCGCCACCGACATCGTTACGCCAAACTTGGCGACACGTGCAGATTCATGGCCGTAGCCGGAGGTCACATACTTTGCAAACGTACCGCCCACAAAGCATGAGGTGATCAGTACGAGAGCAAACAGAAGACCGGCTGCTCTCAGAGTCCAGTGCTTTTTTGAAGTCATTGGATATCCCCCTTCATCGTAAATATTGTTGAGACGAAAGCTTCGTCACTTGGGATCGTGAGACGACGGTCATCGCCTCAACATGAGGGCGTACCCTCAGTTATATCACCGCATCGCCGGCTGTGGCGCCGTCTCCGCGGAGGATACCTGCATTTACTCGGTGCTGCCGCCATCCTTTTCTCCGGCGGCGGCCCGCAGCCGCTCCAGCTCTGCCTTCAGCGCCGCCGTTTCCTCGTCCTTTTTCCCGGCGCTCTTCTGGCGGCTGATGATGTCGTAGATGATGAACGCGCACACCGGTATGCCGATGAACACCGCCATGCCCAGCGGCTTTTGCAGAAACATGGCGAAGTCGCCCAGCTTGGGGATGCGGCCCTTATACAGGCCGAACACAACGTCCTCGCTGACCAGAGGATCCTCGGTGTTGTTGGCGTCGCCCTTGGTCAGAAAGCTGCGCTTGCCGTCCGCTCCGGTCTCCACCGCCACAATGCGGTGGGTGACGGCGATCTGACCATCCATGTAGGAGATGATATCGCCGGCCTTCAGCTTGTCCACATCCGGCTTTACGGTGAAGATCAGGTCGCCTACCTCGATATGGTCCTTGGCGCTGCCGCTCATGGAGCCGGACTGCACCACCATGGGCGTGACGCCCAGCACCGAGGGCGGAAGCTCCGGGTGTATGATCCCCTTGATGATGATCGTCAGGTTGCCGACGAGCATGACGGCAAATATGACGCACAGCACCATCCCAATGGTAAATACGATTCGATTGGCTGTTTTCTTTTTAGCCATACGGTCATCCTCCCGATGTGGTATCGCAGGTTTTACTCCCCACAGCAATGCGATCCCCGGCCAATGCCGGAAGCCCCGAAAGCCTGATGCGACAGCGGTTTCAAGGATACAGAGGGCTGGTTCGGATCGCTTTGCGAAACTGCTTTTCACTGGGAGATTATTGTTGCGGGCATATGTACAAAATGATAACACAATACATTCCAAAAATCAAACAAAATTCGACAAGTTAAAAGAATTTTTGATACGGGCTAAAAATTTTTCATTTGCAGAAACATACGCAAACAAGATGAGGTGAAGCAGGCACAATTCTGCGCCTGCTTCACCTCATCGTATGCACTTGAAGCTCCGGCGGCCCTTGTCACCGCCTGATGCCCGCTACCTGATACATCCGTTCGTCGGATATACAGATATCCACATCGCAGTACGGCGTCAGCAGCGCCCGCAGAGCATCCTCGTGCATCAGCCCGTTGGACACCGGATGGGCCGCACCGTTGTGGTGGCTGTCGATGGCGGCCCGGCTCATGCCGTGGGCCACGGACAGCCGTCCGCCGGGCCGTACCAGCGATGCCAGACGGGCCATGAGCCGCGCCGGATCGGGGAAGTGGGGGAAGGCATTGTACACCATGACCACGTCGAATGTCTCTGGGAAGGCTGTCTCCTCCACATCGCCGCAGAGCACCTGCACCCGCGGCTCACCGGTGAATTTTGCTGCCGCGATGCGCGCCATCTCCGGGGAGATGTCGATGCCCGTGACCGATGCGCCTCGCGCCAGATAATCGGGGAACAGCACGCCGGTGCCGCAGGCCACATCCAGCACCCGTGCGCCGTGGTCCACGCCCGCGTTGTCCAGTATGGCCTGGATCACCGGCTCGTGGCGGATCATCTCCGCGTCCCACGCCGCTGCGCGCTTGTCAAAAAACGCGATCACATCCCGCTTGTCGATCATCTCCGCACCCCCTGTACCATTTTTTCTATCGTACAGGATGCACGGTGACGGCGCAACCCCGGATGGGGGATAAAAAAGGGGCTGTATCCACGGATACAGCCCCTTTTTATACGGAGGTTACCTGAAAAACTCAAAGCGCGGCGCGTCCTTGGTGACGACGCCCGTCTCGATCTCGATGCCGTCACCGAAGTACCGGCGCAGCAGCGCCGTCAGCTCCTCGGCGGCGGCGCGCACCTCATCGGCGTTCACATCGGAAAAGCCGTCGATGGGGAACAGGATAGCCTTCGTCTCCTCCGTGATCTTGCCACGCTCCGACTGCCGCCACGTCCAGCGGCGGGTGCGGATCTCGCTGCCGGAGGCGTACACCGCCTCGCCTGCGTCCGGTGTCTCCGCCTCGGTGCTGCCGAAGGGGATAAAGGTGTCGCCCTCCCGCGCCAGCCGCACGTCCAGCCCTTCGTCAATGGTGCCGAGATCATGGGCGCCCATGGGCAGGCGATGCTTGATGGACACGGCGTTGCCCAGATCCACGGCGGCGTTGATGTGGGGGAAGCCCTTGCCCTTGGCGATACGGGTCAGCAGCGCCTCAATGGAGCAGAGAAACTTGTTGGGGTTGATGCCCAGCGCCGTAAAGGCGGCGCGGTAGGGGAGGATATCCTCCGTCTCCTTGGGCTTTTTCCCGGCGAAATACGTCTCGCAGGCGGCAACGTTTTCCGCCAGCATCTGCTCCAGCTCGGGGATATCGTGGGTGTTGTCCAGCCCCCGCACGGCCACCGCGCCGAAGCAGGCGTTGGGCAGTTTGTCAAAGAATTCCTGGGATACCTGATAGTACATGGTGTGGCCTCCTTGCTGCGAATGTTTCCCGCTATGTCTGTGTGCTGGGTGCATTATAGACCTGTTTTCGCCGTTTGCCAAGGGAAAATTTCCAGGGAAACCGAACAGGAATAGGAAATACCCGCAATCGTCAGGCGGCGGTATGAATTTTGTGGGAAATAAAAAAGCAGAGTGTCCATTACAGGATACTCAGAT
>ENA-OUQG01000421-OUQG01000421.1-human-gut-metagenome-genome-assembly--contig:-NODE-421-length-26455-cov-12.594924_pt1 | contig 26455 bp, 24 predicted proteins | sample MGYA00237943_ERZ548823 | MGnify/ENA primary metagenome ERZ548823 (study PRJEB26490, sample SAMN05194731) | human gut metagenome | biome: terrestrial biome; feature: human-associated habitat; material... | reverse complement strand
TAATAACCGGGCTTCAGCTCAACCGCCTCGCTGGACTGATACTTCAGCACGGTTGGTGTGGCATATTTCACGGCATCTGAGGTATTTACTGTGTAAACCCTATACACATAGCCGATCAGCAGAAAAACCATGGCAACGCCAATGATCCATTTTCGCTTCATTGTGATACCTCTGAAAACACATCGTTTTCGCACTTTGTAATGTGATGGGCGAGCTTTCCGCCAACTAGTTTGAATATCTCGTCTGAGGCTCCGCTTAGATACCCATAATCATGGCACGCGAGGATAATAAGCGCGCCACGTTCCTTCTCTTGACGGATGATATCAGCTACTAAATCGATCTCTGCTTCATCCAGCGAAATGAACGGCTCGTCCAACAATATTAGCTCAGGTCGTTCCATAATTGCGCATGCAATGCCGAGACGTTGCCGCATTCCAAGGGAGTATTTGCCATACTTTTTGTTGGCGTTTTCCGAGAGACCGACTCGCTCCAACGCCAGAAGGACTTCCTCTTTTCCGATTTTTCCCGATATGCTGGCAAGCATTTCCAGATTCTGATACCCCGAATAGCTGTTGAGGAAGGCGGGATTTTCAATCAGCAGTCCCATGCTTTTGGGAAAACTGTTCTCTCCGTGCAGTGCTTCACCGTCGATTAAAACTTGGCCCTTTGTCGGGTGGATCAAACCGGAGATCAGACGCATCAGCATGGTCTTGCCGCAGCCGTTAATACCCTGGAAACCATATACATGACCGGACTGCATCTCCATGCTTATATCTTCAATTACGTTTGTGTTTCCAAAAGTCTTTGTCACATTGTCAACTACGATATTCATTCTTTTCCTCCTTGCAGAATATCCATCCTCAGAATCCTAAATCTGCCAACAACAATTGCCGCCAACGCGATAGCCGCTGCAGTGATGAGACAAGATGTAAAGTCAAAATTATAAATCCCAACCGCCGAGGATCGCACCGGCATAGCGAAATTCGTAATGAAAAATGGATAAACGCATAGCACACTGGCTGCAAGATAAACACAAATCGCAATGTAGGCAAATGCGGGTTTTATAAAAAGGGTCATTGTCATTTGTACCAAACTGAGAGCTACGGTTATAATGCAGGGCATCAGGCAAAGTGCGAGGAACATTTGGAGATTTGTCGTTTGCGATGCAAGGAATACCGCGCTGAATTCCGCTGAAAATATTGTTTCGTCAGGTATGAAGGAAAGACTGAACCCAAACACAAAGCAAAGCGCGACAATAACTATGTAAATGACAGCATAGTAAAGAATGATAGTGGTTGCATTCAAAATGCATTTGGACACCCACCATCGTCCCTTGCTTTGCAGGCGCGTGATCACTTGTATACCGCTGCCGCTCAAGTCACGGGTAGTGTAGCTGAGAGTCAGATAGCAAGGAATGATGATCGACAAAAACCATATCGTTGGGAAAGAGAAGCCCTCCCCAACATTTTGCGATATTGGAAGATATCCTCCAAGCTCAAACAAAAGGACATCGCCAAGGGCAATAGGCAATCGCCAAACGCCACTTACACTACCTGTCAAGAAAACGGATATGTGAACCATATCGAAAATCAGACATACAAATACAAATGCAGCAAACAGAGCAATCAGTAAATACCGTTTACTTGATTCATATATACCAAATCTGAGATCATAGCGTATTGCCTTAAACAATTTCATGGTTCACCCCTTTTCTAAGGCCGAAAATGAGAATAACGGCGGAGAAGATCACCAGCCAAGAAATTAAGACGAATGGTTTTGATGCATTCTCCGGAGGCAATGAGTGCATGAGATTCAGCGGCGAAATCTCAATGTAGCAGATGTAGTTGAGAAAATTGCGCGCTGCATCACACAATATCACCGCGATATAAGGGACTATCAATGCCGCAATGCGCTTTTCACTGCGGAGAGCCACGAGCAGCGGAAGGCAAGCAAAGCACCCGGAAAACGTGAATGCGATGACGATATATACAAGCGCATATGCGAGGGGATGGGAGAACGCCAGCGAGGAGAGAAAATCGCCGTGATATACCCAGTAATATATGTTGTTATACGGATGCGGCGTGATAGCTGGAACGATGGCGGCTGTGATGGCCAAGCTGAAAAGCAATGGTATGGCCACGGCTGCACCGCCGGACAAAAATGCGGTCAGTAGTTTTGCAGAGAAAAACCTTCTTCTGCCGATTCGCGGAACGACCACCTTCAAATATCCGCTATTGATTTCCTCTGAGAGATTCCAACCGCAAGGCAGCACAGCAAGCAGCGGAACGAGGTAGAAAAATGCTACTGAACCGATATCCAGTGTTGCTCCCAGCCAACGGTTGTATAAAGTCGTACCATCCAGTCCATCTTTCGGTATTACACTATTGGCCATGCAGTATTCAATATAGGCAACCGGCCCATTTTCTCCATAAAAAATTGCTACCGTTTGCCATGCACTGATGATCGCAAGCACCATTCCGAGCAGTAAAGCAACTGCAAACCATTTGCTGAAGAAAGCTTTATTTAACTCTATTTTCAAAAGATTTTTCATAGCGTTATTTCAATCGGCATCATGCCTGACGTATACTCCAAACGCAAGAATAACGGATCTTTCGTTTCTCTCAAGTCAAGAAGTTCCTTGTCTATTCCGAATGCAATCACCACATCTAACGTCTCTCCAATACCAGGCAGTTCATATTGGAAGTATCGCTTTGAATCCGGATTTGCGACTCCACCCTGATCGAAATAATCCGGCTCTATCTCTACATCAGCGTCATCGTCTACGCGCAGGCGGAAACTGATATAAGGATACTTCACATGATCGCTGTAATCTGCTGTGGCGCCATCGTCTACTGCTACATCTACATTTTCTATGGTGAGGGATACAGCGACGTAGTAATCATAAGTGCGGTGACCGGATAATTGATACTTTGCGCTGTCGATACCTGCGCCTTCCATATTGTCAGCCATCTTTACATCGTTCACATAGAAGTTGATATGGCCCGCTCCATAGTAATCATCAATTTGAAACGCTTTCTCTGCTTCGTTATATTTTCCCCAGGTATAATCGCTTCCGTAATCTTCTTCTTCTTGGTTAGAAGAACCTATGTTTTCCATATTGTCATTATTGGGAAGCCTTTCACCATTTACTCGCGACTGCGAGCAGGCGCATAATGTGAGTATGAGGGAGATACAAGCAAGTATCAATGCTGTGGGCTTTGTAAACATAAATAAACTTCTCCTTAGTACATTTCAGGTATGTTACGCCATATTGGCTTCCGATGTAGCGCAATTCACGTCATAAAGCCAAGCAACAGAACATGAGCGCATTTTTGTATTATATTTATTTTTCTTTTCAATAACACAATGGAAGTTGCCGGATTTCACCTAATTAGAGTATTTCCGACAACTTCCATTTGGATATTTCGTGCGGATATTATATAAACTGTCGCTATAGTGACGGCATAGCAGCAACGTTGTTAGCTATACGATAGTGACAACGCCCGTGCCAGACCAATCAGGACTCCACACTCCCCGGAGCATGCCTCTCCCATAAGGCGGTGACATACTCAGCCACATATGAACGCCGCGAGTCGTTGTATAATCGCCATGCTCATACACGAAATTGGTAATTGCATACTTTGTACCGTCGGTCAGCATCACATACTCGTTGGAGTTCTTAGTCTTGTTGCTTGCAATTCCACCAACATTGCACATGGTTTTGACTTTGGTTCTTGCATTAGGCGAATACTCAGGTGCCACATAGACCTTACTGTTATTTTCCTTATACCGCCTCTCAGTACTCGTCCATGCATTGGCGGGTATGCTATACGGGGTATCGTATTTTTTGTCACTTACATCTGCAAACGCAGTGACGACCATAGATGCCATCAGCATACACACCAGCAGCAGAGTGGAAATCCTCTTAACGCTCTTATTATCCATCATGTCGCCTTCCTTTCTTAAATTCTGAATGTTGTTCTTGTTTTGAGAGCCGAACCTTGCCCTATGACACCCCGTTAGAAGCTGTTCTGAAAAAGCCCTCCTTTCTTTCGGTGATCGGTGATCAGTGGGAAACCGGGCGTACATTGGTTTCTATAGCTCGATGTTGGCATTAGATGGATCCGCTCTCATATTTATGTTGATTCAGAACCTTCGAATATTACACGGTTCTACAAAATTCTTATGGTATCGCATGACAGGCCTTTGCAGGAGGCGTGAAGTGAGGAACAATGGGTTGCTATAGCGTAATTGTTAACTCCCTAAAAACTTCTCAAAATACTCCTTCGATCGGCATCATGCCAGATACGTAGTCATATGACAAAAAGAGCGGTTTGTTCTTTCCCTTATCAGTCAGACCATATGCGATCACCACATCCAGTGTCTCCCCTATGCCCGGCAATTCGTACTGAAAGTACCTCTTGGGGTCTGGGTCTGCAACCCCACCCTGATCAAAGTAAGCTGGCTCAATTGCTATATCATCGCCAATGCGCATACGGAAATGACTAATAAATGGGAACCTTACAAATTCACTATCTATTACGTCTACGGGTACATCTACATTTTCTATGGTAAGAGAAATGGCAACATAATAATCATATGTGTGGCTGCCTGATAGTTGATACTTTGCGCTGTCGATACCTGCGCCTTCCATGTCGTCAGCCATCTTTACATCGTTCACATAGAAGTTGACGTGACCAGCTCCGGAGCCATCGAAGTTATTTATTTCGAATACTTTCCCAGCTTCTACATATTCCCCCATGGTATAACCGCTTTCGCCGTATGTTCCATCTTCGCCAGAAGGGTCTGTAGCTTCCGCATTGTCGTTACTATGAATCCTGTCACTATTTACCTGCGACTGGGCGCAGGCACATAATGTGAACAATAGAGCAATACATAGAGTGACCAACAGTTTAGCTTTTGCAGACATGAATATTATACTCCTTAGTTTGTTTCAGTTACGCGGGATTATATTGATTTCCGCCGCGGCTTAATTCATACTATAAATCTGAGTAATAGCGCAAGGGTGCAATTTTGCCTTAAGCATATTTCTGATTTCTCAATAAAGCAATGAAAGCTGCCGGTTTCTATCTGTTTGACAATTCCGGCAACTTTCATTTTAGCTATTTTGCGCAGGTGCTATATAAGCTGTCGCTGTGGCAACGGTACAACAGCAATGCCTATTCGTTATACAATGGTAACCGTGCCGTTGCCGGTCCAATCCGGACTCCACACCCCGCCCAGTGTACCGCTGCCATAAATGGGGGTCATACCAAGCCACATGAAAACTCCATAGCCCGTTGTGTAATCACCATCTTCATAGACAAAATTGGTAATTGCATACTTCACGTCGTCAGCCAGTACCACATAACCACGGGAGTTTTTGGTCTTATTAGTAATAATCCCTCCAACATCACACATGGTTTTGACCTTAGTTCTCAAACTGGGGGATTCCGAAGGAGCCACATAGACCTTACTGTCATTCTCTTTATACCGAGCGGGGGAATTTACCCATGTGTTAGCAGGGACATTATAACGGGTGTAATCCTCATCGCGTACATTTGCCGCAAAGGCGGAAACAACTGTGGTTGCCATTAGCGCGCATGCCAACAGCAGAGTGGAGATTCTCTTGATGATCTTGCCTTCCATCATGTCGCCTTCCTTTCTTAATTCCTAATGTTGATGTTGATTTGAATGGCAAATCTTTACCGTGCAGCACCCCACCACCGAGGGTTCTCATAATCTCCTCCTTCCATTTACTGATTAGTGACCCTCAGAAAATGAGCGCACATGGATCCCTATAGCTGGATACTGGCATTATTAGGTAGATTTGCCTTCACAAGTATGTTGATTCAGAATCTCTGAATATTACACAGTTTCACATAAATTTCATGATACCGTAGGATTGATCCGCACGAGAGGTTCGAAATGCGGAACAGTAGTCGCTATGCGTTGATCACGAGGTGCGAGGAACTTCTAATTGCATTAAAGGAGAAAGAAGGGGATGGATTTCCGCCACAGAGACGGCAATCCATCCTCTTCATACATGTGCATATGTTGTTTTCAGTAGGTACAGGGACTACTTTGCAACAACGGAATTAGTCGTAACGGTTTTCGAATCATTACCAAAAGCATCTTCGGCATAAAGCGTAACAATTGCTCGATATGTTTTCCCCGACGTACCTGAATAGGTATAGCTACCTCGGAAACTACTTGAATCGCTATCTAATAAGCCATTATAGTTGGATCCCGTTTTAGTATATACTTCCTGCCAACGATTTCCGTCCTTTTCCTGAATTACAATTTTTGTTGCCCCGATTGAGTCCATGGTTCTTTTGGGACGGATACTAATAGAAATGGCAACATCACCCTCAGATCCACTGGTGGCAGCTACTGAATAATAAGAAAAATAGTCGCTCGCGCGCATAGGCACGATTGATTTACCCATTAGCGGAGTAGCTTCAACGGCACAAGTACAAAGGGAAATAGCGAATACAATGGTTAGCACAAATGACAATACCTTTTTCATTTAAAAGTGTCTCCTTTTATTACACGGAATCAAGCAAGTTTTTAATCTCTTCTATTGACAAGTCGCCCGTAATGGTACAGGTAAGGAGTTCTTGTGGCATCCATACTGCGGTTAATTGCTGGTTGTTGGACATAATGTAGTAGGTAATACCATTTTTATTGTAAAGAATCATGTCCTCAGAGTCTTTTTCAAAAATGGTTTGTCCAACAACATCTGGAGAATTGTACCGGAATATTGTAAGAGAAAATATGCGGTCATTAGAAGTATATATCGCCTCAATTTCGACTTGACTTGGCAAAGAGTAAACAGATACCTTTGCAAGCTCAAAACCATTTGGCAACTGTTGCGGAATTACACTTTGTTTAATGCCGCAAGCATCTAAGGCATCTTGAAGCGAAGTATACTCTCCGTCGGGAGACTGATCGGTTGAATTTTGAATATCGGCATCAGAATCAGCTTCATTTTGTGAGGATGCAGAAAAGTGGAACGTTTCATCTGTCCAGCGGGCTATGGCGCCAAACACATCAATGCCAAGAGCTTGTGCAGTTACCAAACTGCCCAGTACGACCAAAACAGCAATAGCGGCAGCAACAGAAGGTTTCCATCGAGAGGTGTTGGGCCTGCTTTTTTTAGATGTGCGAGATGCGCATTCGACCAGACGTGAATGTTTGTCGAGGAAGCGGTTCAAAGACGCGTTGACATCAAATTCGGGGGCGGCCTTAATTTGTTCGATTTCCTCTAAGCGTGCATCCATCTCAGCTGCCGAATATGTGAAATCGTCTACAGCATCCCACATATCTGCCAGCACATCGGTCAGTTCGTCGATCGGCATATTATTAAGATGCTCGTTGATTTGAGAGTTGCCCTCTTTTGGATTACAATTCACAGGGGGGATTTTGTCCTCTAGCATCTTTGTACACCTCCTCGCTCCTATATTGATTAAATAATTAATGGGTATTTAGAAAAAATGGTGGTTTTTGATTTGTCAAGTCGGTTCAAATCAAAATCGACTTTATTTTTATTGGTGGTTTTCTGCTCGATAACTGGCATTTTGTATTGAAGTATCGTTACTATACAATATAGAACTTTTTGAAAAAAGGTGGTTTTCTTTTCAAAAAAGGGTGGTCATTCTGGCAGCTTTGTGATATAATAAACCTTACCAACCAAAGGCTCGGGAGGTGTATTTATGGGAGCGACAGAAGTTGATGGTCACTCTTTCAAAGATATCGGGTTGCCTGAGTTCACCGTAATCAGTAGGAAGGAATCTGAAACCGGGGACATTTTGTACACGGTAGAACCCAAGGAAAGAATAGCGGACTGTCCGGCCTGTGGCGGCAAGCTGCATATTCACAAGGACGCCAAACGAAAGGTAAAAGACTTAGATGAGTTTGGACATCGTGTGGGTATCGTCGTCAAGGGTAAGTCATATCGCTGCAAGGATTGTGGGGAGACTGTGCGTGAAGAATACGCATCTATCTGTGGACAAATGACCCGGAGAATGGTTGAGAGCATCCAAAGGGACGTATTTGGCGACATGACCTTTACTCAAATCGCAAGGCGGTATAATGTCTCGGTCTCTACGGTACAAGGGTTGTTTGAGGAACAGGGCGAGAAACTGTGGACCGCATATCATTTCGTAACGCCTCGTGTCCTGGGCATCGACGAAGTACATCTAAACAATGCCTATTATGGTGTATTTGTAAATGTCGATAGGCAAAATGGCGGAATCATCGAGTTGTCGGAGGAACGTTCTAAGAATGCTGTCATTGATGTGTTGAAGCGTCTGGAAAACCCAGAGAACTTATGTTATGTGACAATGGATATGTGGAGACCCTATTACGATGCGGTGCAAAGCGTTTTCCCGGGCATCCCTGTCATCATCGACCATTTTCATGTTATCAAAGAACTGTCCCGGTCTCTCGACAGCATCCGTGCTGGCCTCTGCAAAAGCATCAAGGATACCAAGACACGAGTAAGCCTCAAACACAATCGCTTCCTTTTACTTAAATCCAGTGAGGAACTTACCCCTACGCAAAAACGAGCATTGGATGTGCTTCTTGCCGCTTATCCTCAATTTGATATACCATATCAACTCAAAGAGTCATTTCGCAACATCTACGCTTTTGCCAAGACCAAAAGCGAGGCGTTGAAGATGTTCGATGAATGGTGTGTTGAGTGTGAGCAGTTGGGAATAACTGCCTACAACGGTTTTATCACCATGATAAGGAACTGGGAACCTCAAATATTTGCCTATTTTGATTTTACTGGTGATGACCGCACAAATGCCCAGACCGAAAGCCTGAACAGGGCTATTCGGAATGTAGCAAGAGATGGACGGGGTTACTCATTCCAAAACCTCCGCACCAAGATGGTTTTCTATAAGAAGCCTACGGGCAGCACTCGATTCAACTTTGATGCCTTCGATGACTGAACACAGCAAAAGCCCTGACCGCGGTGGTCAGGGCTTTTTACTGCGATAAGGTTATACGAACATCTGCTGCAACAAGCCTTTCTTGAACTCCTGCATCGCCTCCATCTGCTCCTTGGCGGCAGCAACCACATCATCCATAGCTGTAAGGAATGCAGCGATTTTACGCTGTTCAGGAAGAGAGGGAAGCGTAACAGGAATACCCATGAGGACATCCTCCGTCATGCTTTCTCGGTCGTGTCTGGCTCCTTGTGAAGCATTTTCATAGATATATCTGTACCATGCGGAAGACTTAAAGTAATACGCCAAGTAAGTAGATTCATCGTCTGTTTTCTTTTTGAGGCACGTATATAATGGAGAAATGATACCCGGTTCTTCTCCCATGTATACCTGAAAGGGACCGTGCGGTGCTGTTTTGGACTTACGCGGGTTGTAGACGAAGTATCCGGGGCGCACGATATAATAATTCTGCGTGTTGCCTTCTACGGCGATATCTTTATCAAAGAACGCCCTCTGGGGGACGATGCCAAGTTCAGCTGAGTTTGTCAGCACCAATTTGATAGCCTCTTGGCTGTTCCTCTCGGTAATTTTGTCAAACACCTCAGAAAGAGGAACGATAGAGGGTGCCGGAAACTCACTTCCATCGTCCGCCCGGAACCGTATTTCCTGAGAGAAAATCTTCTGTACAACATCACTCCTGAGCCCTTTCAAGCCCAGTTCCGCCAGCATAGCATTAACCTTGGTCAGCGCCTTGGTTCCCTTTTCATCTGCCAAAACCAGCTTGCTCTGCACAGCATCCAGGTCTACTACAGGTTCAGGGTCAAACGTGTCCACATATCGGTTAATGTTCATATTATAATCATTGTCATCCGTTACCACAGAGAGTGGAACCTTGGTAGCAAACCTGGAAATATTCTCACGGGCAACATAGGTGTCCACAATACGGTCGATATCTGCGTCGGAGAGAATATTCTTAGTCTTCTCGGGAGTAAAGCATGAGCTTGCATTGACAAATAGGATGTTGTCGGAGTTGCCGTTGCGTTTTTTCTTCAGTACCAGAATGCAGACAGGGATTTCTGTGCCGTGAAATAGGTTGGAGGGTAAGCCAATGACAGCGTCTACGACATTCAGAGCACCAATCAGATACTCCCGAATTTTCTTCTCTGCTCCACCACGGAAAAGGACACCATGCGGTAACAGAACAGCGATACGTCCATCGTCTGCCATGTGATAAACCATGTGCTCCAAAAATGCCAAATCAGCATAACTCTTAGGGGCTAATACCCCAGCCGCAGAATAACGAGGGTCATCCTCCATAGCTTTGGGAGCAGCCCATTTGAGACTGTACGGGGGGTTAGACACCTGAACTGTGAACTGTTCAGTTTTCTTCTTATCAAAATTATCCACCCGCAGGGTGTCATCGTTGTATGTGGTGAACTCTTTGTAGGGAACCCCGTGCATAAGGAGGTTCATACGGAGAAGATTGTAAGTGCTACCATTCAGCTCCTGGGCATAGTAATGGCCCACTTTCTGTTTCCCCAAGTGCTTCTTAACCTCCAGCAGCAAAGACGCAGAACCCGCACAAGGGTCGCAGGCAGACGCGATTTCATCCAGCCCCACAGTTGCCAGCCGAGCTACCAATGTAGATGCACACGTGGGGGTGAAGTATTCTCCCCCTTTCTTCCCAGCGTCATCGGCAAAGAGAGCAATGAGGTACATATAGGCAGTACCCAAAACATCAATCTCGGCCTCAGTGACGCCGAAGGGAATATCGTTGACACGCAACATGACCTTAGAGATAAGCTCAGTGCGCCCAGAAACCTCACGGCCCAAGTCTTTATCTTGGAGGTTCATGTCGTCAAACAACTTATAGAAGGCAGCTTCAGAATCCTGGCCTACGGTACTGCCCACCAGAGCGTTGATAGCTTTCTCAAAGTCCTCGATACTGAACTGACCTGCCTTGATGGAGTCAATGAGAGCCCCCCACAGATTTTTCGGTTCCATGATATATCCCAGGTGCTCCAAAGACCACTCCTTTACGGTCTCTGTGTAATCCGGGTCAGCAAGTGCCTCCTGGTAGGAAATACCATCATTCTTCAAGAGGTCATCCATATAGTTCTCAGTATGCTCTGATAGATAGCGATAGAAGATGACACCCAGAATGTAATTCTGAAACTTTGCAGCGTTCATATTGCCCCGGAGGTCATTAGCGATGGCCCAGAGCCGTTTCGCCAATTCCTGAGATTGCTTTGTTTCATTGGCAACCATAGATTACACTCCTTCGGCGGTGAATTTATCGTACATATCAGATACGAAAAACAGAATATCGTTAATGAGCTTGGTCAATTTCAAAAGGCCCAGTTTCAAACTGCTAAGTCGTTGACGAATGCTCTCTTTCGTGACAGATTTCTCGTCACAGAAATACTTATGGAGAATTTCAGATACGATTTCAGGCTCGATACCATGAACTTGGGCGAACTCTTCCACAGCGGACTGAAGCCGTTCATGCTCATATTCACTGTAGGCCTCGAAGATGTCGGCGTTCGGGTCGAGGTCGAAGAACCGGGCGGTAATAAAGTCCTTCATAATGTCACTCTTATAGCGGAGCTTTTCGTTATCAGACCGTTCGATTTCTCGGAGGATAAGGTCGATAGATTTATCCATTGCGGCCTTGTCATTCCGGTTGATGTCTTTTAAGAGATTAAGGATATAAACCACGTTTATCTTGTCGGTACGGATAAGCTCGATATTAAAGTCGATATCTGCCAGCGTCGTCACTGAGCCTTGGCGACGTTTCCGCTCAATGTCGTCATAGTAGGACAGATACCAACTCTTATAGTCGCTGAACGTGGCCTCATCCATGAAAACGTCCAAGTCATCCCAGTTGAATTTGGAGAAAGTTTTGAGTGTATTTAGCGTCTTGGATAATTGCCGGAATGCCAAAATAAACGCCCGTATATCGTTTTCACTCTGCAAATATCCAGCATCATCCGGGGTCTCCGCTACCGCTTGAACTTTTTCCGTCCACTTACGGTACTCAGCGACGTAGTAATCATAGCTTTCCAATAAATAATCATTAGGGTTCCCATCACCGGAATACAGCCGCAAAGCCTCGTCCTGAGCCTTTTTAATATTGCGGTAAGTAACGACTTGTCCGAACTGTTTCGTGAGCTTGGAGACTCGGTTCGTGCGGCTATACGCCTGCAGAAGATTATGCCATACCAGCGTTTTATCCAAAATAAGGGTGTTGGTAGCTTTACTGTCAAACCCGGTTAGGAACATATCAACTACCAAGAGAAGGTCAATTTGCGGCAATTCCTTCTGTTTCATCCGTTTGGCGATATCTTTGCGATAGGCGTCAAGAGTATCCAAGTCGTAGTTTGTACCGAACATGTCGCCGTAGTCTTTCATACACTCTTTGAGTTCGTCGCCGGAATATTCATTGGCCCCCTCATCCATATCTTCATTGGGGCGATATGTAAAAATGGCGGCGATTTTATACCCCTTGGGATTGTGGGTCTTCATATAGCGGTAATACCGCATCAGCGTTTGGATTTTGTCTGTAGCAAAGATGGCTGTATATACATCTTTCCCGGCAGGGTGCGTATGTCGTTCCAGGTGCGTCAGTATATCCTCCGCCACACCAGTAATCCGCTGGTCATCGTGGTAGGCATCGGAAATATCGATGTTGTGCCGCTTGCAATACTCAGGGTCATCTAACTGCGTGGGGTCTATCCCAGGGGTAGCAACATGAAGAACATTTATAGTTCTCATGTATTCAACGGAGAAACGTAGCACATTCCCGTCAGCAATGGCCTCTTTAATCATGTATCTGTGGATGCAGGAATCCAGTTTCCCAGCATTAAAGATGTCTGCGGTTGTTCGCCCATCTGCGCTCCTATTTTCTGCAAAAATGGGAGTTCCCGTAAAGCCAATATAGTTGGCTGCTTGGAAGTGTCCCTGAATACTGCTGTGCATCTTTCCAAATTGACTGCGGTGACATTCATCAATGATAAACACACACCGTTTATCCCGCAGGGGAGCCATCTTTTCTTCATATTTGGGGTTGCGAAGTGCTGCGGCCATCTTCTGAATGGTGGTCACAACAAGAGTCTTACTGGAATCACCCAAAGCCCGAACCAGCGTAGCTGTGCTGTCGGTATTGTCCACGCACCCATACTCAAAGGAGTTGTATTCGTCTACGGTCTGGTCATCGAGGTCCTTGCGGTCAATAAGAAAGAACACCTTGTCGATACGGCGGTCATCCCGCAGCAAAGCTGCTAATTTATAAGAGGTCAGCGTCTTTCCGGAGCCAGTAGTATGGAAGACATAGCCGTTCATATTGCTCCCAAAGATGCGTTCCATTGCCTTTTTAACGGCATAGATTTGATAGGGGCGCATGACCATCAAGACCGGTTCAGACTGCTTGATAACAAAGTAACGAGTAAGCAGTTCGGTGACATTGAACTTTGTGAGAAAATCCTGTGTGAAGTCAATGAGCCTGTTGATTCGCTTATTCTCCTCGTCAGTCCAATAGAAGACCAAGGATTTAAGGATGCTTTGGTCAGTCGCACCATCCTCGGTACGTTCATTCATGTTGGCAAAATACTTTGTTTGTGTTGAGTTGGAGACAACAAAGACCTGAATATAGCGGAACAGTCCCCGGAAAGAGAAGCGGCGATAGCGGTTGATTTGATTGATAGCTTCGTTGATTTCGACGCCTGGGCGCTTCAGTTCCACTTGGACAAGCGGCAGTCCGTTGATAAGTATGGTCACATCATAGCGACTTTTGTAAAGCACATCGTCCTTGTGGGACTTATCCATGGTGACTTGATGTGTCACCTGATAGGTGTTCCGGGTTTCATCGTCTGTGAGAAAGCTCAAGTAGACCGTCTTACCGTTGTCCAGGTCGAGGACCCATTGCTCTCGAAGAATTTTGGCGGACTCATAAATCGTGTGATTCTCCAGCCTGAGAAGAACTCGGGCGAACTCGGCGTCGGTAAGTTCTGCGGTGCCCTTCGCTTCCATCAAATTTTCAGCATTGACTTTGCAAAGCTGTGTTCTGAAGTTATTCACAATGTCATTGTAGTTCGACATAGGGATGAAGTCATATCCCATTTCTCCCAGTTTTTCAATAAAAATGGATTCTACTTCATATTCAGAGGCTACCTTTGCCATATTGCTCAACTCCTCAAAAATTTAATGCCAAACCTTTGTACCTAAAGAAGATATTGGTTCAAAGTCAATAGAAAACCACCAAAAATCGAAAAGTATCTAAAAATATTGTAGCATAGAAAAAAGTGATTTGCAAGCGCAAACCACCTTTTCGTGTATAAGGTTATTTTGTGACCACTATTTTCTAAATAGAAAACCACCAATTTTTCTATAAACCCAAATTATTGATCAATACCTTAAAAGCCTTGCCGAATTTAGGGCAAAGTATGTTTTTGAAATAATTTCCGAATCGGAAACATACCAAACCGTCTATGAAAAAACACGCCAAGCTTTTGGATTAAAGGCACTATTCAATGACATAGAAGACCAGATAAGGCGCATTAACGAAATTCAGAAAACCATCGCCGAAGATAGACAAACCGAATTAGAAAATAGAATTAGCATTATTGGTAGCATTTTAGGGTTCTCTTGTGTTTTCTCAACACTAGTAGATGTTCAGGCTTTATTAGAAAAACTCCGTTGTCTTTTAGGAACACAAGGAGTTAGCATTGTCCAGCAAATAAGTAGCATAATTATATTAATTATCAGTTTAGTAATGATAGTGTTCTTTTTACTTTCTTTAAAACGTAGTAAATTAAAAAGGAAAAAGAAAAAGAAAAAAGAGGGATAAAAATATGTTTATTTCTATCGAGGGGATTGACGGTGCAGGAAAAACCAGTGCTGCAAAAATGGTTGCCAAACGGCTAAATTATTTATATAGTGGTCAAAAAGCTTTGAGTCGTTTCATGGAAATTGAGGAAACACAATATCTGCAATATTGCGATAATTTCCGAAATAATGCGTGCTCCAATAGCAACAAAATGTATTGGCTATATGCTTTAAGCTGTTTGCTTGTAGCAGACATGGATAATGTCATCTGCGATAGGCATTTGCCCACTGTTCATTTCTGGTATGGAAATGAAACAAATACTTGTATTGCCGAAACGATATACACCTTAACAAAAAAGCCAGATATCACATTTCTTTTAGATGTAAGTTTAGATATTGCAATTGAACGAATAAGTAAAAAGTTCAATTTTTCTAATATTAATTCTGATAAATATATTCGCGAAATTGAAAAAGCAAAGAGAGCTCCCCAATTTAAAGCAAAAGTTGAGGCATTTTTCAGACAATTTAATCTTAACTATATAGTAATACAAACAGACAATTTGACAATACAGCAAGTAGCTGATAGCATCATGTTTTATATCGAAAAAATGGGGAGTTGATGGTAATAGGGCGGCCGTCAGACCTAACCGCATATAAAACATGAGGAGGGTAAATGGCATCGGCGTGTCTCCTTTGGATCGTTTATTCAGGTAGGATTCTGCATACATCCGGCGTATGGGGAGATAAGCTATGTTGCCCACGCAGTATCCACTTCGTTCAGTTGGTGGTCCGTCTGTAGGGGCTAGTTCATACTACTGAACACGCAATGTCAAACCATTTATATTGTTGCACAAGTCAGTATAACCGTAGGCGGTTTAGATTTTGTCCGCGCCGGCAAAATCATCCAGCTTGGCCACAACAGTACACCAGCGTTTTCAATTGATCTGCATCAAATCCCTGATATAATAATGAAACAGTCCGCAATGTTCCGTTACTATTTTCTCATGCCTATCTATGCATCCGAAGACTTAACGGTTATGCATAATCGCATAGTGTTCTTTCGAGTTTCCACCTGTACGCCCCGGCAGCTTTCCGCTACAATGGCCTTGTACTTAAGGTCATTAGGCATTGAGGACGGAGCAGAGCAGGCACGGGCGAGAAAGGAGGTCAACCCCTTCTTCGTTCTGACTAAGACTTGAAGTATGTAAAAAACTGGACATCAAGAAGAACGTAATTGCCTTTCGAGGCGGTTGCGTTCTTTTTTATTGTCCCAAAACACGAAAGGAGCCGTTACCATGAGTGACAGCAACAGCATGTGGCCGTTTCAGGAGATCAGCGCGGAGGAAGGTCTTGACATCAACGAGATCTTCGGCACCGGCACATCCAACGGCGCAGCAGCACCCAAAGCCAACCCATTCCAAGTGCCCCAGCAGGCTGTTCCCGCACCGGAGGCAGCAACGCCCCACGTGGAGCAGCCACCTACGTCCCCCGCAGCGCCCCAAGCGGAGCAGACCCCTGCGCCGCAGCCGGCGGCAGTGACCATTCCTCCCGCAACGATCCCGGCCGCAGAGCCTGTACCCAGCAATCCGCTGGAAGCAGCCTTCGAGGCAAAGACCGTGGAGAACGCCAAAGCCAGCCTTTTTGAAAAGAAGCCTGTCTTTTGCCATAAGAGCGCAAAGGAGGTCATTGAAGATCCTACCATGACATTCGAGGAGCTTCGTATCCGTAAGTCAGAGGATTTCCTTGACTTGGAGGAGGGCAAAAATGTGTCATGGTCGGTGGAGTATGGCACTATCCGCAAGGACGTCAAAGATCCCAAGGGAACAACGATCATCTCCATGAAGGAGTCCATCGAGCGGTCCCGTGAGTTTCTGGACGCGCTCAAAAAAGCCAAGGACAAGAATCCGGACTGCATCGTGCGTCCCAAGGTGACCATGAAGAATAAAGGCACCGCCGCCTACAAAGGAACGTTTCCTACCGTGGAGGCCGCCCGTAATTCGGATAAGGTCATCTGCCTGATCCCCGGCAATGACGGTCACATCTACGAGATGCATAAGACCGAGCAGGGTGAATTTATCGCCCCAAAACACAAGATCATTGATTTTCAGGCGGTTGCGGCCGGGTTTACCCCGGCCCTGCCCCTGATCCCGCTGTCGCTGATGCGTCAGATCATCGCCTTCTTCCGCTCCTTCATGGCAGAGCATGGACAGGAGTACGAAGCACTGGTGTTGATCTATTGGGACAAGTGGAAGGAGGAATACCTCGCCTACGTCCCCAAACAGAACGTCAGCAAAGCGGGCATCCACGCCAGTTTGCAGGAAAATCCTTACGATGATGAAAGCCGCTATATCCACTATGCCGACATTCATTCCCACAATAGCATGGAGGCGTTTTTCTCCTCTATTGATGACGCGGATGAACGCGGGACCGGTATCTACATGGTGCTGGGCCATCTGGATCATTTCTATCCGGAGATTGCGGCGCGTATCTGCTGCGGCGGGTCTTTCGTGGACATCGACCCCGGTACGGTGGTGGAGGGATTGGAAGAACCCTTTCCGCCTGAATGGTGTACTGAAGTAAGCCACGAAAAGGTGCCTATCTCAAAAGTCTCGCCTCGTAAAGCGGAGAAAACGGGTATCTGGGGCTGGAAGGCACTGGATCTTCTGCTGGGGGATCTGAAATGAAGATTCCTACAGATGCACCGGTGAAAATCGTCATGCTGGGCGCAGGCGGAACAGGCGGACATATCGCGCCGCATATCTATCGGCTCCTGTATGCACTGGATCGGCCCAGCCGTTTTATCATCTGTGACGGCGATAAGGTGGAGTTCAAAAATCTCGTGCGTCAGAACTTTTCTCCCGCCGATCTGGGCGAAAACAAGGCAAAGATTCTGGCAGAGCGATACGCCTCCGTGTTCGGTATGGAAGCGGAATACCTGCCCGCCTTCGTGGAGGATCTGGATACGCTCACCACACTCATTCACGCAGATGGCTGGGCAAGCAAATACAGCCGCTGCCCTGATGTACGAGAACAGGTCATTCTCCTCGGCGCCGTAGATAACGACAAGTCCCGCCAGCTTTGCCATAAGGCATTCCTGAAAGCGGAAAACCTTATCTATATCGACAGCGGCAACGGTGAGTTTTCCGGTCAGATAGTATGCGGTGTCCGCAGGAATGGCCGTACCGTCCGAAAGCCGGTGGGCGGCGTATTCCCAGAGCTACTGAAGGCGCAGGATCGGTTCCCTTCGGAGCTTTCCTGTGCAGAAGCATCTCTGGCAGACCCGCAGAGCATGGCCGCCAATATCACCGCTGCTACAATCGTGGTGGATATGGTCTACAATATCCTCGTCAACGGAGAATGCAGCGCACGGCAAACGGACTTTTCCACAAAGACCGTCCGCATGAGTACCACATTGGATAAGAATAGGAGTGCAGCATGAAAGCTACTGTAGATTCCGGCGCATTTTTCAAGGCGCTGAACCGCGTAATTCCACTCTCGAAGGTCAGTGCGGTCCCCGCACTGAGCGAAGCGAGTATTCAATTTCGTGACGGTGTATGTACCATCACCGCCACAGATCTGGAGCTATGGGTACAGATGGAGATTCCGGCGGAGGGAGACGACTTTGGCGTTGTCCTCTCCGGCACAAAGTCCACCGCGAAGGCAGGGAAGTTCTTCCGTGGCTCGCTGACATTTTCCTGCGCGGACGCGGCGGTTTCATCCCCGCAGATCACCATGGCCTGTGCCGACAAAAGCGCGGAGTTTACCGGATACCCGCTGAAGGACTATCCGGAGCTGCCGCGGTTTACCTGTGAACAGGCGTATACTGCCAACGCAGCACAGCTACTCGCCTGTATTGGCCGCATCAAGTATGCAGCCCAGCGGCGGAGTGACAGCCGTCCCGTGATGAGCGGTGTACGCTTCTACCGGCAGCAGCTCTACTGTGTGGATGGCCAGCGTCTGGCCGTCTGTGCAAACGATGCCATGACCGTGGATAAGACCTTCGTTGTTCCCGCGGACGCCATGTGGATCTTGAAAGCCTTTGGCGATCAAAATGTGTCCGTTCAGGTGGGCACCCGGTATGTCTGTTTCGCGGGGGATGGGCTTTGCGCCTATGTCCGCCGCTTGGAAACCTGCGACACACTGACGCCGGAGGTCGCCATCCCCCGCAGCGAACGGGAGAGCTATGTGGTTGACCGCAAAGAATTTCTGCAAAGGCTGACCTATCTGAAGGAATGTGCTTCCCCTGTGAAAACCACACCTGTTGTCTATTTTGAAAACGGGTGTCTGTCGCTGCAAACACCATCCGCGCGGTATCGGGCGGCAATCGAGCTGCCCGTCCGCAGCGAGGTCGCGTTTGCCTTTAACCTCTCCTATATGTGGGACGCCTTACAGCAGTTTTCTGGTCATGAGAAGGTACGCCTTCATGTGCTCAGTCCTGTTTCGCCTGTCACCATCACAGCAGAGGGCACAGATGATGTGGCACTGGTACTGCCCGTCAGATACCGTGCCGCCGCATGAACAAATAATGAAAGGAATCGACGAACATGAAAACCATTTATATCCCCAAGGGTGAAACTGTCCGCTATGAAAGCCTGTCCACGGATCATCTCATCGTAGAGGGTACGTTGGAAGTGACCTATGGCGTAGTCGCAAAGCAGATCGACGGCGATGGCGTGATCCACGCCGGAACCGTGGAGGCGGACATCATCCGTATCCGCTGCATTGAGACAGCCCGCACCGTATGCCGCCGACTTATCGCCAAGGTGGTGGAGTCCTCCGAGGTGTTCGCCTCCGAGAGCGCGGTGGTGAGCTGCTTCTGCTCCGCAGCATATGTGGAGACTGGCCGCCTGACCGTTACCATCAGTGAGATCGACGAGGTGAAGGCCAAGCAGATCATCAACCTGCCCACCCGGCAGCGCACCCTCCTGGGGACGCTGCTGGCGTCCATGTGGCGTGCTTTCTGGCTGTCCCTGTTCGCGTATCCTGTCCACACCAACGCGGTGGACGCATCGTATCGCCCTGATACGACGGATACCGAAGATGCACCTCCCGTAAAGGAGAGCAAGACCGCGGAAGCTGCCAAGGAGCCCTTCGATGAAGAACTCTCCCGCTTTGTCAATATGTTCAAGCTGGCACGGGAGAGCGGCTACACGCTGAAGCTCGTCCCCGGTACGCCGGAGGAAAACGCGCCCGTATTTGACTTTGCGGCAGAAGCCTTTGCGTCTCAAAAGGCCGCATGAACCACTACCCATACACCGTCACAAATATAGCGACGGGAGAAAGGCAAGGAACGCATCTGTTCCTTGCCTTTCCTGCAAATTATGCAGATGGCGAGGTGATGTACCGTGAGTGAAGATTTACAGAGCCAACGCTACTATGTGCTGGAACGGATCAGCGAACTGCGTGAACAGATCCCGCAAGCGATGCAGGCCATGGTGGTATTCCGCGCCCGTATTGAAAAGTACCGGCAAACGGATCTGTCCGCCGCCCGTGATACCTATGACGCGCTCCGCCGCGTCCGCGATGATCTGACACAGGCGTTGGCCGACGCGCAGCCTCTGCTGATGGAGCTGGAGAGCTATGCTTTGGCAACCATGGCGGGACAGCTGCTGCGGGGCTTTAAGGGCTTCGACCTGATGAGCACCGGCTACCGCCCGGTATATGATGCGGTCTGCCGGTTCGCACAGCAGCTCCCGGAGAAAAACACTGTCAATGCGGTCACCATCGGGCGGCTTATGAACAACGTGAAGCTGGGGTACTATCCCACTGCTCCGGATAACATTGCGCTGATGCTGCAAGGCATCTCTTTTCCGGAGGGTGTGACCACCAATGTCTTTGACCCCTGCTGCGGCTGCGGAAAGGCGCTGCGGCAGATCGCCCAAGGCAACAACTGCTATGCCTATGGGGTGGAGCTGGATGAAAGCCGTGCGGAGGAGGCGCAGACCCGCCTACACCGTGTAGGCTTCGGCAGCTTCTTCCATAGCGACATCAGCCGTGAGGCGTTCCACCTGCTGTTTCTGAACCCGCCGTACCTCTCCGTTCTCAACGAGAGCGGCAGCAAGGCGCGGCACGAAAAACGGTTTCTCATCGAGAGCATTCCCCATCTGCTGTACGGCGGTCTGCTGCTGTATGTGATCCCTTACTACCGTCTGACGTCGGATATTTGCCGTATCCTCTGCGATAATTTTGAGCATATCTCCGTCTGGCGTTTTACGGACGGAGAGTTCAGAAAGTTCAAGCAGGTGGTGGTCATGGGCATACGAAAACGCCGTGAGACTACGCCGCAGGGCACCGAATGGCTGGAGCAATATGCCGCTTATCCTGACCGGATACCGGTGCTGTCCGAGTTGAACAGCCCGCGCTATGCGCTGCCTGCCAACGAAGCAGAGGTCAAGGTATTCAAGGGCGAACGGTTCAACCAGAAGGAACTGGAGCAGCAACTGCGCCGGTGTGACAGCTTTCAGCAGCTCATGGCCCGCAGCCAACTGGACAGCGGCGTCAAACACCCGCTGCTGCCGTTGTCCATCAGCCAGATCGGACTGATCGGCGGTTCCGGCATGATAAACGGGCTGATCCAATGTGACTCGCCCCATATCATCAAGGGCCGCATCGTCAAGGTGATCCGCAGAGAAACCGACGAGAGATTCGCTGCCACCGGTAAGCATATCGGCAGCGAGGTCAAAGAAACCATTACCAACAAAATGATCTTCAACGTCCTGACGCCTCACGGCTTCAAGGCGCTGACATGAGGAGGACTGATTATGAGCAGATCAACAACATTAGCCATCGTTCATCCTGTGGATAAATTACAGGGGAGTGATGACGCGGTACGCACACAGGTCTGGGAGGAAACGACACATCTGCTTACCCCTATGCTGGGGAAGCTGTACGCCCGCTTTGAGCCGGCACAAAAGGCATGGCGTCAAGCCACCTACACGCCGCTTGGCGTAGTGCTGGGACGCACAGACCCGGCACTGTTTCTCTACTTCTTCTCCTATGGCAAAACTATGCAGAAGGAGGCGATGGAGTTCCATCTCTCCGGCCTTATGAACAGTCTGGCTGTCGATCAGAAAGTGGACAATGGCAATATACACAGCCTTGTGATGAGTCCCAGGGAAAACAGCGAGGAAGCTGCGGTCGCACACGCCGCGTGGCATGTAGGCATGACTTGTGGGGAAATATTCCCCGATTCCGGCATTTACTTTGCCGCGGTCAAGCAGGCCACCATCTCGGACAAGCTGACCGAGGACATTGCGAAAAACATGGAGCAATACGCCATTTCCCTGGTGCGTCTCTATGCGGAGGGGGCTGAGGACAAATGACCGATTCTTCGATCCGGTTTGTTCCGGAGCTGTTCTTCCAAAGAGCCATCGCCGCCCCGGAAATTTATCCCATCTTTGAGGAGCAGGAGTTCAGTCCTTATCTGAAAGAGCATGTGTTTGACAAGCTCTCCGAGAACGGGACTTTCAATCTGGAGCAGTTGGATCTTACCGCTTTCGAGATGAAGCACGTCCTTCCGGCCAATATGCCAAAGGCAGTGAAGCGGGTACACGCCAACTGGGCGGAAGGTTTCAACGCCAAGGTCAGAAATACTGCCGCAGCGTCAAAATGTGTACGCACGTTTTTCTGAGGTGGCCTATGTATGATCATGAATATGAATGGCAGATCTTGGGATTTCTGCGGATACTGAAATATATTTGGCAGAGAAATAAAAGTATTCTCGCCGACCTCGTGCGTGATTATCGCTGTGGCGAGATCGACACCGAGGACATATTTGAGTTATCCGTGATGCTTCTTGTGGAGTACATTTGCGTGGACTATCTGCCTGAAGACGATCCAAACGATTTCTACGGGGAGGAATATACCTGTTACCTTCTGATGGAGTCGGAGCTGGATGATTATTTGACGCTTATCGCGCAGATAGAGACCTTTCGCTTCAGAACAACCGAATGTACCGGGAGGAATAAGCTTCGTGACGCGGTGGAGATGTTTATGGGGAATGTGCTGTACGATTTCAAAATCGTGCCGTGCGAGGCCGGGTGTGTGATCTATCTTTGGCCGCCGCCTGACTACTATGACCCCATTGAGTTTGCCAATTCCATCATCGACCTGATGACCTACATCAATGCGGAGATCGACCGCATGAAAGCAGAGCTGGCAGCGGTGACCGCTGCGGAGCAGGAAATGGAGGTGGCTGCGTAAGTATGGAAACAGCCGTAAACCGGGATTACAGTGGCGAGATCCTTTTGCGCGTCTCGCCCGAAAGCGGCAGATTTATCGTAGAGGAGCACAAGAAAAACGGTGTGGTCAGCTATAAGGAAATATCGCCGCTGGATTTTTACAACACCATCTATGGCAGCTTTGACCAGGAACACTTCCTACGGAGCGGATTGCTGCCGCCAAATTGCCTTCAGGTCAGCTTCTGCGGCGAGGACAAATACTTTGTACTCTGGAATCCGGAGCTTCGGGCCGACATCTTCTATGGCGATACCGAGTATCTGGATTTTCCTATCCCGCGTATGGTGTTCGGCATACGAACCCTACGGGATGGCCGTGCGGTAGATTGCTCTATGGGCGTTGTGGCAGATGAGCCGCCAACGGGGGATACGAAAATGTATCACTATCCCTTCTCCAATGTTTATGACGATCTGCGTGTCTGCGTGGGCAACAATGTGCTGCCGCATTTCAAGAGTCAGACACAGTTGTCGAAGTTCCCACGCTTTCTGCTGGGCATTCCCAACAACGACGATTTTTTCAAGGAAAGTCATAACAGGCTGCATATGTCTCACAGGGAACTGCTGGAGCACCTGAAGGACAAGGACCCCGCCTACTATTACACGGATGTACTGGTAGAAAGCGGCAAAACACTTTCTGATTTCATCAATGGGAGGTAGCAGATGAACGATCCCAGAGAATTGTTGTCACGGCTGGCTGCACCTTTTGCGGCGGAGGATCTGGAATGGCGGCTGCAAATCGCCTATGAGGATCGGATGCAGGGCATCGCTGTACCCTATGTGACCAACCGTGCGATCCAGAACCGTCTGGATGACGTTATGGGGCCTGACCGCTGGCATAACGAGTTCAAGCCGTGGCACAGCACAGGCAAACGAGAGTCACAGCTTTGCGGCATCTCCCTCTATTTTGAGGAGCGTGGCTGGGTCACCAAATGGGACGGCGCCGAGGACTCGGATATCGAACCCATCAAGGGCGGATTATCTGACTCCATGAAGCGTGCCGCCAACCAGTGGGGCATTGGCCGTGTGCTCTACAGCATGGACACCGTTTGGGTCAATGTGGAGAAGAAGGGCAAGAGCTTCATCATCAAGCCCACAGAGCGCGGCAAGCTGGACGCCCGGTATCTGGAGACGTTAAAAAGTCTCGGTCTGACGCCGGCGAAAGCCTGCGGCATCCAATCCCTGTTGATCCCCGCCCTGCGCGCGGAGGAACAGGCCCCTGCCCCCACAGCAAAGCCCACGGCGCAGAAAGACCCGCCAAAGCCGCAGGAGGACACGACCATTGTTCCGTTTCCTGCCTGCGAGTACACCGTACTGGAGGCTAAGGCTGCGGGGACGACCACACAGCTTATTCTGGAAGCCCCGGAGGGCAAACGCTGCTACGCATACGCCATGGGGAGTCACCCTGAACTGCAAAAGGGCGCTAAGCTATACCATGTGGAAAAACGCATGGTGAAGAAAGACAATGTGGTTTTCTATCTGCTGGACAGCTTTGAGGTCATTCAGCAGAAGGACGCCGCATGAGAAAGGAGAGCTTTTGATGGAAAAACTCAAATCGTTCCGGATCACGGCACTGCACATGGAGGGCTTCAAGTCCTACAGTCAGCCCACCGACCTGACCTTTGGCGATCCCACCGTCATTACGGGCGGCAACGGACGCGGCAAGAGCAGCATCGCGGACGCCATTGCCTTTGCTGTTACCGGTCTGCCCTTCTTCGGAGAGCACCGCATTGACCGGCTCCACAGCGAGGATAATCCGGATCTGTTTATCCGCATGCGGTTTGTGGATGAAAACGGAACGCTCCATGAACTGTCCCGCGCCCGTAAGAGCAACCGTATGACCATCACCTATGATGGCTGCGAGGTGCGGCAGGTGGATCTCACCGACCTTTTCGGAGAACGGGATGTGTTCCTGTCTATTTTCAACCCGCTGTACTTTATCGAGGAGCTGGGCAACGATGGCAAGAACCTTCTCCAACGGTATCTGCCTGCGCTCACCAAGGAGGACATTCTGGCGCAGATGGCAGGCCCCGTTGTGGAAGCCCTGCGGGATGAGCCGCTGCTCTCGCCGGAGGTGGAGAGCCGGAAGCTGCGGGAGACCATTCGGGAGCTGGAAAACAACGTCCTGTACCTCACCGGGCAGCAGGATATGACCACCGCCCAGCAGCAGAACAGCAAAACCGCCCTGCGGGAGCTGCGGGAAAAGGAGGATACCCTCCGGAACGAGGAACAGGCACTGAAAAGTAAGCAGTTTGCCGGCGTGGATATTGCCGCGCTGAACGATGAACTGGCAGACCTCAGTGCCCGTTATAGTGATTTGGCAAATCAACGGCAAATACCTACAGCCTCGGATGAATGCATCCTTGCATTGACGCAGGAGCTGACCGCTCGAAAAGCAGCGGTCTACACGCCTAAGTATGTGGAGGCCACCGCGCAGGTCAACGCCAGGATACGTCAGTTGGGCAGCCAATATCAGCAGGAAAAGGAGCAGTGCAGCCAACTCAAGCCCGGCTATCAATGCCCCACCTGCCGCCGCGCCGTAACGGCGGACGAGTTGCCCGCGATGCAGAATGCTTTTCGGACATCTATCAAGCAGATTGTAGAGGCGGGTCAGGCAGAGCGTGCCAAGCTGGAGGAGCTGCAAGCCCTTGAGAAAAAAGCACGGGATACGTTCCTGCAATTCCAGAAGGACGATATTGCCAAATTGGAAGAAACCTTGCAGGAGGCAAAGGAAGCCGCTGAACCGGATGCAACCCGTCCCGAGGCACAGCAGCTTCAGGAGCGAATGCAGGCACTGGCGGCAGAGCTGGAGTTCGGCGCGCTCTCTCAGGAGGAATATGACCGTATGTTTGCCTGCCGTGAGGAATTGCAGCAGGTTCGTGCGGACATTGCAGCCATTGAGAAAGCCACACCCGCAGCCGGTGATCTGGACAGCCAATTGAAAGCGACCCGTGCGGAGATCGAACAGTGCAAGCTGAAGCTGCAATATCTGGCGCAGTACATCAGCAAGCGAGCGGAGATGACTTTCTCCGCCCTGAAAATGAACCGCGTGGAGATCTCGCTCTACGATGTGGTGAAATCCACCGGCGAGGTCAAGGACGCCTTCAAGTTCACCTATAACGGGCGGCGGTATGACTGGCTTTCCCTCTCGGAGAAGATCCGCGCGGGCATGGAGGTGTCTGAGCTGATGAAGCGGCTCACCGACAGGAACTATCCGCAGTTCGTGGATAACATGGAGTCGGTGGACGATCTCGCCAATGTGCGCCCCACGGGACAGGTCATTATGGCGAAATGTGTCAGCAAGGCAGAGCTGTCCGTCAGGCCGGTGAAGCCAATCCTGACCGCGATGCCCACCGCCGCATAAGCGGCACGGGAAGGAGGTGCGTCCTCTGGCTCGTGCCTATGAAAAGATCCCCATCGTAGACACGGCCAGACGGTGCG
>ENA-OUQG01000406-OUQG01000406.1-human-gut-metagenome-genome-assembly--contig:-NODE-406-length-27076-cov-13.550646_pt1 | contig 27076 bp, 15 predicted proteins | sample MGYA00237943_ERZ548823 | MGnify/ENA primary metagenome ERZ548823 (study PRJEB26490, sample SAMN05194731) | human gut metagenome | biome: terrestrial biome; feature: human-associated habitat; material... | reverse complement strand
CGGCAACGCGAAGACGTCGCTCTTCCTCGCCGTGTGGCGCAAGATCATTCTGCTCATCCCGCTCATCTATATTCTGCCGCACTTTTTCGCGGACAAGGCGTTCGCGGTGTTCCTGGCCGAGCCCGTGGCGGACTTCGGCGCGGTGGCGCTGACGAGCTTCACATTCTATCGCCAGTTCCGCCGCTCAATGCGCGAGCTGGAAGGTGCGGAAGCGACTGGGGAGCGGTAAAGAAAATTTTTAACGCAAAAATAAAAGGAGAGGGCAAGCCCCTCTCCTTTTATTTTTTACGCCTGGCCGCCGCTTTCCATCGGCTCTTTCTCGCGGAACAGCATCGTGATGCACCAGATGCCGGCAAGGCCGACGAGCGTGTAGATCACGCGGCTGAGCATGCCGATCTGTCCGCCGAAGAGAAAGGCGACGCAGTCAAAGCCGAAAAGGCCCACGCTGCCCCAGTTGAGCGCGCCGATGATAGCAAGTGTCAGCGCGATCTTGTCGATGACCATGAAGTTCCCTCCTTAAAAAGATGGTTTGGTCTTCGGTAGTCTTCCCGTGATGGGCGAAAATATGCGTACGGCGTTTTCTGCGTTGCCCGAAAAAGAAAACTATGATAAAATTAGGATAAAATATTGATAACTTTAAGAGAGAAAAAGGGGGAAGGACGCTTGCTGCACATACTGATGGGACGCGCGCGCACGGGCAAATCCGAGCGCGTGCTGCAAAGGATCGCCGCACTGGGGGACTCGTCGCAGCAAATCCTGCTCGTGCCGGAGCACGCCTCGCATGTGGCGGAGATGGACCTGTGCCGTGTTTGCGGCGACACCGCGTCGCGCCATGCCGAGGCCTTGACGTTCAAGCTGCTCGCCTCGCGCGTGCTGAGCATCTGCGGCGGCAGCGCGGACGTGACGCTCGATTCGGGCGGAAAGCTCCTGACGCTCCAGCGTACGCTCACGGAGCTTGCGCCGGTGCTCAAGGTCTACAAGCGCCCGTCGCAGCGCGCGGCATTTTTGGAGAGCCTGCTCGCCGTGATGGAGGAATTGCAGGCCTACGCCGTATCGCCCGAGCAGCTATCCGAGAGCGTAGCGCAGATCGAAGGCGAGAGCGGCGACAAGCTGCGCGACCTTTCTCTTATCTACGGCATTTACCTCAGCAAGCTCCACGCACCGGGGCACGACGCGCGCGATGTGCTTGAAAAGCTGGGGGAAAACCTCGAAGCGTCGGGATATATTGACAATAAAGACATTTTCCTCGACGGTTTTTCGTATTTTACGGGGCGCGAGCTGCGCATTCTGCGTATCCTGCTGCGGCGCGCGAAGAGCGTGACCGTCACGCTCCTTGGCGACACGCAGGACCGCGAGCTCTTTTCCGAGAGCCTGCGCGTGCGCGAGCGGCTGTACGCGCTCGCGCGCGATGCCGGCGTCGCATGCGAGGAGAAAATTCTTCCGCAGGGCGAGGTGCGCGGCGCGCTCGACCATATCGAGCGCTGCTTTTTCGGCGCGGCGGACGAATTTACCCAGCCGACTGACGCCGTCGCGCTCTATGAGGCGGGCAGCGCGTACAGCGAGTGCGAGTGGGTCGCGTCGCAGATTTTGCAGCTCGTGCGCAAGCAGGGCTACCGCTACCGCGAGATCACCGTCACGGCGCGCGATCTCGACTCCTACGCGGGCGCAATCGAAAACGTGTTTGCCCGCTACGGTATTCCGCTTTATTATGCCCACCGCAGCGATATTTTGAAAAGTCCCGTGCTGACGCTGCTGCTCGGCGCGCTCGACGCCGCGAGCGGAGGCTTTGAGTATGAGGATGTGTTCCGCTGTCTCAAGACCGGCCTCGCCGGCCTCAGCATGGCGGAATGCGACATTCTGGAAAATTATGCGCTCAAGTGGGAGATCCGCGGCGCGATGTGGACGCGCGAGACGCCCTGGTCGGCGCATCCCGACGGCTACGGCGAAGACTGGACGGACGAGGCAAGGGCGCGGCTCAAGACGGTCAACGCACTGCGCGAGCGCGTGCAGGGGCCGTTTGCGCGCCTAAAAAAAGGCGTGGGCGGCAGCGGCGAGGCCGAGCAGAAGGTGCGCGCGCTGTACGGCTATTTGGAGGAGATCAAACTGCCGGAGGTCTTGCAGACGCAGACCGAGCAGCTTTTCGCCGCGGGCGAGGCCCAGCGCGCCGAGGAAACGGCGCAGCTGTGGAGCATTCTTTGCAGCGTGCTCGACCAGTTTGTGGAAATCCTGGGCGACGCGATCCTCGACGCCGAGGAGTTTGCGAGTCTGATGCGCCTTGTGCTGACGCAGTACAGCGTGGGCACGATCCCCGTGACGCTCGACGCGGTGAACCTGTGCGAAATGACGCGAAACGACCGCCACACGGTGCGCGCGCTGTTCCTGCTCGGCGCGAACGACGGCGTGCTGCCTGCGGCGGAGAACCGCGGCGGCGTGCTGCGCGACGAGGACCGCGAGGCGCTCGAGAGGCAGCAAATCTTCCTCGCGCCGCACGGGATGGAGCAGTTTCATCTGGAAATTCAGAATCTTTACGCCGCGCTGGCCCAGCCGACGGAAAAGCTGACGGTGTCCTATCCCGTTTCGGACGGAAAGGGCGCGGAGAAGCGGCCATCGTTCGTCATCGGGCGCATTGCGCGTCTGCTGCCGTCGATCAGCGTCGAAACAGAGAGCGCTGACAAGGAATATCGCCTGTCAGCAAAGTCGACGGCGCTCGAGTATGCGGGCGAGCATATCGGCGGCGCGCTGTGGCAGTATTTTGAAGGACAGGGCGACGCGGAGCGTGCGCTTGCCGCGATGAAGGACGCTTCGCGCTATACGCGCGGGCATCTGTCGCGCGACGCGGTGCACGCGCTCTACGGCGGTGCGGTGACACTGTCCGCCTCGCGCATGGACATGGCGCGCTCATGTCACTTTGCCTATTTCATGCGCTACGGCCTGAAAGCCAGGGAGCGCACGGGCGCGGGCTTTGACGCGCCGCAGATCGGCACGTTCGTGCACGATGTGATGGAGCATACGCTGCGGCAGGCGAAGGAGTGCGGCGGACTGCATACGCTATCGAAGGACAAGCTGCACGCGCTCGTGCGCGCGTCGATCGAGGAATACATCGACCGCGTGCTGCCGGACTTGTGCGAAAAAAGCGCGCGCTTCCGTTATCTGTTCAACCGCCTGTGTGCGACGGTCGAGCGCATCATGGACGAGGTGAGCGAGGAGCTGCAAAGCTCCGACTTTGAGCCGCTGGCATTTGAGCTGGAATTTGGTGCGGACGGGCAGCTGCCCGCCATCACGATCCGCGAGGAAAACGGCACGGCGCGCGTTGTCGGCAAGGTCGACCGTGTGGACGGCTGGCTGCACGACGGCAAGCTATATTTGCGCGTCGTGGACTACAAGACGGGCAAGAAGAGCTTCGACCTCGCCGAGCTGCGCTACGGGCTGGGACTCCAAATGCTGCTCTACCTCTTTACGCTTAAAGAAGAGGGACAGATGCTTTTCGGCGGACACGAGATCGTTCCCGCGGGCGTTCTCTATACGCCCGCGCGCGAGCCGATGCTGCGCTGCGCGCGCGACACGGAGCCCGAAAAGATTGAAAAAGCACTCAAAAAGGAGCTGCGCCGCAGCGGCATGGTGCTCGAGGACCCGGCGGTCCTGCAGGCGATGGAGCACAGCGCGCTCGAATCGCCGTGCTACCTGCCCATCGCGGTGAAAAGGGACGGCGCGGTGACGGGGAGTCTCGCCTCCGCCGAGCAGCTCGGAAAGCTCTCGAAATACGTCGACCATATTTTACATGAAATCACGCAGGAGGTCTTCGCGGGCAACATCGACGCCGACCCCTACGCGCGCACGCCACAGCAGTCGGCCTGCACATACTGCGAGTTCGCGAGCGCGTGCCACTTTGAAAACGGCTGCGGCAGTGACCGTATGGAATACATCAAGGCGACGAAAAACGACGAATTCTGGCAGTACATCGACGAGGTGAACGGAGAGGGGGCGCACGAAAATGGCTGAAAAGCTGACAAACGAACAGCAAGCGGCGGTGGACAGCCGCGAGCGCAGTCTGCTCGTCTCCGCGGCGGCGGGCTCGGGCAAGACAAAGGTGCTCGTCGAGAGGCTTTTTTCCTACGTAGAGCGCGAAGGGGCGAATCTCGACGATTTCCTCATCATTACCTACACGCGCGCCGCGGCGAGCGAGCTGCGCGGCAAGATCGCCAAGGCGCTCACCGAGCGCATGGAGCGCGACCCCGGCAACTACCATCTGCGGCAGCAGATGCTGCGCGTCTACCGCGCGGACATCAAGACGGTGGACGCCTTCTGCACCGCGCTTTTGCGCGAAAACTGCCATCTGCTCGGCGAGGATGCGCGCGGCCACGCGCTGCGGCCCGATTTCCGCGTGCTGGACGAGAACGAGGCGCAGGTGCTGCGCGAGCGCGTGCTCGCGCGCACGCTGGACGATTTTTACGACTGTCTGACGCCCGGAGGCACACTGCTGGCCGACACGCTCGGCGCGGGGCGCGACGACAGCGCGCTTGAGGACTTGGTGCTCGAGCTGCACGCAAAATTGCAGGCGCAGCCGTATGAGGACAAATGGCTCGAGGCGCAGCGCGCGTTTTGGCGCGCCGTGCCGGATAAGATCGAGGACACGCCCTATGGAAAAATTCTGCTCAATGAGGTGCGGCGCAAGGCGCGCCACTGCAAAAACCTTTTGCAGCGCGCGGCGCAGGAGATGTGCGCGAATGACGCGCTGAACCAGAAGTACGCGCCCGCGTTTCTCGACGCGTCCTACCAGCTTGAAGCGCTGGAGGGGAAGACCGCAGAGGGCTGGGACGCCGCGCGCGGCGTGACCATCGCGTTTCCGCGCCTCGCCGCGGTGAAGGACAGCGACGGCGGCGAGATGAAAGCGCGCATGAAAAGCCTGTGGGACAACTGCAAGGAGACCGTCAAGGGCTTTGCCGAGATTTTTTCCGCCTCGTCCGACGAGGCGGTGGAGGACTTGCGCACGATGGCGCCCGCAATGCTCGCGCTCATCGACCTGACGGCGGACTTTTCCCGCCGGTACAACGAGGAAAAACGGCGGCGGAATTCTGCTGACTTCTCCGATCAGGAGCACGAGGCCATCCGCCTTCTCATCGGAGAGGACGGCGCGCCGACAGAGCTTGCGCGCATCGTCAGCGCGCGCTACCGCGAGATCATGGTGGACGAGTATCAGGACACCAACGAGGTGCAGAACCGCATTTTTGACGCAATTTCTTGTAAAGGAGAAAACCTTTTCACTGTTGGCGATGTCAAGCAGAGCATCTATCGCTTCCGCCTAGCCGACCCGCGTATTTTTTTGCAGCATTATAACACCTGGCCGCCGCTTGAGGACGCAGAGGAGCACGACAGCGCGAAGCTGCTGCTCTCGCGCAACTTCCGCTCGCGTAAGGAAGTGCTGGACGCGACGAATTTTATCTTCTGCAATATTCTTTCCGAGGAAATGGGTGAGCTCGACTACGGCGCGGATGAAATGCTGCGCCTCGGCGCGAATTATGTCGAATCGAGCGCGTGCGGCGCGGAGTTCCATCTGCTCGATCTGCCGACGCAGACGGGCGAGCAGCGCGTGCGCGCGAGCGAGGCTGAGGCCGCGTTCGTCGCGGACTATATCAGCGATATGCTGACAAGTGAATTTCCTATACAGGATGACAAAACAAAAGAGCTGCGGCCCGTGCGCGAGGAGGACATCGTCATATTGATGCGCTCGCCGAGCACGCGCCTTTTGGACTATCGCCGCGCGCTGGAGGCGCGCGGCCTCCACTGCGCCGCTGACGCGGGCGAGGACTTTTTTGCCTCGATGGAGATCGCAGTGCTGTTCGCGCTCTTGCAGGTCATCGACAATCCGCGGCAGGACGTGCCGCTCATTGCCGTGCTGCGCTCTCCGCTCTTCGGCTTTACACCCGATGAGCTCGCGGCGATCCGCGCGCGGCAGCGCACGGGTGACTTCTACGATGCGCTGCTTTTGAGTGAGGACATCCACAGCGTAGAATTCCTCAGTACGTTGGACGCTTTGCGCAACAGCGCGGCGCACCTGAGCGTGCGCGAGCTGCTGAGTGAAATTTACCGCCGGTGCAATGTGCTCGGCATCTTCGGCGCGATGCGCCGTGGGGCGGAGCGCAAGGAAAATCTGCTCGCGTTTTTGGAGCTCAGCGAAGACTACGCGCGCTCAGGGCGGCAGGGACTTTTCAATTTTGTGCGCACGCTGCGCGAGCAGCTTGCCGAGGGCGAAGCGGGGACGATGCAGACCGCGCACGCCTCTACGGGCGTTCGCATCATGTCGATCCACAAGTCAAAGGGCCTCGAATTTCCGGTCGTGATCCTCTCGGACCTCGCGCGTCGCTTCAGCAATATGGACTTTTTGAGTTCGGTGCTCGTGCATCCGCAGCTCGGGCTGGGGCCGGTGTGCGTGGACACGCAAAGGCACATCCAGTACCCGACGGTCGCACGGCAGGCGCTCGAGCGCACGCTGCGGCGCGAGGCGAAGGCCGAGGAGCTGCGTGTGCTGTACGTTGCGATGACGCGCGCGAAGGAAAAGCTCGTCATGGTGCACACGCAGGCAAACGCGAAAAGCCGCGTCGCCGACCTTCTGGCGCTGAGCGATTGTCCTGTGCTGCCCGAGGCTGTGGACAGCGGCAAGTGCATGGGCGACTGGATCATGCTGCCGCTTTTGCAGCGCAGCGAAGCGGCGTCCCTGCGCGAGCTTGCGGGGCAGAATGGCGAGGGGAGCTTCTATGCTGACGAAACGCCGTGGACGGTGCGTGTGCACGACGGTTTGAGCTTTGTGACGCCGCAGCAGCGGCCCGATGACGCGCCAGTGGATGCCGCGCCGCCGAAGGATGAGCTGCCGGTGGATTTTGCTGCGCTGTCGTACCGCTACCCCTACGCGGGGCAGACGGCCTTTCCCGCCAAGCTGACGGCCACGCAGCTCAAGGGCCGCGCGCTGGACGAGGAGATATCCGAAAATACAACGCTCCCACCGCGGCTGCGCAGCCTATATAAACCAAAATTCCTTGCGGGCGAAACGACGCTCACGGGTGCGGAGCGGGGCACGGCGCTGCACCTTGTGATGCAGGACCTTGATTTTTTCTGCGAAGCAAGCGAACAGAGCGTGCGTGAGCAGGTCGAAAAGCTCAGAGCGCAGCGCAAGCTGACCGACGAGCAGGCAAGCGCCGTCGATGTGCGCGCGATCGTCCGATTTTTGCGAAGTGATCTTGCCGCGCGCATTCGCAAGAATGCGCAGACGGTGCGGCGCGAGTACCGCTTCTCGCTGCTGCGGCCGGTGCGGGACTTTGCCACGCTGGACGCCGACGACGCGGTGCTGCTGCAGGGCGTGGTAGACTGCTTTTTTGAAGAGGACGGCGAGCTTGTGGTCGTGGACTTCAAGACTGACCGCATCGGAAGAACACAGATCGAAGAACGAGCTGAGCACTACCGCCCTCAGCTCGAGGCATACTCCATGGCCCTTATGCGCGTGATGGGCAAAAAGGTCAGGGAAAAGGTGCTGTATTTCTTCTCGGTCGGCGAAGAAAAGGTGCTGTGAATACATAAAAACACCCTCCGCGGGAAATCCGCGGAGGGTGTTTTACAAGATTTGCTCACACGATAAAATGCTCTAAGATCAGCACTGTCGCGCAGCAGACGAGCGAGACGGGGAGAAGTCCCAGTCCGCACCAGGCGGCGACGATGCCGATGACCATGGCCGCCGCGCCCGCGATGGGCGACTGCGTGGCGTTCATGATGGCGGGGAACGTCATCACCGCGAGCGTGACGTAGGGCACGTAGAAGAGAAACGAGCGCAGGAAGGGATTCTGGATCGGCTTGCGGATCAGCGTGAGCGGCAGGACGCGGATGAGATAGGTCGTGGCCGCCATGACGAAAAGATATAAATACGTTTTCATGCGACGAGATCATCCTCCTTGTGCGGGAACAGAATGGCGGCGGCAGCAGAGATCACGATGGTCAAGACCAGGATGCGCATGCCCTCGGACAGCTCGCGCGTGAACGGCAAAACGCTTGCAAGAAGCGAGCAGAGAAAGCTCACGCCGATGCAGCCGAGCACGATGCGGTTCTGCTTGCCGACGGGGATGATGATGGCGAGAAACATGCCGAACAGCATCACGGAGCAACCGCTGACGGCCCAGACGGGCATGAGATTCCCCATCAGCACGCCGAGCACGGTGCCGATGCTCCAGCCCGGCATGGCCGCGCACATGGCACCGAAGTAATACCACACCTCAAGATACCCAGGCTGCGCGATGGCGAGGCCGAAGATCTCATCCGTCAGGTCATAGGCGATGAGGAGCCGCCAGGGAAGCGGCGTATCGGGCGAGAGACGCTGGCTGAGCGCACAGCTCATCAGAAGATAGCGCGCGTTGACGACCAGCATCATCAGCGCCATGGCCCAGAGGCCGGAGTCGGCGGCGATGATGGTGATGCCGCCGTATTCACCCGACGAGGCGTTGTTCAAAAAGCTCAGCAAAAAACCCTGAAAAATGCTCAGGTGCGCGTTGTGCGCGCTGATGCCGATGCCGAAGCTGACAGCAAAATAACCAAGCCCAATGGGGATGCCGTCGCGCAGTCCCCGCAGGAAATGTTTTTTCGACATAATTCTGATGTTCCTTTACTTCCAATCATCCGTGCGCAAGGCGCGCAAGTGCCATTATACGACTGAAAACGGCAGAAGTAAAGAGAAATTGCATAACGAGCGTTGAAAAATTGACGATGAAATTAGGGAAAAGTGCTAAGGAAGAGAAAAGCACGGAGAGGATCAAAAATTTCTCTTGCAATTTGACACAAAGCGTGGTAATATCCTATATGGCTTTTTTAGAAAAGTACATTTGGATCAGAAAGAGGTGAACACGAGCAATGAAGGAAGGAATCCATCCCAATTATCAGCAGACTACTATTACTTGCGCCTGCGGTAATGTGATTGAGACAGGTTCCACCAAGCAGAATATCAAGGTGGAAGTGTGCTCTAAGTGTCACCCCTTCTTCACTGGTAAGCAGAAGCTGGTCGATACCGGCGGCCGCGTTGCCAAGTTCAACAAGAAGTTCGGCCTGAACTAATTCAATCACAAAAGCAGCTCTGCTACGGCAGAGCTGCTTTTTTCTGCTTTTTTGGAACGCTCAGTTTTGCCCGTCGGGATATTCGACGATGAAGGGGAGCGGCTCACTGAGACTTTGGTCGAGGTAGTTTATCTCCTCGTAGCTGTCGCCGCCTGCAATGGCGCGCACCTGGAAGAGGCGGACGCGCAGTGCTGTGTCGTCCGCAAGGTTGACGACAAGCTCGCAGACGAGCGGCGTTGCCCCGAGCGGGAGCGTGAAAGCCTCCGATTCGCTGCTGGAGGCATAGGCGAGGTCATAGTACGACACGCCCTCTATGACGGATGCGCCCACGGCTTCGGCGCTGTCATCGCCGACATAGGTGACGGCGCTGCCATCGCTGTACGATGCTTCGAGCGGCACGCGCCTGAGCAGCTGATTGGCGCACGTGTATTCAAGACACGCGCTGCGGATGGACACATCGGACAGCGCGCCGAGCGAGATGGTGCCGAGCGGGATGCCGGCATTGCCCGGCGTGAACTGGTACTGCCATTTGCTGCCGGCCTGACGCTCGTAGGAGATGGGGGCTAGAAAGCTTTTGAGCTGCGGCTGATAGCTGGATTTGAGATCATAGATCGTGTCGAGCTCCTCTGACTGTGTCTCACCGTCGTGCTTGAAGTTGACACCAACGCCGAGCTCGTTGCTCAGAGGGACGGTTACACTACCGTGCAGATACCCGAAGCCATCCTGCGTAAGGTCGGCAGAGTAGCCCGGCCGATAGCTGTCCAGCGGCGAGGAATTGCCATGGTCGGTCACGCCGATGATGACAGTCGTTCCCTCGCTGATTGTCTTTGGCAGCAGGGAAAATGCGATGGTGCATTCCTGCTTTTTAAGATCGACGTTTGTGATCTCGTAATTATACTGCGAGATCAGGCTCGACTCGCGCGTCAAAATGTCCGAGACGTTATTGCTGATGCCGTCGATCTGGTTCGAGAGGTTGTTCTGCACGTTGTAGAGCTGGCTGCGAAGGTCATTTACTTGCGTGCTGAGCGTGTTGATGCGGTTGTTGTAATGCACGCCGACGGCGATGAGCGCGGCGAGCGCCACGGCCGCACCGCCGATGATCTTCTTGTGCTGTATGCAGAAATCGCGGAAGCTCAGCTTTTCCGCGGGAGCTTTTTCGGCGTTGCTTTGAACCGGCGATTCGGCGGCATCCTGCTCGGGTTTGACATGCTCCAGACTGAGCAGCTCGTCGACGGAAACGGAGTAGAGCTTAGAGAGTTCGATGAGCTTGCTAAGCTCCGGCTGCGTGGCGCCGCTCTCCCATTTGGAGACGGCTTGGCGCGAGACACCGAGCTTCTCCGCCAGCTCCTCCTGCGACATGCCGCTCGCGCGGCGCAGTTCGTAGAGCTTTTCATATAGTTCCATGAAAGGTTCCTCCTTGGGGAAATGTTGCTGCGTTCGACGCCGTGCACTGCGCCTTTGCAGGAAAAGCATAGCAGGAAAGTGCGCCAAAACGCCACCAACCGGGTGTTTCTTTTTGTCAACCTGAGGTTGCGTCTGCCTTATTTTCGCATGAGAGGGCAGGAAATGTCAATGAAAAGCGTTTTTGCCTTTTCTTTTGGCGGAAAATACACTATAATAAAAATGATTTGCACAGCGCCGCACGGCGCGATAAGGAGAATCTATGGAAGAATTGAAAGAGAACAACGCGCCGCGCGACAGGGCGATTTTAGTCGGCCTTTCGTCGCCGCGGCTCGATCGAAAAGAGAATGCCGACGAGGAGAGCCTTGAAGAGCTCGGTGCGCTCGTCGAAACGGCGGGCGGCGTCAGCGTCGGCGTGGTTTTACAAACGCTGCCGTCGCCGAACCCGCACACATTCATCGGCGAGGGCAAGGTGGACGAGATCCGCGAGCTGGTAAAGTCGCAGGAGGCGACAATGGTCATCTTCGACAATGACCTCTCGCCCTCGCAGATGCGCGTTCTGTGCGAAGAATTCGGCGTGCAGGTGCTCGACCGCAGCGGCCTCATTCTCGATATCTTCGCCCAGCGGGCGAAGACAAAAGAGGGCCGGCTTCAGGTCGAGCTCGCGCAGTATCAGTACCTGCTGCCGCGCCTGATCGGTATGTGGACGCATCTGGAGCGTCAGGCGGGCACGTCGGGCAAGGGCCCCATCGGCTCGAAGGGCCCCGGCGAAACGCAGCTTGAGACCGACCGCCGCCACATCCACAGAAAGATCGACAAGCTGAAGGCGGACCTTGAAGAGGTGCGCCGCGTGCGCGCCACGCAGCGCGACCGCCGCAGCAAGAATGAAATTCCCGTCGTCGCCATCGTCGGCTACACGAACGCGGGCAAGTCGACGCTTTTGAACGCGCTGACCGGCGCGGGCATTCCCGCGAATAACCGCCTGTTTGACACGCTGGACACGACGACGCGCCTTCTCACGGTGTCCGACACGCTGGATGTCGTGATCTCCGACACGGTCGGCTTTATCCGCAAGCTGCCGCACCAGCTGGTCGAGGCCTTCAAGGCAACGCTCGAGGAGCTCGAATACGCCGACCTTCTGCTGCACGTCATCGACATTTCCGACCCGCACTGGCTCGAGCAGGCGCAGATCGTGGACGAGCTCATCGAAGAGCTCGGCGCGCAGCAAATTCCCTGCCTGCGCGTTTACAACAAGTCCGACCTCTACTTCGGCGATATCCGCCCGCACGGGGAGGACAGCGTCAACATCAGCGCCAAGACCGGCGAGGGCGTGGATGAGCTGCTTGCGCGCATCGACAAGCTCCTCGACAAGGGCACGCGCCGCGTGACGATCCACCTGCCCTATGACAAGGGCGGGCTTCTCGATATGCTCTACCGCGAGGCGAAGGTCGAATCCGTCGAATATGGCGAGACCATCGACATCGTGGCCACCTGCGTGCCGCGCGTCATCGGCCAGGTCAAGGACTATATCGAGGGCTACCGCGAGCCGAAGGAGGACTGGGAGGAATGACGTTTGAAACGACGCGCCTTCTCCTGCGTCCGTGGTGCGAGAGCGACGCGGAGAGCTGCTATCGATACGCGAGGGATCCGTTTGTCGGCCCCGCCGCAGGCTGGCCGGCGCATACGAGCGTGGAGAACTCCCGCGAGATCATCCGAACCGTCCTCTCGGAGCCGGACACGTTTGCAGTCATTTTGAAGGAACGGCCAGACGAGCCTGTCGGCTCCATCGGCGTGTTTCCGACGGAAGCGCCAGAAATCGGGAGTGAGCCGGAAATCGGCTATTGGATCGGCCGCCCGTTCTGGGGTCAGGGGCTTATCCCCGAAGCCGTGCGAGAGCTGCTGAGGTACTGCTTTGAGGATAAAGGCGCACAGCGGGTCTGGTGTTCGCACTATGCCGGCAATGAAAAGTCAAAGCGCGTGATCGAAAAGTGTGGCTTTTCTTATCAGCTGACCTGTGAAAGGCCGGCGCTTGTGGACGATGCGCTGCGGCCGACGCTTTTTTACGCTCTCACGAAAGAAAAGTGGGAGAAAACCCGCTGAAAGGAACATTGAAACCATGACAGAGTACCTTGTCCCATACGAGAGCGCGGAGAGCGAGTTTGAAGAAAAGCGCTCGCGCTTCATCAGCCACGTTTTCCTTGTGGAGAGCGAGGCGGAGGCCCGCGCGCGCATCGACGAGATGAAGAAGAAATACTACGACGCGCGCCACAATTGCTGGTGCTTCGTCCTGCACGACGGCACCGTCCGCTACGGCGACGACGGCGAGCCGCAGGGCACGGCAGGCCAGCCGATGCTGAACGTCTTCCAGCGCGAAAACGTCGAAAACGTCGTGTGCATCGTGACGCGCTACTTCGGCGGGATTCTGCTCGGTGCGGGCGGGCTGACGCGCGCCTACGCCAAGGCGGCGAAGGACGCGCTCGACAAGGCGGGCAAGGCGCGGATGCAGCCCTTTTCCGTGCTGCTGCTCGAGTGCCCGTACCCGATGTTCGAGCGCGTGAAGCTGCTCATTGAAGGGCACGAGGGGCGCATCGAGTCGAACGACTACGGCGCGGCGGTGACGCTGAGCTTTTTGCTGCCCGTGGGGAAGACAAAACAATTCTCCGCCGCGCTCACCGAGCTTTCCGGCGGACAGATGAGCGCGGAAGAGATCGAGCAGCGCTTTCTGCCCGGCGCAAGGGAGTGAAAGGATTATTTCCGCTCGCATAACAGGGGCGGAACGATGAAAAAGCGCGCTCCCGGTATGCAGATAACATCAAACGCCCCGCGTCCTTTTCAGGTCAAAACTGACCATATTAAATTATTGCGAACTGGTATTTGCAACAAGACCAGTTCGCTGCTATGATGGGTGCATCTTAGGAGAAGGAAGTGTTTCCCATCAAACAAAAAAATGTCAATAAGCTGACGGCGCTCGGCATGATGTGCGCTCTGGTCTTTGTCAGCAACTATCTTCGCATCACCATGCCCATCGCCATCGGCGGGCGGACCTCTTTTACGCTGGCCAACATCATGTGCTGTCTTTCCGGCCTGCTGCTCGGGCCCATTGGCGGCGTTGCATCCGGACTCGGCTCTGCGCTCTATGATCTGACCAACCCCGCTTATGCGGCGGAGTGCTGGATCACCTTCATCACCAAGGGCATCATGGGCATGGCGGCAGGCTTTGCCATGAAGGATCGCGCAACGCCGGGGTACGGCCGCTGCACGGCTGCCGCCGCGCTGGGCTGCCTTGCCTATTACATCCTTTACTTTTTCAAGTCCTTTGCCTACGACGGTCTGCTCATCGGCGGCCTTGCCGCCTCTACCGCGGCCGCGGCGCTGGTTCTGAAGATCCCAGCCTCTATTTTTAACGGCACGGTCGCCATCGTTCTTGCGCCGCCCCTGTGCCTCGCGCTGCGCAAGGCCCTGCACCAGGCAGACATCCAGCTGCCGTAACGCCGCAGGCTTATCGTTCAACCATAAAAAAGCAAGTCAAGGAAGCGTCCTTGGCTTGCTTTTTCGCTTCAACGTGACGAGAGACAAACACGCTGGTGGCGTAAAAAAATCTTGACATCTTTTTTTTCATGTGTTAAAGTCTCACTGTTCTTTTTTGGAACGCTTGTGCACATGCACGTCTTGACCATCCCTCCGACAAAGGGATCGAGGCTACACGGACGGCCGGGTCAAATGCCGAAAACCCGTCGAAGAGCCGGGGACCGCACCGCGGGTGCGGGTTGGCAACTTTGTTGCCTTATTGATTGAGCGGAAGAGCTCAAGTTTTAAGTTGCTTATTACGTTTGGCGCACACAACTTGGAAACGAATCGATAAGAGTGATAAAACGGACTGCACGCACGGAGTTCCCGGCATATGCGGAAAAGGGCAATTCTCTCTATTTGGATGTTTCAAGCCACGGGCGCAAACGCGTCTGTGGCTTTTTCTGGTCTTCCGCCGGTCTATGACTGCAAAGGAGAGAAAAAACATGAAAAGAAGAATCGTAAGTATGCTGCTGGCAGTATTTCTGCTGGTGAGCGCAACCGCCTGTGCCAAACAGCCTGACACGGATGCAACACAGGCATATCTCAGCAAGGTGGATGTGGACTACTCCTACAATCTGGCGCTGAAGCTGGAGGAGATCCGCAGCAATGAAAAGCTCGGCTACCGCACGGCGGGGTCGGAGGCGGAGCTCGCCACCGGCGATATGCTCAAAGAGGAAATGGAGCGCATTGGACTGCAAGATGTCACGAAGGATGCGTTCACGCTGGATACATGGACCTTTACCAAAGCGCAGCTCTGCTTTGAAGACGGTGCCGGCGAAGAATATGTTGCAGAGCTGGGCGGATACCAGACGAATTTCGTCACAGACGGTGCAGAGACCTTTACCGTCATCGACGGCGGACAGGGCACCGAAGCGGACCTTGCCGGACTGGATGTGACCGGAAAGCTGGTGCTGGTGGATATCAACCAGCGGGCCGACTGGTGGATCAACTACCCCGCCTATGAAGCGCACCTTGCAGGTGCTGCGGCGGTGATCGCCGTGCAGGACGGGGGCTACGCCGAGGTAAGCGACGATGCGCTCAATGCCCAGGATATCTGCGGGCCCTCCGATGCGCCGGCATTTTCCATGAGCCGCACGGATGCCGAGCTGCTCAGAGCTGCGATGGACGAAAACGGGGAAGCCAACGTGACGCTGGATGCGGACAGCCGCGTGGAGATGGATGGCACTTCCTATAATGTCATCGGCACGATCCCCGGAAGAGACACGGAAAGCATGGTGTTGATGAGCGCGCATTACGACTCCTACTTTGCGGGCTTTCAGGACGATAACGCCGCCATCGCGCTGATGATGGGCATTGCAAAGGGCCTGATCGACAGCGGCTATCAGCCCGAGAAAACGCTGGTGTTCTGCGCCATGGCGGCGGAGGAGTGGGGCGTCAGCAATACGCGATACGACTGGTCTACCGGTGCTTATAACCAGATCTTCCGCGTTCATCCCGAGTGGGTGGGGAAGGTGATCGCAGACATCAACTTTGAGCTGCCCGCAATGAACGAGGGAACTGCGGATCAGATCCGCACCTCCTATGAGCTGAAGACCTTTGTGGATGGGTTTAAGAGCACTGTCCCGCAGGTGGACGGCGTCTTCCCCGATGGCATTGAGATCATCGTGCCGACGCAGACGTGGTCGGATGATTTCTCCCTGTCCATTGCAGGCGTTCCTTCCAGCGTGACGGCGCTCCGCGGCGGCTTTGCCCAGACGCACTACCACAGCCAGTTTGATGATCGGGATACCTACAGCCGCGAGGCGTTCCTGTTCCATCACAACATGTACGGTCTGCTGATGATGGCCTACGACCATTGCGCTGTTTCCCCGCTTGACTTCTCCACCCGCCTGAGCGTCCTGCGGGAGTCCATGGATGATACGATCATGACGGCGGAACAGATGGATGCCCTGAACGCTGCATTGGATGAGGCCGAGGCTGCGGCAGGCACGGCATGGGCCAAGGTTTCGGAAGCGAACGCCGCGTATCAGCAGGCGCTGGATGCGGGCGATACGGACAAGGCGGATGAGCTGCTTGCCGAGGCCCGAGAGATGAACGCGAATGTCCTTGCCGCGTTCAAGCTTGCGGAGGATTCCTTCGTGCGCCTGACATGGGAGGATTCCTCTATCTTCCCGCATGAGCACAGCCAGAACAATCTGCTGGCGCTGGAAGGTGCAGCGGAAGCACTGAAACAGGGGGACAGCGCCGCGGCGCTGGACGAGTACCTCTATCTGGTGGACAACAACTGGTACGCCTACGATTGGAGCCGCGAAACGTTCGAATACTTTACGGACTATGTGCTCAACCAGAGTGCGGACCGGCTGATGTGGGGCGCCGGCCGCGTGCAGGGGCATGAGGACCTGTTTGACGTGATCCGTTCCCTTCAGGAAAAGTACGGCGACAGCAGCGCGGACTACACGGCCGAGCTTGCCCGACTCGATCAGGCGATCGAAACGCAGAGAACGATGCTGAATGAGCAGGTCGAGCATGAAGTAAGCGCTCTTGAGGCGCTGACCGCTCAGCTGATGCAGATCGCCGCTTGATGAAAGACTCATAACCCAAGGAATATCAAGGCAAAAGACAGAGCCGCCCGGCGGAGCGTGACACTCCGGCCGGGCGGCTCTGTTGTTTTATTTCGAAGGGAAGGGGAGCGATGCAGGGCTTGCCTGCGCTCAGCGGGAGAATTTGGGAAGGAAGGTGAGCTCGCCCATGCGAAGAAGCTCACGGCCGCGCGCGAAGACGGACTGGATGTTAAACTTCTCGTCCAGCAGCAGAATGTCCGCATCCGCGCCCTCGCGGAGCACGCCCTTTTGCGGCAGCGTCAGCGCCGCGGCGGCGTTGCAGGTGCAGGGGCGGATCGCCTGCTCGAGCGGCAGGCCCCGCGCTGTCAGCGCGCGCACGGTTTTGTGCAGGTTCGCGCAGCTGGCGGCGCTGATGCCGATCATTTCCTTTTTCTCGTTCCAGAGCGGCATGGAGCCGTTCGCGTCGGTGCTGAAGGTCACGCGCTCCTTCGGGCAGTGCTCCAGCGCCCAGAGCATCTGCTCGGCCGACTTGTCCGGGTCCGGCAGCGTTGTAAAATCGACCCAGCCGCCCATCGCCGCGAAGCGCCTCGCGTCCTCTCTCTGGTTTCCGAGATGCGTGGGGTGGAAGACCGCGATGGGCAGGTCGCTTTGCTCGAGCGCATGGAAGATGGGAGAGAGCCCCGCCTTTCCGCAGCCGACGTGCAGATGCACGAACGCGCTGCGGCCCTTCAAAATACCGGCCTGCCAGGTGTCCGATGCAAGGCGGATCAGCTCTTCATCCCGCAGGCAGGGCGAGCGGTGGTCGGAGATGGCGATCTTCACGCCGATGCAGCCGGGCAGCAGGAGGATGTCCCGCTTGACGCTGCCGGTGGCGGTCGGCGAGGGGTAGTCATAGGAACCCGTCAGAAAGCGCGCGCTGAGGCCCTCTTCCTCGAGCGCCATCGCCTTGGCGCAGAGACTTTCCACGCTGCGCACCGTGCCGTCCGTTCCCAGAAGGCCGACGACCGTCGTCACGCCCGCACGCACCAGCGCCTCCACGCGGAGCGGCGCGACCGCGTTGGAAAAGCCGCCCTCTCCGCCGCCGCCCGTGATGTGCACGTGGCGGTCCACATAGCCCGGCAGGGCGTACATCCCCTGCCCGTCTATCACCTCGAGGCCGGGGATCGACAGCGTCAGCGCATCGTCCAGCAGAGCGATGGACGGCCCTGCAATCAGAAGATTCGTATCGCGCCACGCACCCGAGCGGTACGTTTTAATGTTTTTGAGTAATTTGAACACGGCCGTTCCTCTTTTCCTGTTTTTTATTCCGGATATGTATGTTCATTATACCGATTCGTTTGCAGTTTGGCAAGGGATGCCGGCGCGGGCGATACTTGAAACGACCTTGCCTTTGCAATCGAAAGGTGATATATTTTATTCGATAATAATGGGGCGGGATACGAATTTCGCCTTCTTCGTTGTGCGCCCTCACGGAAATGCGGCATACGGCGGCGCGGCGGAAAAGAATAGCGGCGGATACGCTGCGCTGAAGACTTGGAGGAAAACGTCATGGGTGATATTCTGTTGACCGGCGGCGCGGGCTTCATCGGCTCGCATACGGCAGTGGAACTGCTTGCATCCGGGGAAAACGTCATCGTGCTGGACGATCTGTCGAACAGCAAGGAAAGCGTTGTGGAGCGCATCGAGCGCATCGCGGGGAAGCGCGTTCGCTTTTACAAGGCGGATGCCGCCGACAAGGCTGCGATGACGCGCGTATTCGATGAAAACGAGATCAGCGCCGTGATCCATTTCGCGGGGCTGAAGGCGGTCGGCGAGTCGGTGCAGAAGCCGGTCGCATACTACCGCAACAACCTCGATACGACGCTGACGCTGCTCGAGGTCATGAAGGAGCACGGCGTGCACCGCCTGATCTTCAGCTCCTCGGCGACGGTTTACGGCACGAGCGAGGATGTGCCCTTCAAGGAGGGGGCGCCCACCGGCAGCTGCACCAACCCCTACGGCTGGACGAAGTACATGATTGAGCAGATCCTGCGCGACGCTGCGAAGGCGGACGATGAGCTGTCGGTCGTGCTGCTGCGCTACTTTAACCCCATCGGCGCGCACGAGAGCGGCCTCATCGGCGAAGCCCCGAACGGCATCCCTAACAACCTCATGCCATATATCATGCAGGTGGCGGCGGGCATCCTGCCGCAGCTGTCCGTCTTTGGCGACGATTACCCGACGCCGGACGGCACCGGCGTGCGCGACTATATCCACGTGGTCGACCTCGCCAGAGGCCATGTTGCGGCGCTGCATTATGCGTTGCAAAACAAGGGAATCGAAGCGGTGAACCTCGGCACCGGCAGAGGCTACAGCGTGCTGGACATCGTCCACGCGTTTGAACGTGTGAACGGTGTCAAGGTTCCGTACCGGATCGCGCCGCGCCGTCCCGGCGATCTCGCCACCTGCTACGCGGCGACGGAGAAGGCGAAGGAGCTTCTCGGCTGGCAGGCTGAGAAGGACATCGATGATATGTGCCGCGACGCATGGAGATGGCAGAGAAACTGCACGAAGGAAGAGAAGTAAAAGCCGCTCTGCGTGCTGCCGATGCCCACTGAGGGTTATATCATCCGCTCCTGCTTTGCCATCTAAATAAGAAAAAGCCCAGCGTTCGCCGGGCTTTTCAGCAGCCTGAGCTGACACCGGAGTTTTACCGGTGCCAGCTTCTCTCTTTCATGGAGAGGCGCATGCGCCGATGACATTGTCAAAGGTGCAGTCGGAGAATCGGACGGGGCGGCGAGACGCATCGACTGACCGGCAGAATTTCTTCCATATTACAATTATTTGCTAATTATACTGTTGTGAAGACGATCCAAATGCGGTACAATACAGATGTAAATATTGCCTTTGGAGGAAGTATATGCAGATCGTTTATGAGCAGCAGCAGAATTTTAAGGTGGAAGCCGTGGCGGTGCTGGAACGATACTTTTCCCCAACACAGGACGGTGAGTGCGGTACTGCGGAAAGCGAAGCAAAGCGCATCTGCCAAACCTACTCCATTCCGGAGCAGGAGCTTTTGCCAAAGGTCAATTTCCTCGCTGAAACCGAAGAATTCCTGATAGAGCACTTTAAAGACGATCTGGAAACGATGCGCTTTCTCTTCACGCCGTTAAGCTGCGGAAAGTGTCTTGCATGGGCGTTGGCATGGAATTACATCAGTGACAGCGGCGATATATACCCGTATGCGGCACATACAGAGGCGCAGATCTTCAATGATGTTGCCTGCCTGGCTGCGCAATATCAGGATATCGCTTCGAACCCCGCTGACCTTCCGGACACGCTCGAAGGACTGATCGTTTATCTGAATCAGAACTGTACAGATCTTAGCGATAAGTGGAGCTATACGACACTCTCGACCCGGCTGGATGCGTATCAGCGTATGACTTATGAGATCGTCAAAAGAGCGGCAGACCTGCTGTCATCCAGATGTCAGGATCCGGAAGCGGCAGTTCAGATTCAGGACTGCATGGAGTTGACCAAAGAGCGCGCGCCTCAGCTGTTGGGACTCATCTCCCCAAAGCAGGAGGCGCTTTGGCGCATTACCTTCCTTCCGAGCACGATGGCATTCAACTCGATTCGTTTCTTCACAAGCGAATCCGAGATCATGGTGGTGGTCGGAAGCCTTTACTGGACGATCCTGCACCTGACGGAAAAGTATTCCGCCTCGGATGAGCAGCTGCTTCAGTACTTCAAGACGCTGGGTGACAAAAGCCGTCTTGATATTGTTCGCCTTCTAAAGGATCGAACCTACAGCGGTCAGGAGCTGTCAAAAGAGCTTGGGATATCGCAAGGAACGGTGTCCCACCACCTGAATATCCTCATCAGGGATGAACTGATCTCCATTCTCAAGGATGGAAATCGGATTCGATGCACATTGAATACCGGCACAGTGGAGCATATGATCAATTCCATTCGTCAGCTGCTCTTGACATAGTCGGCTTTCCACAACGAAACGGAGGACACCGGACGGTTGCAACCGTCCGGTGTCCTCCGTTTTATCGTTTTAGGGAAATTGCTGCGTTTCGGTGCAGTCCGGGATAGACGTCCCGGGCGTTACTTCATCGCGCGGTACAGGAAAGTGACGATCTGCCCACGAGTGCAGTTGTCTTCGGGGCTGAAGGTCGTGGCGGACGTACCGGTAGTAACGCCCTTTTCAACCGCCCAGAGCACCGCGTCGGCATAGTAGGCGCCCGCCGCCACATCGGCAAAGGGATTCGCCGCGCCGGCCGCAGGAGACTTCTGGCTGCGCCAGAGGAAGGTCACGATCTGAGCGCGCGAGCAGGTCGCGTCAGGGCTGAACGTGGTCGCGCTGGTGCCGTTGGTGATCCCGTTCTCGACGGCCCACAGCACCGCGTCGCAGTAGTAGCTGCCGGGCTTCACGTCGGCGAACGTCATGCCCTCAGACTTCGGCGCGGGAGAGCCTGCGGCGCGCCACAGGAACGTAACGGCCTGCGCGCGGGTGCAGCTTGCATAGGGGGCAAAGTGCGTCGCGTCAACGCCGGTCGTCACGCCGTTGGCGACTGCCCATTCGACCGCATCATAGAAGAAGTCGTTCTTGCCGACATCGGCAAATCCGCTCTCCGAAGTGGTGGGCGTGGTGGGCGTTGCGGGCTTCTGGCTGCCGGTTCCCGGCTGCGGGACAACAGGCTGGCTGATGTTGACAACAAGGGTCTCCCGGACGGCCGCTGCTGCATCGTTCAGCTCCTTCTGCTCGATGGTAAAGGAAGAGCCGTTCGCATTCTTGCCGTCAAGTCTGGTAAAGGTCAGCGTTGCGGCCGCGTTATTGGCCGCCACACCGCTCAGGTCCACATAGCCGAACAGCACCTTGCCGTTTTCGTTCTTGTAGGAGGAATACTGCGCGTTGGCGCTCACGCTGCTCAGCTGCCAGACGGAAGGATCGTAGCTCACGCTCATCAGACCGTTGGTCGTCGGCGCATTCTTTGCTGCCTTCAGGCGCAGCGTCGCGGCGGCGCCGTCCGCCGAGATCTCCAGTTCGGAAGCCGGCACGCTCTCAGCGCTCGCGGTGGGGCGCGTCTGCGCTGCCGTTTCACCCGACACCGCATTCAGACCGCCGAAGGGGAGGGCCTGAGCTATATTGCTGCCGGAGAGCATCTCCGCTGTTACGTTCTGTGCCTGCACCGTGTGAGAGCCGGTGGGGAGCGCTTCCGCAGCGGCAGCCAGCGCACCCTGCGCCTCGTCATGAGAGTGGATGGAGAGGATCGTAGCGGGAGCAACGCCCTCGCCGAAGCTCGCCAGCTTCTCCGCCGTCCAGAAGTTCTTCTCGGCGTCGTAGATCAGGCGGTAGAGGTCATTTGCCTTGCCGGTATAGTAGGACAGGTACAGCGCGAGCTGCCCGTTCACCGTGGTGGGAACCATCGAGCAGAGCGGCGTGCCCTCGTTGTTGCCCATGAAGTACAGCTTGAAGGCGCTGGTCAGATTCGACTTGGCAATCTCGTACTTGGCATACTTGTAGCCCTCTGCATCCTGATAGATCTGGAAGGTCCAGAGGTTGCCTCTGTTGTCGAGGAAGAGGTCAAGCTCGGCGTCCGTTTCGTTCGTGCCGTCGCCGTCGAGGTCGATCTTCGTTTGACCAAGGGAGGTCATGGCCGTGTAGTTGTTGGCGCCGTTTCCGTAGAGGAAGAAGTCCATCATCATCATGAAGCCATTGCTGGAAACACTGTCGAGCGCGGCCGGCTGCAGGATCAGGAAGCTATAGATGCTCGTGACAACAGGCATATCCGTCGTCGTGAAGAGGCTGCTGTACGCAAGGTCGTAGAGCGGCAGGTTGAACTGTCCGCCAAACACTGCGGGATAGTCCGCAAGCACCTCGCCGGTCGTCATATCGACCTGATGGATCGCCTTGTCGCCGCCGTCGACCACGATGGCATTGTTCCGAACCGGATCGTAGGCGGTGGAGGTCAGCCCATCGGTCTGAATGACGGCGCCCGGCGTCCAAGTCGTGTCGTTTTCCATATCCCAGGTGTAGAACTGAGAAACACCGGTGCTGTCCGTCAGTGCGCCGGTCAGCGTCACCTTCAGCACTTCAACGGAGACCTCGCAGCTGGCACTCTTTTCCGGATCCTTCACAGAGGTCGCCGTAATGACGGCAACACCCTCGTTGATACCGGTGACAAGACCGTTCTCATCCACCGTGGCAACATCCTCGCGGTCGCTGCTCCAGGTCACAGTGTCAGGCTGCACGCCGAACGGAGTGACCTCCGCGCTCAGCGCTGCGCTGCCGCCCTTGAAGAGGTGCAGGGAGCTGGCGCTCAGCGTAACGCCGACCGGCGCGTTCAGCTCGCTCTGGTTGAGGTTGATCTTGTAGGTGCTGCAATTGTTGGCGTAGTCGTACACCTGCAGCAGCAGATGCTCGGCGGCTGCATCTGCGGGGATCGCAAGGGAAGCGGTCGTCTCTTCGCCGCGCGCAGCGCCTTCGGGCGAGCCGCCCGCCTTGGCAAGGATCTTGCCGCTGTCATAATCATAGAGGATGGCGGCAGCCACATAGCGGTTGTCCGCGGCGGTGACAGTCAGGCTGGACTCGCCGTTCGTCAGGTCATTGATCATGGAAACGTTGTGCAGCTCGGGGGCGGTCTTGTCGATGTACATGGTGTAGACCTGGCTTGCACCGTCGCCCATCGCGTCCCAATCCGTGATCATCGTGTCGCCGTCATACGTCACATAGTATTCCGGCGCCAGCGTCAGCTGAACGGTCAGACGATCGCCCTCGGCGGCGGCCTTCGGCTCGCAGTTGACAGAGAGACTGCTCTGCGCGTTCGACCAGGCGCGCTGGGACGAGTGATAGTAAGCCCCAATCATCGGAGACTGCGTCTCCTTATCGAGATACACCGTGCCATCGCTGCCGGTGACGGTAACTCTGGCATTGGCGGCGTTGCGGATCAGGGAGAAGTAGAAATCAGAGATGGTGGCCGTTTCCGGGTTGATGGAATAGCGGTCTTCATCGCAGAAGTTTTCGTCTACATACAGGTTTGCACCGAACGCATAGGACTCCTTCATGCCCTTATAGCGCACGGTCAGCGCCTGCAGCTGGGCGGCATCCTTAAAGGCCGCGAGCATGTAGGGCGCTCTGGTCTCAAGGCCGTAATAGTACTGCGTAAGGCTTCCGATATCGAACATGGAGGCGTCGGTCCAGTTGCCGTAATAGCCCAGCACGGGGATGGAATGGCTCACGCCCTCCAGGCCTTCGCTGCTGCTGACCTCGTTGGCAAAGACATAGCCTTCCACATACGCGCCCGCGCCGCCGTTATCGGCGTCATAGCGGTCAAGACCAAGCACGTTTGCGCGGACCGTGATATGCACATTGCCGTTTGCCGGTACGGCGACAACGCCGCCGGAGATCTGGCGATAGAAGAGGTACGCATCATAGGTGGTGATGTCGCCGTTCTTATCAAGATCGGCGCGGTTCTCGTGGCTGATTTCCGAACGAACGCCAACCACATAATCGAGCAGTGCCTGTCCGTCGGCACTCGTGACCTTACCGTCGCCGTTGAAGTCGCAGCCATTCAGATCCGTGGGGATCTCCTGCTTCAGCACGGTCCCGTCCACTGTCCAGGTGACATTCGCTGCCAGCGGTGCGGTGCTGGTATCTGTAAAGTTCAGGACCTCGCCGTCGTTATCCACGCGGATCGTCCCCTGCGTGAAGAAATCAGCGTCCAGCGTAAAGCTGGTGTCCTTGTCCTCCATGTTGTAGAGCGTAAAGCCGAAGGTATATTCGCCGGTGCGCTGCGGGTCATCCCCAAGCTCGACCTTGATCTTGCCGTCGGCATAGGAGTCGGTCGCATCCGGATCCATCAGAAGGTAGCTGCCGCTGCTGACCGCAGCGCCCGCGTTGGCAAGGCCTGCGCCCTGCTGCAGCACGGAGTAATAGCCCTCCTGCGTGTTGCCCTGCGCGTCGGCGCCCTGATTCTCCACAACGGGACGCGCCGTGGACATCAGCAGGCTCTGCGACAGCGTGCGCACGCTCAGGCCGGCCTTCTGCGCCAGACCGTTTTCCTTAATGTACTGTGCCACAAGCGCGGCAATACCGGCAACCTGCGGCGAGGCCATGGACGTACCGGACATGTTCTGGTATTCGCCGCCGTCCTTCAGAGAATAGATGCTTCCGCCGGGGGCGGTGATCTCAGGCTTCATCTCCAGCGAGCCGGGAACGCCCCAGCTGGAGAAGCTGCTCATCGTGTAGTAATCGCTTCCAAGGTCCACAGACGCCGCCTCGGCGCTGACGAACAACTCGCCGGTATAGTAAAGAATGTTGCCGTCGCTGTCCTTTACCGCCGTGCCGTTTTCCTTGAGGTATGCGCCATCGACCTGAGAAATGGAGACGCACGGCGCGGTCTTGGTGTAGCTGCTCAGGTCCATGTTGCTGGAACCGGGCTGATTGTTCGCAACGATCGTTGCGATCGCACCGTTTGCCACGGCCGCCTCAGCCTTCTCAGAGAACGCGATGTCGCCGCGGTTGCAAACCGCGATCTTACCGGCCAGCACGTCCTTCACCGCTGCAAATTCCTCCGCAGAGCCGGCCTTGTCCAGATAGACGAATTCGTGCTGGCCGCCGATGGTACGCATCGGTGCGTTTTCATAGCTGGTTTCCGTGTAGATGATCTTGTGATCGCCCATTTGCAGGTAGTTGCCCGTAAAACCGGCGTTATCCACCGAAGCTACGCACAGAGAGTTGGTGTAGGAGCCCGGCGCGCCATTGGTTGCCCAGCCCACGCTGCCCGCATAGGGGAAACCGTAGACGGTCTCAGAAAACCAGCTGCCGCTGTTGCCGGCGGAGATGGCCACGACCATACCGCTGCCGACCACATGATCCAGAATCTCGCGGTACTTTTCTTCCGTATGTCTGGTATAGCCGGGGGCAGCGCTGCCGAGGGAGAGGTTTGCCGAATCCGCGCCAAGCACCATGGCATCCTCAATGGCTACCATGTAGTCAGAATCGTAAGCGCCGCCATTTTTGCCGAACACCTTCATGGTCAGGATCTGCGCATCCGGTGCCACGCCCTGCGTCATCACCGTATCCAGCGCGGATGCATAAGCGCCGTCCGCGTTCTTCACGAAGCGGTTTGCTGCCGCAATGCCGGCAACGTGAGAGCCGTGGTCGCCCTGCTCGTCGTTGTCATGGGTGATGTCGGTGTCGGTATCCACATAGTTGAAGCCGAAGGGGATCTTCGCGTTGACATAAAGATCCGCCGCGGTAAGAGAAGGAATGCGCTTGACAGCGTTCAGCTGCGCCAGCACCTCGCTTGAGAGGTCATCGGCCGTCATGATCGTTGCATTGCTGTCCTGCTGCAGGGCGTATGCGAACGCATCCGGATCCATGGAGGGATGGTCCACATCCGTACCGGTATCAATGATCGCCACGCGGCTGCCTGCGCCGGTGTAACCGGCGGTCCAGGCTGCGCTGGAGCCGATCATCTTATCAGAGGTCGCCATGTTGGGGTTGGCGGTTTCCTGCTGATCCAGAACGCAGGGCAGATACTGGTTTTCGATCAGGACCGCTTCCACGCCGGGGACCTTTTCAATTTGAGCGATCTGTCCGTATTCAACGTTTGCAGAAATGATATTTGCCGCCAGGGTCATGTTCCAGACGATATCGAGCTTTGAACCGCCCAGTGCTCTTCTGGAAATGGTTGCCGCCATCGTCTCCTGACTGTTCTCCAGCTTTTGACGATATCGCATCGCCGAGCGGTTTGCCGTGGCGATATCCGTCGAAGTGAAGCCCTTCTCCAGCGTAGATTTCTCTTTTAGGACGATCGATACGCGAACCGTATCCGTATCATCATACAACACGGTTTCGTAATCCGCGACCGGGGCATCGCGAAACGGATTTTCCACCTCTACGGTATTGTTGTCGATCTTTTCCCAAGTAAGGCCGCCGCCCTGTGGTTCAGCATCGATACTGAACGCCAATGACGGTACGGCCATGCCGGATGCCAGCACAAAAGCCAGCAGTGCTGACAGCACACGGTTTCGGAACTTTGCGTGCTTCATGATAGTTACACTCACTTTCTTTGGTATGAATCAGTCAAGCAACGTGAACTTCTTGGCGGGGAGAGGCTCTCTGCGGCAATCCTAATTCTAATCATATAATAACAGATTTTGATGAATATAAAATAAAAATTACATATATCAAATAACCAAAGTTTAGCAGTAAAATGGACAAAACCTTTGTCTATAAACGTGCATCGGCAATTTTTCTTGCAAAAGCATGGTAAAAATGCAAGATACTTGCCATTTTTCTGCTGAAGAGAGGGGGAAAACAGGCGATGGGTTGGCTTTTCGAGCGGCGATGGCGATTTAATAACGGACGTCGCAATATGAGTAAAATAGAAGAGGACTGCGAGAGATGGCAGCCTGTCAGCGCATGGTCGCGGAACTGATCGACCATATTGAGGTGTACCACGCTGAAAAGCAGGACGGCGTTACCAATCAGCGTGTCGTGA
>ENA-OUQG01000402-OUQG01000402.1-human-gut-metagenome-genome-assembly--contig:-NODE-402-length-27328-cov-12.041580_pt1 | contig 27328 bp, 25 predicted proteins | sample MGYA00237943_ERZ548823 | MGnify/ENA primary metagenome ERZ548823 (study PRJEB26490, sample SAMN05194731) | human gut metagenome | biome: terrestrial biome; feature: human-associated habitat; material... | reverse complement strand
GCAAGGTCGAGCGCAGCCACCGCGAGGATCAGAAACGCTTCTACTCTTGCCGCTCGTTCTTTTCGCTCGACGACTTTGCAAAGCAACTCGCCGTCCACAACCGCCGCTCTAACAACTTGCCCATGAGGCCCCTCCGCTGGATGGCTCCCGCTGAAGTCACTGTCCAATATGTTTGACAAACCTACAGAGCGGCTCGATCCCTTGCAAACTGATTGCTTGACAGCAATATCCTTCACAGGATATACTAAACTTTATCTGTGGCGCGCGGAGAAATGCTGCGCTGCGAGGTCAGATGATCCTGCCGAAGCGCTGAACGCGCAAGGCGTTCGGATCAGAAACGGAGGAAGATCATGATCACAACGATCCTGTGGGATGTGGATCGCACGCTGCTGGATTTCGACGCGGCGGAGAGCGCCGCCATCCGCAGCCTGTTTGCGTAATTCGGTCTGGGCGAGTGTCCGGAGGAGAAAGTCCGCCGCTATGCCGCCATCAACGAGCGCTACTGGCAGCGCATGGAGCGCGGCGAGATCGACAAAAATGAAGTGCTGGTCGGGCGCTTCCGCGAGTTTTTTGAGGCGGAGGGGCTGGATGTTTCCCTTGCCGAGAAATTCAATGAGGCCTATCAGCTGCGCCTCGGCGATACCATCGTTTTCCGCGACGACAGCTACCATATCGTCGAGTCGCTCTGCGGCAAGGTGCGCCAGTTTGTCGTGTCCAACGGCACGGTCGCCGCGCAGACGAAAAAGCTGAGAGCATCCGGCCTCGGCGCGCTGATGGACGGTGTGTTTCTTTCCGAGCAGCTCGGCGCGGAAAAGCCGAGCGCCGCCTTCTTTGACCAGGTGTTCGAAGCCATCGCGCCGTCTAAGAAGGCACAGACCATGATCGTCGGCGATTCGCTCACGAGCGATATGCGCGGCGGCTGCAACGCGGGCATCGTGACCTGCTGGTACAATCCCGGCGGCGCGAAGGCGCCCGATGACCTTCGCATCGACCACGATATCCGCGACCTGCACGAGATCTGCGACCTGCTGTAAAAAAGGGGAGACCTTCGTCTCTTCTCTCGCTGTCAAGCAAAAAGAGGGGAAAAGTTATGACATTTTTCCCTCTCATGCCACTTGATAAAATCTAATGGATATGGTAAACTTGACGAATCAAACGGACGCCGCAAGGCGCCCGTTTGGTGAATGAGAGAGAAAAATGAGAGAAAGAAGGAAACCGAATGGAACATCAGCGCAGAGCAGACCTGATGCTGCTGCTGGCGACGAGCTTCTGGGGGATCTCAAATTGCCTGACGGCGATTTGCCTGCAGGATATGCAGCCGTTGACGCTCAATGCCTTCCGCTTTATCACGGCCTTTCTGGTGCTTGGCTTTGTTTTCCGCAAGAATTTGCGCCGCGTGAGCCTCGTGACCGTGAAGTACAGCATTCTGGTCGGATTGTCGCTCGTCATCGTGTATACGAGCCTTACCTACGGCGTGCTCTATACGTCCGTTTCCAACGCGGGATTCATCGGCGCGCTTTCCGTGGTGACGACGCCGATTTTGGAGTTCATCGTCTACCGCAAAAAGCCGGAAAAGAAGTTTGGCGTTTCGATGCTGCTGTGCCTTGTCGGCCTTGCGCTGATGACGCTGAACGAAACGCTCAAGCCCGCCTTCGGCGATGTGATCTGCCTCTTTGCGGCGGTATTCTACTCGGTCGACCTGATGATCACCGAGCGGGCCGTTGCCGATGAGCGGGTCGATCCGCTGGCGCTCGGCGTGTGCGACCTCGCCGTTGTCGGCGTGGTGATCTCCGTGCTGTCGGTCTTTCTGGAAACGCCCGCGCTGCCCGGCACGGCAAAGGTCTGGGCAGCGTCGCTGTTCCTCGGCATCGTGTGCTCGGGTGTCTGCCTTGTGATCCAGAGCGTCTTTCAGAGGCACACCACGGCGAGCCGCGCGAGCCTTATCTTCACGCTCGAGCCGGTATTCTCGGCGATTTTCGCGTTCTTCCTGCTCGGCGAGCGCATCGGTGTCAGGGGCTATCTCGGCGCGGCGCTGATGCTCGCGAGCCTTGTGCTGGTGGAGGTCGACGTGGGCGCGCTGTTCAAAAAGAGCGGGAAGGAAGCAAAAGAGACGGAGTAAAATCCCTGCTGCCACGTTTGGTTGCGGCAATGCAAGGCTGAGCTGGTGGCGCTTTTTGCCGCATGGCGTTATACTGGGCGCATCAAAGCAAACGGAGGATACGCACATGACGCTGGGAGAAAAACTGAAGACACTGCGCGCCTCGCGCGGCTTATCGCAGGAGCAGCTCGCCGCGGAGCTGAATGTTTCGCGGCAAGCCGTCAGCAAATGGGAGTGCGGCGACGCAGCGCCGGACCTCGATAAGCTGCGCGCCATCTGCGCCTATTTTGGTGTGACAACGGATCACCTCATCTGGGAAAATGAAGAGGATGCGCCGAAGGTGGCCGTGCCGGAGAAGGAGCGCGCCTCGCGCGGCAGGAATGAAGTTTTCAGCAATGTGCTGCTGTTGGTGCTGCTGCTTGCGGGCATCGCGGCGCTGTGGAGCAGTCTGCGCATCAGCTTTACAAGAGGCGCTGTGGTGCACATTATCCTTGCCGTGGCAGCGATCGCTGCCGCGATCCTTTCAATGACCGCTTGGAAGCAGCGGGGCAGAGTGATCGCCCCGCTCATCGCCGCGACCGGCGCAGTTTTGGCGCTCTCCCGATTGGCAGCCATGCTTGTCTATCTGGCGGATCTATGGTCAGGGTCGAGAGTGTATGCGGACGGGGGCGACTGGCCGATCGTTTGGGAGAGCACGGGGACATGGCTGCGGCATGACTGGCCCTACTATCTGTTCTATCTTGCCCTGATCGCGGGCGGGATTTTTCTCGCGCGGCGGCTCAAAAGGAAGGAGAAGGCGAATGACGACCTTTGAGAGGGTATACGCCGCGGTGCGACTCATCCCGCGCGGCAGTGTTGCGACCTACGGGCAGATCGCCGCGGCGATCGGCAACAAGCGCCTTGCCCGCGTCGTGGGCTATGCCCTGCACGTCAACCCGGAGCCGGGCGTCATCCCGTGCCACCGCGTTGTCAAGCGGGATGGGGAAGTGTCAAGTGCTTTTGCTTTCGGGGGCGCGAACCGTCAGGTCGAACTATTGAAGGCCGAGGGCGTCGGCTTCCTGGACGAAAGCCACGTCGATATGGAGGAATATTGCGTGCGGGCCATCCCGCTGATTTCAGAAGAGTAAAAAGGGAAGCGTTCCGTTTCAAAACGGAGCGCTTCCTTTGGATTTACAGGAATTGACACAGCAGGATTGGCAGAAACACGGCAGGGACATAGTTCATCACCTTGATCTTCGTCAGTCCCAGCATGTTGAGAGACAGACCGAGGATGAGGATGGAGCCGACACATTTCATCTCAAGAATGACCGCCGAAGTGAGATATGGCTCGAGGAACGAAGCACCCAGCGAGATGGCCCCCTGATAAATGAAGATCGGCACGGCCGAGAGCGCTACACCGATGCCCATGGTCGAGGCATAGACGACGGAGGTGATTCCGTCGAGCACGGATTTGGCGTAAAGCGTCGAATGATCGCAGGTCAGACCGGAGTCGAGCGCGCCCATAATGGCCATTGCGCCGACGCAGAAAAGAAGCGACGCGGAGACAAAACCCTCGGAGAGAGGTGTCTTCAAGCCCTTTCCGCCAAATTTTTTCTCGACCCAGTCGCCGAGCGTATGTATGCGGTCATCGAGGCGCAGAAGCTCGCCGATGATCGCGCCGAATACAATGGAGAGAATGGCGACGAGCGTATTCTCTCCCGCCAGCATGCCGTCCGCACCGATGTAGAGCACGCACAGTGCAACGCCTTTTTCAACCGCTGCGCTCATGTGCGCCGGGATGAACCTGCCGAGCAGGATACCGGCCACACTGCCTGCGATGATCGCGGCGGAGTTGACGATGGTGCCGGTCAGGATCATTGGCTGCCGCCTTCTTTCTCTTTCTCGTATCCGGCGAGCGTCAGGATGACCTCGCCCGCCATCATCAACCCCGCGCAGCCGGGGACCCAGACAAGGCTTGCCGGCACGCTGCGGCGGCCCGGCGGGGGTGCTTCCAGTGCCTGCGGCTTTGCCGGCAGCTCGGGGGAGTAGACGACGCGCAGGTGCTTGATGCCGCGCTCGCGCAGTTCCTTTCGCATCACGCGCGCAAGCGAGCAGTTGACGGTCTTGGAGAGGTCGGTGATGCAGAGCTTGGTGGGGTCGGTCTTGTTGCCCGTGCCCATGGCGCAGAGGATGGGGATGCCGCGCACTTGCGCTGTTTCGATGAGATCGAGCTTGCTCGACACGGTATCGATGGCGTCAATGATGTAGTCATAGCGCGTGGTGAAGAAGTCCTCGCGGTGCGCTGCATCATAGCGCGCGCAGATGAGGTGCAGGCGAACGTCGGGGTTGATGTCGCGGCAGCGCGCGGCGAGCGCGTCGGTCTTATTCTGCCCCACGGTGGAGTGCAGCGCCTCAATCTGGCGGTTCAGGTTCGTGCGGCTCACACTGTCGTCGTCGATGAGCGTCAGCTCACCCACGCCCGAGCGCACCAGCGCTTCGACCGCGTAGCTGCCGACGCCGCCAAGGCCGAACACGGCTACATGGCTGCGCGCAAGACGCGCCATTCCCTCGTTGCCGAGGAGCATTTGCGTGCGTAAAAACTGATCGTCCATAAGCATGACCTCAAAACAGAAAAAGAATGTAAGGAAAAGCTGCCGGCCATCGACCGGCAGCTTTTTGCAATGCGGATGAATCTTAGCCGACGTACTTCATGCCGTCGAGCTTTTCAGCCTCCACACCCTCGGTGGCGGAGCTGTACCACTCGCTGTAAGCGGTGTTCTTGAGGGAGTTCAGCGCCTGATCGTACCAGTAGGGGTTCTCGCTCGTGCTCACGAAATACATCACATGGTAGCCGTAGTCGGTCTGCACGATGCCGACATCGCCTGCCTGACGAGCGGAGTCGAAGCACCAGTTCTCAAACTCGCTGACCATCTGGCCCTTGTAGATATTGGTGTACAGGCCGCCGGAGGAAGCGTTGGAGTCGGTAGAGTTGGCAACGGCCAGCGCGGCAAAGGCGTCCTCGGTCTTCTCGCCGTCGTTGTACTGCTGCAGGATCTCGTTGGCCTTTTCCTCACTGTCGACAAGGATGTGGCGCACGGAAACGGCGTGGTAGTCGTTGCGGCTGCGGGAGTGGAAGAGAACGGCGTAGTAACCGTTCTCGCCATAGGAGGCAACGGTGGTGTCGCCCTCCTGACGGGCGTCGTCAAAGGCCCAGGTCAGCATGTCGGACGTGCCGTTCGTCACGTTGGCAACGTGGGCGTAAGTGCCCTCCATATCCTCGCCGATGGCGTCGAACGCCTCGCCCTGCGCGTAGCGGGAGAGAGCGGTCTCGGCCTTCTGCTTGGCCTGCTCGAGAAGCTCGGCCTTTTCTTCGTCCGTTGCGTCGTCGCCGGCACCGGAGGTGAAGAGAATGTACTCAATGTCGGCGCTCTGATAGCTCTTGGGATCGGCGTCATAAGCGGCCTGCACCTCGTCGGAGGTGTAGGACAGGGAGTCAGAGTAGCTGTTGGAGTAAGCCTGCGCGAGCGCGATCATGCGGATGTTGCGCTCGAAGACCTTCTCGTTGACCAGCGGGCCGCAGACGGCCTTGATGTACTGCGCGCGGGTGTAACCGGCGGAAGCTGCAGAAGCATCCAGATCGGAGAGCGTCTCCTGCACGGACTGCTCCACTTCCTCGCTGGCGTCAAAGCCTTCAGCCTCCGCCTTCTGCGCAAGCAGGGCGTAAGACTTGAGACTCTCGAGCGCCTGATCGCGGAAATAGTCGTACCAGGTGCTGCCGTTGATGGGGCAGTCCTGCTCCTTGAGCGACTTGCTGGTGTCCAAACCGTAAGCGCTCAGGTAATAGGAGTTCTTGGAGACAAAGCTGCTGTAAATGGTGTTGTAGAAATAGCTCACATCGGCGGCCGTGTAGGTCTCGTTGCCGATGGTCACGGCGTCGGCGCTGCGTTCGATCACCTTGGAGTTGGCGACCGTGACGACGATACCGACGATCACGAAGATGACGGCGATGGCGATATACAGGGCATTGCTGCGGCGATCCTTCGCCTGCTCGTCCTTTTCGCGCTTCGTCCGGGGATCGACATAACCGCCTGCCAGATTCTCCTGGCGGCTCTTCTTTTCTCTGGATGCACTCATTTGTTTGTTCAGTCCTCTCAATTATTGGGTTTTGCAGATTTGCAAAAGTGCTATTGAAAATGCCCAATCATTATAACGAATGGAACACAATAATGCAATGACAAAATTGTGAAGATTCTTCGTACCATTTTCCGCCCGCAGGCGGAAAACAATTAAAATCGTAATTCCTGACGACATGTGCGTCAGGAATTACTCTTTGCGCAAAGCGAGTGTCGAATTGTCTGCTTGTGCAGACAATGAGGCACAGAGCGACGCGAATCTTTCTCAATGAAAGCGACGTAAGTCGGTTTCATTGAAGTTACTTCGTGCCGAAAATGCGGTCGCCCGCGTCGCCGAGGCCGGGGACGATGTAGCCGTGCTCGTTGAGATGATCATCGAGTGCGCCGGCGTAGATGTTGACGTCGGGGTACTTCTCCTGAACGGCCTTGATGCCTTCGGGAGCGGCGACGAGCACCATGAGCGTGATGTGCTTGCAGCCGCGCTTGACCATCTCGCCGATGGCTTCGCAGGCAGAGCCGCCGGTGGCGAGCATCGGGTCGACGATCATCACGTCGCGCTCGGCCACGTCCTTGGGCATCTTGCAGAAGTAGGGGTGGGGCTCGAGCGTCTCTTCATCGCGGTACATGCCGATGTGGCCCACACGGGCGGAGGGCACCATGCGCAGCACGCCGTCGACCAGGCCGAGACCGGCGCGCAGGATGGGGACGACAACGAACTTCTTGCCTGCGAGCGTGGGGGCGTCCATCTCGCAGATGGGGGTCTTGATGTGCTTGGTGGTCAGCGGGAGGTCGCGCGTGGCCTCGTAGGTGATGAGCATACCGATCTCGGACACGAGCTCGCGGAAATCCTTGACGCTGGTGTTTTCATCGCGCATGATGGTGAGCTTGTGGGCGACGAGGGGGTGGTTCATGATGTGTACTTTCTCGTTGAATTTGGCTTCCATTGCTTTGACCTCCGAAAAAATATATTTTAATGTGTTTTTGCTTACTGGTTCAATTTGGAGCTTCTCAGGCGCTCTGCCTGCGCGGGGCGCAGATAAACGGGGAGAAGCTCCTGCGCGCTCACGGCCTCGCCGCGCGCATAGGCGCGCTCGGCCGCAAGGCCGACGCCCACGGCGCTCTGATAAAGGAGCATACTGGGCGCGAGCGAGCACTTGACGCCGTGCTCTTCTAAATAACGATAGCACAGCACGCCGCCGTCGCCGAGGACGGTGATGGGCTGCTGCTTGCCTTGAAGCTGCGCGCAGAGCTCTTCGAGCGAGATCGCGCGGTCCGGCGTCAGGCGCGTGAGTTCGCCGCCCTTTGCCTCGAAAACGGCGTTATAGACCTGCGAGCGGCGCGCGTCCATCGCGCCGACGATAAGCCCGTCGATGTGCGCGGCATTCTGCGCCATGGCCTCGAGCGTCGAAACGCCGAGGCACGGCTTGTCTGCGGCCCAGGCAAGGCCCTTGACCGCCGCAATGCCGATGCGAAGGCCCGTGAACGAGCCAGGCCCCGCCGCGATGGCGATGGCATTGATATCATCGAGCGTCAGATCGGCGTTTTTGAGCATCGCATCCACCATCGGCAGAAGCGTCCGGCTGTGCGTCAGCCCCGTGCACTGATAGGCGGAGGCGAGCGGCGCGCCGTCTTCGACGACGGCGCAGGAAACGCTCTTCGCCGATGTTTCCAGAGCGAGAATTTTCATGCGAATCTGCCTCCTGTGACCGTGATGGTGCGCCAGTCTTCGTGCTCGTCTGTGCGCGCGATGTCGACAAAGATCGTGTCCTCCGGCAGCGCGTCGGAGACGCGCTCGCTCCACTCGACGGCACAGACGCCGCCGCGGGCGAGATAATCGTCCCAGCCGATGTCGAACAGCTCGTCCGACGAGCCGAGGCGGTACATATCAAAATGGAAGAGCGGCGTTCTGCCCTCGTACTCGTTGACGATGGTGAACGTCGGGCTCGTGACGCGTCCGCGGCAGCCAAGGCCGCGCGCAAGACCGCGCGTGAAGGCGGTCTTTCCCATGCCGAGCGAGCCCGTGAAGGCGAGCACATCGCCGCCGCGGAGCTTTTGGGCAAGCTCTTCGCCGATCGCCTCGGTCTCCTGCGTGCTGTGCGACAGAAATTGCATGGTTTCGCCTCCTTGACCCCATTTTCACCCATATTACCAAATAGTATAGCACAGCGCGCCGGCCTTTACAATTCCTTTTCTGCGGAAAGAGGGAGAAATGTGCGTTTACAGACGGGTAAAATTGTGCTAAAATACATCGAAAACTTTGTGCGAAGGGAGCGTGAGGCTGTGAACAGATTCCGCAATTTTTTAAGTGACGTGGTGCGGCAGTCGGATATGGTGCTGCTGTCGCTGTGCACCGTTTCCACGCTCTACGGCATGCTGCTCATCGCGAGCGCCACGCATTTCCGCAATACCTTTAAATATGTTGCCATTCAGGGATTTGGCTTGCTGCTGGGCGTGCTGCTCTACTTCCTGCTCTCCAGCATCGACGTGTCGGAGGTCGGAAAAAAATGGAAGTGGCTGCTGGCGTTCAACTTCGGCTTCATTCTGCTGCTGCGCACGCCCTTCGGTCTCACGCGAAACGGCAACCGCGCCTGGCTCGGCGTGAACGACATCGGCAAAAGGCTCGGCGTCGGCTTTTTGGAGAATTTTCCCATCACCGTTCAGCCCGCCGAGATCGTGAAGATCACGTTCATTATCCTCTTGGCGCGCCAGCTTGCGCTGCTGCAGGAGAAAAAGGACCTCACGCGCTTTTCCAATGTCATCCAGCCCACGGCGCACGCGGGCGCGATGTTTGTCTTCTACTATATCCTTTCCAAGGACGCGGGCAGCGGGCTTGTCTATCTCTTCGTCTTCTTGTGCATGGCCTTTGCCGCGGGCTTTGCCCTGCGGTGGATCTTCCTCGGCGTGGGCGGCGCGGTGGGCGCGTTTCTCGCCGCGTGGAACCTCGGCCTTCTGCGCGGTGACTGGTACGACCGCATCAAGGTCATCCTCGACCACAGCTACCAGCCGGAAAAAAAGGGCTTTCAGCAGACACGCGGTATGCTCGCTCTCGGCTCGGGCAAGCTGACGGGGCAGGGGCTGTTCCAAGGCACGCAGACACAATCATCCGCTAAGTGGAGCCTTCCCGAGCGGCAGACGGATTTCATCTTCTGCGTCTGCGGCGAGGAATTGGGTTTTATCGGGTGCCTTCTCATCATCGTGCTGCTGCTTGCCATCATCGTCCGCTGCCTCATTGTCGCGCGCGAAGCGCCGACACGCATGGAAAGCCTCGTGTGCGTCGGCATGGCGGGCATGCTCATCTTCCAGACCATTGCCAACATCGGCATGTGCTTGTTCCTTATGCCGGTCATCGGGCTGACGCTGCCGTTTTTCAGCTACGGCGGCTCGTCGATCGTGACGCTGTTCGCTGCGATGGGGGTTGTGTCGGGCATCAAGAAGCGATCAAGGCCGGAGTGGCTCATCAACTAATTCAAAAAAGGGAGACGGACTTGTCCGTCTCCCTTTTTTGAGTGGGGTTGCACTCCGCTTCGTGCCTTGCCGCCCGCAGGGCGGCTGCGACACGCGCGGAGTGAGAAGAGTAAATTCCGACGCACATGTCGTCGGAATTTACGATTAAGATCATTTCGCGCCTGCGGGCGCGAAAGCCTGCGGCGCATTTAATCCCGTTCGATTTTTTCGCCGCTGAGGGAGTCTTCACTTACGCCATAGGAGATGACGCCGCGGCCAAATTTTTTGCGCAGGGCGTCCATTGCGGATTCGACGGCTTCCTGCTTTTCCTGCTGTGTGTCGTCCGTGCCGAGCAGGTCGAGCTGGCGGTAGGATTGCGCTTCTTCGGTCAGATGCAGTGCCGTGACGGAGAGGAGCCGGATAGGGTCGGGTGCTTTCCACAAGTCCTTTGCAAGGCGGAGCGCGGTATCGTTGATCTCGCGCATCAGGTGCGTGCTGTGGTCGAGCGTCGTCTGGCGCGAAAAGACCTGAAAGCGGCTGTTTTTGATGCCGACCTGTACGCCGCCGCAGTAGAGCCCGTAGCGCCGCAGGCGCATCGCCACACTGTCAGAAAGCAGCGAGATGCCGCTTTGCACCTCATCCCAGCGCGTCAGGTCGCGGCGGAACGTCGTCGAATTGCCAACGGATTTGATCGGCTCTCGGTCCGCCGCTCCGCGGACGGGGGAGTCGTCGAGGCCGTTGGCATAGCGGTAGAGCTGCGAGCCCATTTTGCCCATCAGGGTTTCGAGCATTTCCTCGCTGCATTTTGAGAGTTCGCCGATCGTGCGCACGCCGTAGCGGCCGAGCAGCTCCTGTGCGCTGCGGCCGACGAACAAAAGATCGCCGACGGGGAGGGGGAAGACGATGTCGCGCCAGTTGTCGCGCGCGATGACTGTCGTGGCGTCAGGCTTTTTATAGTCGCTGCCGAGCTTGGCAAACACCTTGTTGAACGACACGCCGACCGAGATCGTCAGTCCAAATTCGCGCTTGATGCGGCCTCGCAGCGTGTCGGCGAGCGCTCTGGCGTCCCCGCCGAAGAGGTGGAGGGAATTTGTCACATCCAGCCAGCTCTCGTCGATGCCGAACGGCTCGACTAAGTCAGTGTACTCGCCGTAGACGGCATTGATTTTTTTCGAGTATTCGGCGTAGAGGCGGTGGTGCGGCGGCAGCAGGATGAGGCCGGGGCACTTCTGCTTGGCCTTCCAGATGGTCTCCGCCGTTTTGACGCCGCAGCGCTTCGCCGGTTCATTTTTTGCCAGGATGATGCCGTGGCGCTCCGTTGGATCGCCGCAGACCGCGACGGGAAGTTGGCGCAGGTCGGGATGGCTCAAAAGCTCGCAGGAGGCGTAAAAGCAGTTGCAGTCGCAGTGCAGAATGATGCGGTCCATCGCGTTCACCTCGTTTCACGAACAGTGTAGCATAAAATACGAAATGGAACAAGCGTTTGAAAATAAAAAGTACCCGCCGGATGGCAGGCACTTTCTTGAATAGTTTTCGTCAATTTTCTCTCACGCTGTACAGCGCCGCGCCGATGGCGGTAGCAAACGTCGCGTTTTCGGGAATAATAAAATTGACATGGTAGAGCTGTTTGAACAGCTCAAACGTCTCCCTTGCCGGCGGCAGCATCGTCAGCGCGCCTGTGAGGACGACCGTGTCCGTGCCGCAGCACTTGCACGCGAGCACCGACATTGTGCCGATGGACTGGAGCACCAGGTTGACGATGCCGAGCATCTTGTCCGACGGCGTCGCGTCGTCGGCGACCTTGGCAAAGTTTGCCGCCGTGGCCTCGGGCGGCAGATCGCCCACCTGCTCGCGCGAGAGGTCGGCCATCGTCAGGTCGATGTGGCTGAGGTCGCCGTCCTGGCAGAGCTTGCGGATCAGCGCGTACTGGTGCACGCCTGTTGTGAGCGAGCTGAGGCCCGCGAGCGTGCCGCCGCCCACGCCGCTGCCGATGAGATGGCGGACCTCTTTCCCTTTATTGGCCCAAAGGAATGACGTGCCCGTGCCCATGCTGACGACGACCGCGTGCTCCTTGCCGGAGAGGGCGAGGCCGCCCGCGCCGACGGAGGGGAATTCTTCAACCTTGATGGTCTTCACACCGTAGATATCGCCCTCGACATACGAAGAGCCTACGCCCGTGAGCGCGATGTGGCGGATGTCGGAGAGCTGGAGATGATGTGTGGAAAGGAAATTGCCCATCGCGCCGTAGAGCGAGGTGAGCGGATCGTCAGCCTTGACGCGCAGCATGTCGATGACGGAAAGATCGGGGGCAAGACCGACGATCTTCGTGCTCGAACCGCCGATGTCAATGCCTAAAATAACACCCATTGTGATGCTCCGTTTCTTTAGAAAGTCCCTTTATCATAGGGGACGCAATGGATAAAGTCAAGTAAAAAGCGGAAAAAGGGCGGAAAGCCTTGCTTTATTTTGGTATGCAGGATATAATGCACCTATTACAAGGCGCGGCACAGTCCGCGCCGTGACACTATGAGGTGACTATGAAAACCGATCAGAAGCTCAATATGACCATGCTCTGCGACTTCTACGAGTTGACTATGGGCAATGGTTACTTGAAAGCAGGGTTCCAGGATCGCATTACCTATTTCGACGTTTATTTCCGCTCGGTGCCGGACGGAGGCGGGTACGCCATTGCCGCCGGTCTTGACCAGCTGATCGACTATATCGAGGATCTGCACTTCGACCAGCAGGACATCGACTACCTGCGCGGGAGAGGTATCTTCTGCGAGGAATTCCTCGACTATCTTGCAAGCTTCCACTTCAGCGGCGACATTTACGCCGTGCCCGAGGGCACGCCCGTCTTCCCGAAAGAGCCGATGGTCGTCGTGCGCGCGCCCGCGATCGAGGCGCAGCTGCTTGAAACGTTCGCGCTTTTGACCGTGAACCATCAGAGCTTGATCGCCACCAAGGCCAACCGCATCGTCCGCGCCGCCAAGGGCCACGCCGTGATGGAGTTCGGTTCCCGCCGCGCGCAGGGCTCCGCCGCCGCCATCGACGGCGCTCGTGCTGCCTATATTGCGGGCTGCTGCGGCACTGCCTGCACCATCTCCGACCAGCTCTACGGCACGCCCGCGCTCGGCACGATGGCCCATGCCTGGGTGCAGATGTTCGACACGGAGTATGACGCGTTTGCGACCTACTGCAAATACTATCCGCAGAACGCCGTCCTGCTTGTCGACACCTATAATACCTTAAAGTCCGGCATTCCCAACGCCATCAAAGCGTTCAACGACGTCTTGAAGCCGCTTGGCATCAAAAAGTGCGGCATCCGCCTGGACAGCGGCGACATCGCCTATCTTTCCCGCAAGGCGCGCAAGATGCTCGACGAGGCGGGCTGGACGGAATGCACCATCACCGTTTCGAACTCGCTCGACGAGTACCTTATTCAGGATCTCTGGATGCAGGACGCGAAGATCGACGCCTTCGGCGTCGGCGAGCGTCTCATTACCGCCAAGAGCGAGCCGGTCTTCGGCTGCGTCTATAAGCTCGTCGCAGTGGAGGACAAGGACGGCAATATCGTCCCCAAGATCAAGATCAGCGAGAACGTCGGCAAGATCACGACACCGCACTTCAAGAAGCTCTACCGCTTCTATGGCCGTGACACCGGCAAGGCCATCGCCGACTATCTGACGGTCTACGACGAGACCGTGGACGACAGCCAGAATCTTGAGATCTTCGACCCCGACGCCACGTGGAAGCGTAAGGAAGTCTATCACTTCGAAGCGCGCGAGCTGCTCGTGCCCATCTACCAGAAAGGCAAGCTCGTCTACAAGCGTCCCGGCATCGAGGAGATCAAAAAATACTGCGCCGAGCAGGTCGATACCCTCTGGGACGAGGTCAAGCGCTTCGATAACCCGCATAACTATTATGTGGACCTCTCGCAGAAGCTCTACGACATCAAGACCGAGCTTTTGAACGAGAAGAACGAGCGCTACGAAAAGAACTGAGGAAAACAAAAAATCAAAAACAGGGAACAGCCAACAGGAGGGGACTGAGACTGCGATGAAGGGATTCCAGATTCAGCAAAAGGGCGAGCGGCGCATTTCTGCGGCGCTGCGGATCATGCTGGTCGTCGTCCTGCTTGCGGTGCAGATCGGCTTTGTTGTCGCCATCTCCTACTTTATGCAGGAGTATCTGGCGCTGGCCTACGGCGTCGTACAGGTCGGCGCGCTGTTCCTTGCGGTGCATATCTACAATGAACCAGGTGAGCTTTCCTATAAGCTCATCTGGTTCATCCTGCTTTTGCTGGCCCCGCCGGTGGGTATGATTCTCTGGTTCCTCTGGGGCGGCGCGGCGCAGAAGCGCCATCTGCCGCAGAACACCAAGCGCTTTCCTGACGAGCCGGAGAGCGTGCGCATGCGCAGTGAGATCGCCGTCGACAAGCTCACGCGCCAGCTGCCCGCTTGGTCGCGCACGGCAAACTACCTCTGCCGCCGCGACTTCCAGCTCTATCAGAATACCTCTGTCACGTACCTGCCCGAGGGCGCGATTTTGCTGCGTAATCTCATCGACCGCGCAGCCAAGGCTGAGCGCTTCATCTTCCTTGAATACTTCATTCTGGCTGAGGGAAAGCTCTGGGATGAGCTTGAAAAGATCCTCTGCGCCAAGGCGCGCGAGGGGGTTGAGGTCAAGATTATTTTCGACGACTTCGGCAACATCAAGCGCTTTTCCGGCGAGACGATCGACCGTCTGCGCGAGGTGGGCGTCGAGGTATTCATCTTCAACCCCGTGCACGAGTATGTGAACCGCCTGCACTTCAACTACCGCGACCACCGCAAGATCGCCTGCATCGACGGTGACGTCGCCTACACCGGCGGCGTGAACATCGCCGACGAGTACGCCAATATCATCGAGCGCTTCGGCTACTGGAAGGACAGCGGCGTATGTCTTGAAGGCGAGGGCGCCTGGGGCCTGACGGCAAGCTTTATCCGCATGTGTGTGAACCTCGGCGGCGTGATGCACAACGAGCACGACTATTACCGCCCCCATACGCCGGTCAAAAGCGAGGGCTTCTGCCAGCCGTTTACCGACGGACCGCAGAACAACCCCGACAATCCGGCCGAGGATGTGTTCCTCCAGATGATCTCCGGCGCGCGGCGCTTCCTCTATATCACGACGCCGTACTTCATCCCCGATGAGAGCCTGATGCGTGCATTGTGCATCGCGGGCGACGGGGGCGTGGACGTGCGGCTGATGCTGCCGGGCAAGCCTGACCACTGGTACGCCGACTGCGTGGCGGAGTCGTACTTTGGCGAGCTCATCAAACACGGCGTAAAGGTATACCGCTATACCCCTGGCTTTCTGCACGGAAAAAGCATCATGGTCGACCGCGAAGCAGCCTTTGTTGGCTCGGCGAATATGGACTACCGCAGCTTTGAGCTCGACTATGAGTGCGGCGTGATGGTCTACAGCGCGCCGATGATCGAATCGCTGCTCGAGGATATGGATATGATCGTCGAGCACAGCCGTCTCGTCACAAAAGAGGAGTGGGCTAAGCGCAGCGTCCTGCGCCGCGTGTTCGAGCCGCTGCTGCGTTTGTTCGCCATCTGGATGTGACGGGAAAGTGGGGAAGATACAGGAATTTTCCAAATTTTGATTTTTTAGAAAATTTCCTGTTGACAAATGCAAAGTTCCTGCTATAATAACATTTGTTCGCTGAACGACACAGCGCGGCGAACAACGCAATATAGCGGGATTGTGTAATGGTAGCACAGCGGACTCTGACTCCGTATGTGAGGGTTCGAATCCTTCTCCCGCTGCCAAAGAACCGCAGCCGAAAGGTTGTGGTTCTTTCTTTTTAGCACGTGATTTAGGCACTTTTGACGCAGAAAAGTTGCATTTGTATTTTGACAGAATACGTTTTACCCCTAAGTTTACCCCAATTAAAAGTTTTACCCCTTAACGGGGACAAAAGCAGCTCCGCCGATGATGAGATCGACGGAGCTTTTTTCATGCCTTTTTGAGATTTTCAAAATAGCCCTGCATCCGGGCGGCGCTGTCCTCCTTCATGCGCTCTGAGACGTGGCCGTAAACGTCCAACGTAAAAGCGGCGGTCGCATGGCCGAGATTTTCTTGCACGGTCTTCACGTCGTCACCGTTTTGCAGGGAGAGCACGGCGAAGGTGTGGCGCAGATCATGCACACGGGCGTCCGGCGCTCCTGCTTTGGCTGCAATCTTCTTATGATGTGCATAAAGACGCTGTGGGTGCAGGTGGTCGCCGAGCGCATTTGTGAAAACGAGCCGACAGGCGGCGTACTGCTTGGCGGGATCTATCCAGTCCTGCCAAAGATCACCGGCCTGTAAACGCCTTTGCGCCTGCTTATGTGGACACTTCAAGGAAATGTCTCCCCAAAAGACGACGAGAAAAAGGGAAAAATAGAAAGCGGGGAGAGAGTCCACGGCGCGCCCATGTTCTGATAGCGGGATTTTGTTGTGATGAGGATGACGGCTTTCGCTCTGTATAGGACGAGAGGCAAAACAAAAAAGCCTCGGAATAATCCGAGACTTGACAGAATGGGATCGTTTGCTATAATGATTATAGAAAAGGGCGCTGCGACAAGCGGTTAGCCCGGTAAGTTAGATGACTTGAGCGAACTCAAGAAACCGTCACTTGGCCGAGTGGCGGTTTCTGCTTTTCACGATAATCGTAACCGTAAAGGCTCCGATATGTAACGTAATCCGCATGAGCCTCACCCCCTTTCGGGTGGTGTGGCTAACCGCCTGCCGTTCGTGCAGCGCCATAGGTAGAGTACCATGAAAATCGACAAAATGCAACGTCGATTTTTACCCCTAAGTTTACCCCAAACAGGATTTTATTCCATTATACGCCGTTTGGCGAAAAACAGAAAATCATTGATTTTTCAATATCCTTTCAAACTCTGTATAACGTAGTTATACGGAGTTTTATGTATATTCAATAATTCGAATCCTTCTCCCGCTGCCATCAAGAGTGACCAAAATAGATGCACTCACCTGAAACCCCTGAGAAATCAGGGGTTTCAGCGTTTTTATGCCCTGCTTTTTTAAAATTACAGCAGCAGCACGCCTGCATCCTCGCACATTTTGCGGGTATCGGCGTCCCAGAGGGAGGCCTGTACCTCGCCAATATGCGCCGTGCCGATGAGCAGCATGCAAAGCCGGCTCTGACCGATGCCGCCGCCCATCGTCAGCGGCAGCTCGCCCGCGAGCAGCATCTTGTGGAAGGGGAGGGTGCGGCGGTCGTCGCAGCCTGCGAGCGTGAGCTGTGCGTCGAGCGATTCAGGGTCGACGCGGATGCCCATCGAGGAGACCTCGAAGGCGTGACCGAGGACATCGTTCCAGTAGAGGATATCGCCGTTGAGATCCCAGTCATCATAGTCGGGCGCGCGGCCATCGTGCTTGATGCCGGACTTGAGGACCTTGCCGATCTGCATGATGAAGACAACACCCTTTTCCCGGCAGATCGCGTCCTCGCGCTGCTTGGGCGTCAGGCTGGGATAGAGGTCCTCGAGTTCCTGCGTGGTGATGAAAAAGACGTCGCGGGAAAGCTTGGTGCGCAGGGAGGGGAAGGCAATGTTCAGCGCGTCGCTCGTCTCGCTGATCGCGCCGACGATGTCGCGCACGGTGCGCTTGAGGTATTCAACGCTGCGGTCGTCCGCGGAGATGACCTTTTCCCAGTCCCACTGGTCAACGTAGATGGAGTGGAGGTTGTCGACCTCCTCATCGCGGCGGATGGCGTTCATATCGGTGAAGAGGCCTTTGCCGACGTTGAACTCATAGCGCTTGAGCGCAAGGCGCTTCCACTTGGCGAGCGACTGCACGACTTGTGCGTTGGTACCGACATCGGGAATATCAAAGGAAACAGGACGCTCCACGCCGTTGAGGTTGTCGTTCAGACCGGAATTTTCATCCACAAACAGCGGGGCGGAGACCCGGCGCAGATTGAGCGCATTGCTCAGATTCACCTGAAAATTACTCTTGATGAATTCAATGGCGCGCTGCATTTCATAAACAGACAGCGGGGTGTGATAGTTCTGAGGGATGTAAGATTTACTCATCGGGTCTCACTCCTTATTAAAAATATGCATTTATTATAATCACGCTTATTAGCATTGGCAATAGTGAAATTTGGAAGAATTCCCATTGCAAAATGAAAAAAATTTGTCAACGCAAACAGCATTGCAGAAAAACTTAATTCTTTTGCCCGTTGCAATCCGGGGGCGTGCGTGTTAGACTGCACAATGAGATAAAATGCAGATAGGAGGACATTTTGTGAGAACACTGCTGACAAATGCAGATATCCTGCTGCGCAAGGAAGAGGGCGGCTATGAAACGCTGCGCGGCGCGTATCTCGGCATCAACGACAGTACGATCGATCATATCGGCACGGTGCGTCCCGCCGCTGCCTACGACTGCGAAAAGAACATGACCGGCAAGCTCCTTGCCCCGGGACTCATCAACTGCCACAGCCACATCGCCATGACGCTCATGCGCGGCATCGGCAGCGGACTGCCGCTGCAGGACTGGCTCTTCAAGGCGATCTTCCCCATCGAGGACAGGCTCGTGCGCGAGGACATCGCTGCGGCGAGCCGCTTTGCCCTCCTTGAGATGATCGCGGGCGGCACAACGAGCTTTTCCGATATGTACTTTTTCCCCGAGGAAACGGTCTGGGCGGTGGAGGAGGCAGGCATCAAGGCAAACCTGAACCGCTGCGTGCAGTGCTTTGACGAAAATCAGACCGTGGAGCAGAATACCCAGATCCCCGAGTCGCTCGCGCTCTTTGAAAAGTACCACGGCGCGGCGGACGGGCGCATCCGCATTGACTTTTCTGTCCACGCGGAGTATACCTGCAAGAGCCATATCGTGAAAGCTTACAGCGAGCTTTGCCGCGAAAAAGGCGGGCGGATGCACATCCATCTTTCCGAGACCGCGCGCGAGCAGCGCGAGTGCATCGAGCGCTACGGCAAAACACCGGCGGAGTGGTTCGAGTCCCTCGGCACCTTTGATTCGCCCACGGCGGCGGCGCACTGCGTCGCCGTGACGGAGAGCGACATGGACATTCTGAAGGCGCACGGCGTGAGCGTCATCCATAACCCGACGTCGAACCTAAAGCTCGGCAGCGGCTTTGCGCCATTGCGCCGGATGCTCGACAAGGGTATCAACATTACCCTCGGCACCGACGGCACGGCCAGCAACAACAACCTCAATATGTTTGAGGAGATGCACCTTGCTGAGATCATGCACGACGGCTACCACAACGACCCCACGCTCATCTCGACGAGCGAGGTGCTCGACATGGCGACGGTCAACGGCGCGAAGCTCCAGGGACGCGGCGATACGGGCGTACTCGCCGTCGGCAAAAAGGCCGACATCATCGCCCTTGATCTCTCCAAGCCCAATCTTTACCCTAATTTTGATACGGCGGCGCTCCTTACCTGCTCTGCGCAGGCGGGCGACGTGTGCATGACGATGGTGGACGGCAATCTTTTGTATGAAAACGGCGAATTCAAAACGCTGGATGCTGAAAAGGTGCGCGCCGACATGGAGCGCGCTGTGGAGCGCCTTTACAGAAAGTGAGAGAAACGAACATGGAAAGAGCCGATAAAGACCTTGCCTTTCTGCTGCGCTACGAAAACGTCGCGTGGTTTGAAAACGGCGAGGTGCGCATCTTAGACCGGCGCGTCTATCCTGCAAAGGTCGAATTTGTCACCTGCCGCACGCACGGTGAGGTCGCGCAGGCCATCACCGACATGGTGACGCAGAGCGCGGGACCCTACACCGCCGTGCCGATGGGCATGGCGCTCGCGGCATGGGAATGCCGCGACAAAACGGCGAGTGAGCAGATGGAATATCTCAAAGCGGCAGCGTATACCATCTCCCACGCCCGTCCCACGACGCAAAAGCGCATGGGACTGCTCTGCGATATCTGCCTCAAGGAAGCAGAGCGCGCGCTTTCGGCGGGGGAAAACGTGGCCGAAGCCATCAAGAATAAGACGATCGAACTCAATAACGTGCGCTATGAGCGCATGGCGAAGATCGGATCATACCTGGTCGATATGTTCCCAGACAACGGCACGGTGATGACGCACTGCTTTGCTGAGACCATCGTCGGCACGATGCTGCGCGAGTGCAGAAACCGCGGCAAGAACATCCGCCTTTTCTGCCCTGAAACGCGCCCGTATTTTCAGGGCGCGCGCCTCACGGCATCTGTCTGCCACGACATGGGCTTTGACGTGACGGTCATCTCCGACAATATGCCGGCTTTCGTCATGCAGAACGAAAAGGTCGACGTTTTCACCACGGCGGCGGACGCCATCTGCTGCGACGGGCATGTTGTCAACAAGGTCGGCACCTTCCAGAACGCGATCGTCGCGAAGTACATGGGTATTCCGTACTTCGTCACCGGCGCGCCCGATCAGGGACATGACACGGTGGAGAGCGTCCACATTGAGATGCGCGATCCGAACTTTACGCTTCAGGCCATGGGCGTGCGCACGGCGATGGAGGGCGTGAAGGGCTACTATCCCGCCTTTGACATCACGCCACCGCACCTCGTCTCGGGCGTTGTGACCGACCTTGGCATTTACTCTCCTTACGACCTGCACCGCTATTTTGAAAACGGCAGCATCGGCAAGGACAATCTGGTGATCTGAGATGGAAGAAAGACTGGAATCGCTCCGGCAGGAGATCGTGGACAAATCGCTCGAGGCGTTTCGAGAGGGCCTCTTTTCCGGCACGAGCGGCAACATGAGCTGCCGCGTCGCCCCCGATGAGATGCTCATCACGCCGACCTCCGTGCGCTACGACGTGCTGCGCGCGCAGGACATCGTGCGCATGAAGCTCGACGGCACGGTGCTCGAGGGCGCCTTGCAGCCGTCGAGCGAGTGGCGGATGCACGCGGCGGTATACGAAGCCTACGGCGAGACGAACGCCGTTTTTCACACCCATTCGCCCTATGCCACGGCCTTTGCCGTGGTGCGAAAGAGCATCCCGGCCGTTTTGATCGAGGCGCGCGTCTTCCTAGGCGGCGACATCCGCTGCGCGGACTATGCCACGCCCGGAACAAAAGAGGTGGGCATGAACGCCGTGCCCGCGCTTTTTGAGCGCGGCGGCTGCACACTTGCAAACCACGGCGTGCTCGCCGTGGGAGAAGACCTTGCGCAGGCCTGCCTGCGCGCGGAATACATCGAGGATGTCGCGAAGATCTATGCCTATGCCAAGGCCATCGGCGAGCCGGTGGCGCTCGATACACTTTAAATTACCCTGCGCGTGGGCGCAGAAGGAGAACTGCCAATGAAAAGGTTTCTGAAAAAAGACAAGCTTCTCGTGCTTCTTGCACTGCTGGCGCTGCTCGTTTCGCTCGTGCCGATCAGCGGGCGCGTGCAGACCGAGGAGAACAACAAATATTACGAATGTGTCCTTGACTATTCGAGCCTGCGCGCCATGGCGCGCCAGTCTGAAATGAGCGAGGATGAGTGGCTCGACCTGTTCCGCTCCCTCGGCGTGGACAAGGTGGCGCTCAGCGAGGCGAGCGCGCTCGACCTGCACCAGAGCGCGGCCATCCCCGTGCACGCGATGACCGTGAAAAAGGCGATGGAAAACTACGGCTGGGAGGATAGTTACCCCGCCGAGGTCGCATCGTGGCTGCGCGAGAGCACCGACGTGAGCGACTGTCTCATCTGGACGGAGACGGCGGCGGGCTACGAGTGGATCCTCGATGCCTTCACCGCCCGCTTTGAAGATTTTGAAGCCAAGACCTATCTTGAAGGCGAGCACGGTTTCCTCTTCATCCAGCAGCAGAAAAACGGCATGAAGGGCGAAAAGCTGCTCGACCTTTGCCTCGGCATCTGGCCTGATACGGTAGAGCTGCTCGAGCGCCACGGCTACGAGATCATTCCGCGTACCGTGACGAAAAAGGAAATGAACGGCACAAAGTTTGCGGCGGCCTATATCGATGTGCTCAAGCACTATGATGCGCCTTACTTTATGAACAGCGGCAAGGAGCTTGTCGGCTACGAGAGCGACGAGGGCTGGGATATGCTCGTGCAGTATCTCAACGAGAGCGGCGCGAGCGTCGCCATGATGGAGCAGAACGACCAGAGCCTCAACCTCACCTGGCCGGGCATTGAGGATCTGCTCGACGAGACGGGCTATCACGGCGTGCGCGTCTTCAATGAGTGGGCCTACATCCAGAACCGCTACCAGTACTGCGGCTACGATGGCCCCGAGGAGATCACGAACACCTTCTTCCGCGCCATTGCCGAGCGCAACTGCAAGATCGTCTACCTCAAGATGATCCTGGAGCCGGACAACGACGTGAGCTGGGACGCCGACGAGAAGGAATGGACCTATGTCACCGATCCCGCCGACTATGAAAAGATGCTCAAAGACCTTGACGTGCGCCTTGCCCCCCTCGGCTATACGCGCGGCACGGTGCCGGCGATGGAACTGAAAACGCCGCCTTTGGCGCTGCGGCTCGTGCAGAGCGTCGGCACGGCGGCACTGCTGGTGCTGCTCTTTGACCTCTTCTTCCACATCGGCGCGCGCTGGCGCATGATCCTTCTGGCGCTCGGCGTGCTGGGCTTTGCCGCGCTCAGCGTGCTGAAGCCCTCACTCTTCCGCCTGCTGCTCTCCATGTCCGGCGGCATCGTGATGCCGTCGCTTGCGGCGGTGGGCCTCTGCCGCGTGCTGATGGAAAAGAGAAGGAGCGAGAAACGCGTGCGCTTTGGAAAGCTCCTTGGCTACACGCTTGGCGTTTCCGTTTTGACCATCCTGACCGCGTTCTGCGGTTCACTGCTTGCGACCTCCGCGCTCTCGCAGCTCTCTTATATGATCGAGATGGAGCTCTACCGCGGCGTGAAGATCATGCAGCTCATCCCCATCGGACTTTTCATCCTCGCTTACCTGATCGTATTCGCTTACGAAGAGACGGGTGCGCGCGAGGCGGTGCTTGCCCATGCGGGCAAGCGCGGCGAGAAGGGACGCGTCAAGCGCTTCAATGCCTACCTCGCCCAGCAGTTCAGAACGCCGATGCAGCTCGGCTGGTTCGTGGCGGTCGTGGTCATCGCGGTGGCGGCGGTCTTTATGATGCTGGTGTTCGTCTACTACATCTACCGCACCGGAAACTCCACCACGACCTCCGAAACGGAGCTTGCCTTCCGCAACTTCCTTGAAAACGCGCTCATCGCCCGCCCGCGCACAAAAGAGATGATCATTGGATGGCCGATGATGATGCTCTTTGTCTGGTCGCTGCGCCGCGGGATGAAGTTCCTGCCCCTGGTCTTCGGCATGGGGATGAGCATTGGGCTTGTCAGCGTGGTCAATACCTTCCTGCACATCAGAACGCCGTTCCTGCTCAGCCTGCTGCGCACCGGCTGGGGCGTGCTCTTCGGCCTTCTCATCGGCCTTGCAGTCGTGGTGGCCGCGGAGCTCATCTACCGCCTTGTGCGCAGGATCTGCGGGGTGGAGAATGTATAATATCCTGATCTCGGGCTATTATGGCTTCGATAACATCGGCGACGAGTCCATTCTGCGCACGCTCGTCTCCTCGCTGCGCGAGCACATTCCCGGCTGCTCGCTCACGGTGCTCTCGCACAACCCCGCCTCCACGCGCGAAAAGTACGGCGTCGAGGCGGTGGAGCGCATGTCGCCGATGGCGATTTTGCGCGCGGTGAAAAAGTGCGACATGCTCATCTCCGGCGGCGGCAGTCTATTGCAGGATGTGACGAGCAGCAAGAGCCTGCACTATTACCTCTCGATCATCCGCTGCGCGCAGTTTTTCCGCAAGAAGGTCTTCATCTACTCCCAGGGCATCGGCCCCATCGACCGCCCGGGCAACCGCCGCGCCGCGGCGAAGGCGCTCAAAAAAGCGGACGGCATCGTCGTGCGCGACGAGCGCTCGGCGGCGCTGCTGGAGGAGATCGGCATCGCGCGGGAGAAGGTCGTCATCACGGCTGACCCCGTCATCCGCATGAAAAAGCCCGGCGGCGACGTCGGCGCGGAGATTTTGCAGAAAGCGGGCGTGACGCTCGGCGGACGGCTGACTGTCGGCTGGGCCATCCGCGAAAAGAACACGGACGGGCGCTTCGTCGCGGAGATCGTAAAGTCCATCGAGTGGCTCAAGGAGAAGTACGACGCCCAGTCCGTGCTCATTCCCTTCCACTACGAGGAGGACGGCGAGGTCTGCCGCCATATCGCGGCGCAGCTGCCCGGCGACACGGCGGTGTGCCTCAACGAAAAATACCTCTCGGAGGATATGCTCTCGATCATTGGCAACATGGATCTGCTCGTGGGCGTGCGCCTGCATTCGCTCATCTATGCCGCCATTATGGGCGTGCCGCTCATCGGCATTTCCTACGACCCCAAATGCACGGCGTTTTTGAACTCCGTGGGCCTCGATAAGCTCAGCACGCGCGAGACGTTCACCGCCGAACGCTTTGAGAGCGAGGCCGAGCGCGTGCTCAAAACAGGGGAGGAGCAGGTGCGGTGCGTCGAGGCGCACATGGCGGAGCTTTCAAGAAAGCTTGACACCAACGAGAAAATGATCTGTGCGATCATGGGAACATCAAGGAAGGATACCATGCAGGAACCTCAGAAAAACACGGAAAAGAAGGAAAAGTCCGGCGTGCGCACGGCGGGCGCGATCAGCATCGTCTTTTTGCTCACGCTCTTTGCAAAGCTGCTCGGCGTGGTGCGCGAAATGATGCAGGCCAACATCTTCGGCACCGGCGTGGACGCAGACCTCTACACCGCGTCCTATAATTCAACGCTCTACCTCTTTACGACAATGTGCTACGCATTGTGCATTGCGGCGGTGCCGATCCTGACGAAGGAATTTGCCGCCGACCGCAAGCGCGGCGTGCGCGCGGCCAACAACCTGATGACCATCACGCTGCTCGCGTCTCTTGCGGCGGTCGGCCTGTGGCAGATCTTTGCCTCCACGCCGCTTGTCGGCACCGTTTGGGATGTATCGGCGGGGGAGCTGCCGCGCCTGACGAGCTATATCCGCATCATGGCCTGCGCGCTGCCGGTCGTGGCGGCGGCCTATCTGAATGTCGCCATCTTCCAGGCGACCGATCACTATGAATTGCAGGGCAGCATGAGCATCCCGTACAATGCGTTTTTGTCGGTCTTCCTCGTGACACTGGGGGCGAAGTGGGGCATCAAGGGCGTCGTCATCGCTTCCTCGTGCGCGTGGCTTTTGCAGCTCGGCATGAGCATCCCCTATGCCAAAAAGGAGCACTATCTCTACCGCCCGATGCTCGACCGCAAGGCGGACTATGTCGGCACCTACTTTAAGACCGCGCTCGTCACGGTGCTCACAACGTCGGTCTTCCTCTTCTGCTACCTCATCGACACGGCGACCGCCACCGCCTTCAACGACAGCGCGGTGAGCGCGTTCTACTATGCCGACAAGCTCTTTACCCCGCTGACGACGAGCGTGCTCTACAGCATCAGCGCGGTCATGTTCCCACGCTTCAACCGCGAGTTCACGAAGGAGGACTCGGAGGGCTATCTCGGCTACATTTGGAACGTGACGGAAAATACGCTGCTCTTTATCCTGCCGGTCTGCGCGATGATGAGTGCCTTTGGCACGGATATCATCCGCGTGATCTTCGAAAGCGGCAGCTTCACCGCCGAATCGACCGAGATGACGGGCAGCATCTTTGCCCGCTACGCGCTCGGCATGAGCGCCTTTGCCGTGCTCGACCTTCTGAACAAGGCCTACTACGCGATGAAAAAGACGCTGGTGCCGCTGCTCATCAACCTCGGTGTGCTGGCGCTGAACATTGTTTTGAACCGCGTCTTCTACACGGATACCGGTGTTGCCGCGGCGACTTCTCTCGCGCTGACCATCGGCGCGGTCTGCATGACGGTGCAGCTTTTCCGCGGCACGAAGATCGTGCGCCTTGTCCCGCTCCTCAAGGGGCTTGCCGCCACGGCGGTGATGGCGCTCGTCCTCTACGGCGGGCATGCGCTGCTTGTCACGGCGGACGACAGCAAGCTGATGCTCATCGTTAAATGCGGTTTCACGGGCGTTGTGGGCTGCGTCGTCTATGTGGCGGTCAGCATGCTCCTCAAGCAGACCATCATTACGGACACACTAAAGAAATTCAAGAAATAAAGAAGCGGGAGGGACATATATGCTGTCCTTTGTCAACGATTATTCCGAGGGCGCTCACCCGAAAATTTTAGAGCGCCTGAACGAGACCAATTTTGAACAGCTCGCGGGCTACGGCTCTGACCGTTACTGCGAGCAGGCCAAAGAGAAGATCCGCGCTGCCATCGGCTGCCCTGAGGCGGAGATCTTCTTCCTCGTCGGCGGCACGCAGACCAACCAGGTCGTGCTCGATTCGCTGCTGCGCTCCTACGACGGTGTGATCGCCGCCGAGAGCGGACACGTCAACGTCCACGAGGCGGGCGCCATCGAGCATGGCGGGCACAAGGTGCTCGCACTGGGGCACCGGGACGGCAAGCTCTCGGCGGAAACGGTGCGGGAGTATGTGGAGACCTTCTACGCAGACGGGAACTATACCCACATGGTCTTCCCCGGCGCGGTGTACATCTCGCACCCGACGGAGTACGGCACGCTCTACACGAAGGCGGAGCTTGCCGCGCTGCACGAGGTCTGCGCAGCGCATCACATTCCGCTCTTTCTTGACGGCGCGCGCCTTGGCTACGGCCTTGCCGCTGCCGGAACGGACGTGACCCTGCGCGACATCGCCGCGCTGACGGACGTTTTCTACATCGGCGGCACGAAGGTCGGCGCCCTGTGCGGTGAGGCGGTCGTCTTCCCGCACGGCGGGATGCCCGCGCACTTCCTCACAGTCGTCAAGCAGCACGGCGCGCTGCTCGCCAAGGGACGGCTTCTCGGCATACAGTTCGATACGCTCTTCACCGACGGACTTTATGAGAAGATCAGCCGCAACGCCATCGAGACGGCGGATCGCATCCGCGCGGCGCTGCGTGAGAAGGGCTATCGCCTCTTTTGCGAGAACCCGACAAACCAGATCTTCGTCGTGCTGGAAAATGCGCAGATCAAAGAGCTGGAGCAGCAGGTCGCAATGGGCTTTACGGAGAAGTTCGACGATACCCACACGGTCATGCGCATCTGCACCTCATGGGCGACGCGCAGCGAGGACGTGGACGCGCTCATCGCACTGCTGTGAGCGGAACGATAGCAAAATAAGAAAAAGCGCTTTTGCGGTGTCGCAAAAGCGCTTTTTGGAAGAGAAGTGTCACTGCTGGCGTTTTTTGAAGGTGAGATACCCTTCAAGCATCAGGCTTGCTGCCACGGCGTCGACGGTTTTCTTGCGCTCCTTGGCGCGCTTGCCGTTGCTGAGCAAAATATTGTGCGCATCGACGGTCGTGCGCCGTTCGTCCCAGAGCGTGACGGGGAGCGACGTGGCCTCGCGCAGAAGCTCTGCAAAGCCCTCGGCCTTTTCCGCGCGCGGGCCGCGCGAGCCGTCCATGTTGAGCGGGTGGCCGAGCACCAGCTCGCTTACCTCGTGCTCCGAGATGAGCGGCAGCAGCTTTTCAATGACTGCCTCGGGCCGGTAGGCGGTGATGACGGTCGAAAAGCCCGTGAGCGTCAGCGTGCGGTCGGAGATCGCGACGCCGGTGTGCGCGTCGCCGTAGT
>ENA-OUQG01000401-OUQG01000401.1-human-gut-metagenome-genome-assembly--contig:-NODE-401-length-27334-cov-11.433740_pt1 | contig 27334 bp, 26 predicted proteins | sample MGYA00237943_ERZ548823 | MGnify/ENA primary metagenome ERZ548823 (study PRJEB26490, sample SAMN05194731) | human gut metagenome | biome: terrestrial biome; feature: human-associated habitat; material... | reverse complement strand
CTACTTTAGGTAGTCCTCTTTGTACTGTCTGCACAATCTGGGGCAGTTCACAACGGTCGGGTCTTTTTTTATGTTGTTTTTTCTTTAAGCCGTCAAATTTTCAGTCAAGTATTTTATAATTGAAGCACTAAATTTTAGGAGTGTTAAAAATTGTCAAAACGAGGAGAAAACATTTATAAAAGAAAAGACGGTAGATGGGAAGGCAGATACTTAAAAAGCAATTCTAAATACGGATACATTTACGGAAAATCATACAAAGAAACAAAGGAAAAACTGAATTCTGCAAAGGTAAACACCGAAAATAATAACAATGAAACAAAAGTTGCCGTGCTTTGCGACAACTGGCTTGCATACAAAGAGCAATACATAAAGGAATCAAGCTTTGTGAAATACAAAAATATATTTAAAAAACACCTTAAAAAATGCAGTGTACCTGATATAAAATTCCATGCTCTCAGACATACTTTTACCACCCGCTGTATTGAGGCGGAATTTGAACCGAAAGCCCTATCGGAAATTTTGGGTCACAGTTCGGTAAATACCACCCTCGGAATTTATACTCACCCGTCACTTGAATACAAAAGAGAAAACATTAACCGATTAACGCATTTTTAACCTTCAAAATAAGCCGTCAAAAAAGCACGGAAGACCGCCAAACGGCGGATCTCCGTGCTTTTTCTTGGAATTAAGGGTTCTAAGAAAATTACGATTTTTTTATTACAACAGGCTCTGTTCTAATTTTTCAATTACTTTGTTTAAATCACGATTATACTCAACCTCAATGGCAATGCCTAATGCATTAGTCATAAGTGTCATAGTTGAAAGACTTACGACATCCGGTACATTCCCACTAGGAGTAGAAGTATATGTTTGTCCTTGATATGGTTCATAAGGTGTTGCGATTGAATTTAATTCTAACTGCGGTTTGAATATAAGGTTGTCCACAACTGTACCGGATGCAATATTTATATATATATTTACATATTTGTTTTCGTCGAGATTCACCGACACTCCGTTGCCCATATCACCCCTATAAAAAGAAAAGTCATTATTAGATACATGCATCGAATAAGTATCGGCTTCGCCGCCTGTGGGGCATCCACTAAAATAATACTGTCCTTTTTTTAAAAATAACGAAGACTGTAACTGGTAATAGCTTTGGGCGGTCGCTGTACCATTGGCAACAATGCTTCCGTCCGAATTCACAGTGTAAGTAATCCCATTTCGTGTTGTTCTCAAGTCGGAATAAGGGTATTTAATTAAATTTTTACCGCATCTTGTTATCGTTACTCCTGTTAAATCGGCAATATACTGGGTGTATGCGGTTGCGGTTGTGCCGAGTTCAAGTTGTGGTTTTAGAGTTGCGTTAGCGGTTGTGCCTTTTGCAACTGTAATAACCCAAAAATATTTTTCTTTTTCAGCAGTGAAAGTAACGGTCTGATCTGTTCTAGTTAAAAACATATTAAACGCATAAGTTGAGTCTATAATTTTTAAAGTAACTCCGCTGCCGCTTTGATAACCGCTAAAGATATACTGCTTATTAAACTGCAACGGTATTAAAACATTTTCACTACATGTAATATCGTCCGTTGCAGTGCCGGCAATATTTATACTGCCGTCAGAGCCAACTGTAAAGGTTACACCATTAACTGTTTTTGAAACATTTGTATATGGAAATTTGATCAAATTTTTACTATTTACCTTAACTATAATATTATGCTCGTTAGGGCATACATCGGTAAGATTTATAACCGGACCGAAGGCGGTGCCACGGAGAGAATTGGCGCAAGCGGTGTTCATTTTTAAGGTATTAACATCCCCCGGATCGCCCTTTTCTCCTTTTAACCCAGCTAACTGTTCATCGGTGAAATCCGCATAGGTAAATGCATCACCTTTATCACCTTTGTCGCCCTTATCACCTTTAAGCACGCCGTTGTCTGCGTCAGTCCTGACCGATTGTGCTACCTGTTTTGTTGCGTTTGCAATACTGACAAGCTGTTCATACTGGGTAGGTGTAGGCTCGGACGGTGTATCTCCGACGCCGTAACCGCTTTCCGTTACCTTTACTCTCGTTTGCGGAGTCGTTGCTTTACTTTCTCCCAAAACTCCGAACACCGATACCGTAAATTGCGGAGCTTTTATAACCTCATACGGTATGTAACATTCATTTTCGCCTGTGCATAATTCACTGCTTTCATCAAGAACTACGCTTATAATGGTTTCGCCATTCCTGAATACAGCGGTTTTTTTATATCCGTTCCAATTTTCCGGAAAGTAAAGCTTATCTTTTCAAATAAAACACTGTCGGCAATGATATTGTTGTACGCTATAATACGCCCATCATCAAAAATATCTACTTTAATCATATTTTTTCTCCAATATTCAATATGTATCAAAACGGCATAATGCATGTCCTCCTTTCGGTTCGCATTTTGTTTTGATACCGTTGTAAAGAAAGAAAACCGATCGGCATTTGTAAACATAATCAAAAAAATGAGTAATCCCGACTGAATTTATAAGGACTCAGCCGGGATTGTTTTTGTAAGTACATAGATAGATTTGGCAACACGGTATAGGAAATGATTTTTATGTGCTGATGTTTTTTAGTATCTGCTTTCGATTTTTACTTGTGAATTCGCTTAAGGTATATGAGCGAATTCTTTGCTTTACAATGTTAGGAATCAAGAAACCGTTTGCAGTGAGCTTAGCGCAGCGGTTAATAATTGTTTTGTTGGTAACACCGAGCTTTTTACTTATTTCAATCGGTGTAAATTCAAAAATATGGTTGTTAAGGAGATATACCAATAAATCCTTCTCTTTTATGCTCAAATAAGATAAACTGCCGGCTAATTCATCATCGGTAGATGCCTTCGACAGCTCGCATACCTTTTTCGAATACAGTTCTACCATACGCAAAAAATAGTTAATCCAAATTTCGGGAAGAGGCGGATTTTCTCTGCCGGAATAGTACAATGCCGACAGACCCATCTGAAGTGAAGAATAATATTCGTCTGGGTCGTAAGCAAAATATTCTTCGTGTGAGCCGATACCGTTAAAACCGTATCCGTTAAGGTCAAGTATATACCCGGACATCAATCTTGCGGTACGGCCGTTGCCGTCCTCGAATGGATGTATAGTAACCAATTGATAATGCACAACCGCCGCAACAATAAGGGGGTGATCGTCTGTTGTGTTTACATATTCTACAAGCTCGTCAAGAAGTCTCGGAATATCGGTGTATTCGGGCGGAATATATTTGGGTGCTCCTGTTTCCGAATCATACACAGCAAACAGCACTCCTGGAGGCATTGCGCCTCTGAACCCGATTTTTTCTTTTGATGCGCCTTTCTCAACCATTGCCTGAACTTCAAGCAACATTTTTTTTGAAAACGGTTCTTTCGCCTGTAGCTTTTTTTCAAGCGAGTTAAGAGCAAGGAAATAATTTCTGACTTCTTGCTCCGGCTTTAACAAATGCTTATGAGCATCCCGCTCCATAGCCTCATTTGCCTGTTCCTCTGTCAAGGGATTCCCCTCTATTTTGTTCGAGGCATAAGAACTTTTCTTTTTTGAGTTCTTCCTAAGTCGGTTTTTGGTTACTTGCGGCAATTCAATGGTTCCCAGTGAAAAACGATTTTCATCAATGGCTGATATTTTCTTTAAGATATCGTTTGATAAAGTAACCTTGATCATAAAATCATCCTTTTGTTTTGATGATTTAATTATATCATAAGGGAAAAGAAAATTTCACTATTATTACATTATTTTTTCACTATTTTTCATTATTGGTTAAAGATAATAAATCATAAAAGTTTATGTATCCGGCACATTATATGTGCCGTGCGGCGTTTGGGTGTTCTTCTGTTCGAAAGCCCGTTTCGTTCCGCATTCTTTTACCGTACTTTGAAATTATAGCAAGGTTCAATTTATCATGCTCGCGGCTTGTTATAACATCGTTCTTCAAAAGATAGTTGTTGTAATAAAGCAGTCTGAGTTCTCTTGTCATAATTTCAAGTGCTGACTTATTATCTCTATTCATTTTGTTTCCTTTCTGCCTATTTGTATTATAAGAGTATTTTTTCAGTTTTAATCTTTAATGGTAAATTTGTTTTTTACATTCCGCCCATAACGGGACCGGAATTTTTCTTTTTATGCCGCTGTTTTCGCTGTAAAAAGTGCAACCCCTAAATCAGCGAGGATAAAATTGGAGCAACCCCTAAACCGTAGTTATATAAGCAGCTTCAAAATATCGCACAAAGCCCCCGGCGGTCGGCGTTGCCGTCCGCTGTGAGCCGCCGATGGGAAGCAGCGCAACCCCTCGGCTTTCTCCTGCTTATTTTCGTACCGCTGCCGATTTTGCGGAATAAGGAGTAATTCCTAAAAAATAACGGTGATTTATGCAGAACTTTCGGTTTCACGGCAGAAAAGAAAAATAGGGCGCACACGCCGTTTACAGTGCCGTATTTCGACTTTGTGCAGTTCGGTCGGGTGTTTACTCGATTTTTCGCTTGCTCGGCGCACAGGGCGTTTTCTGCGGCTGTTTCGGCAGAGAAAAGATTTACTCTTTATTTCTTTTTCTGCTGTAATATATACTCAGTGGGTTTAGTTCTATGGGTATAGTTCTGCGATACCGTTTCTTACACCACCCTGTACGAAAAAATTACACTACCGAAATAACTTGACCGTGTAAGCGTTGCTTGTGTTTGAACCGTCCTGTCTGCGGCGTTTTTTCTTTTTTACAAGCCCTGCTTTTTCAAGACTTCGGATTGCTGCGTCCACCGTCTTTTTGTCAACACAGCATTCCGCGGCAATCAGCCGCCGTGACGGAAAGCAAACACCGTTCTTATCGCTGTGTTTAACAAGGCAGCAGTAGACGGCGTAATCTCTCGGCTTTAATCGGTAGTCACTTATGCTGTTTGAGATGATTGAAAACTTTTCTGCCACTTTTTCCTCCTTGAAATTTTCTTTTTGCATAGCCGCAATCATATCTGCACCAACTCCTTTCAAACGGTTATGTAATTTTGCCCTCTACTTTTTAAGCCGAAAAAACGCAGTAGGTACAACCAAAAATTTTTATCTCCCACTTATCCAAAGGAAAAAATCCTATGGACTACAACCAAAAAAATTTATTCCCCTCACTTTTCATGCCGAAAAATCGGGTGTTCTAACACCTTAAAAATTAAGAATTTACAAAATGTTCAAAATCCCGAGGGCTATCCGCAAAAAGAAAACAGGCAAAGGACGGTGAGATCCTCTGCCTGTTGCAGTATATATTTTCGAAACAGAAACAGAATCGTGCGATCCCGTTTCCGATTATCTTACTTTGTTACGGTTCTAATTCAGGTGTCGGCTCGTACACTTACATCATCATCCGCGATGCAAATCGAAATCCGTTTGAGAACGCTTGCAGCTCATGCCGGTCGTAATTTCTGCATCCGTTTTTTTAATTTGCTCGAACAGAGCCTTTTGCTGTTCTGTGAGAGTGGCTCTGAGCTTTGTTTCAAGCCGCACAACGGTTACAAACGATCCGCCTTTGTCTGTGCCGTTTGCTATACTCTGCACTGTTTTTTCAAAGAATGAGCGCCTTAATGCAATCTTAATACAGCACATCGGATCATTACACCGTTTTTTTATATTTCATAATATACTCTTTGTAAACAAACAAAAACAGGAGAAGTATATATGCCTGAAATTACACATAGAAAAAAGCGACTGTCATCCTTTAAACTGATCGTTTTGGGCTTTGCCGGGGTTATTCTGCTCGGAGCACTGATATTGATGCTGCCGTTTTCATCGACTGCCGGAGTTGTTACGCCGTTTCACGAGGCGCTGTTCACATCGACCTCGGCCGTTTGCGTTACGGGGCTGGTTGTGCAGGATACGGGCAGTTATTGGTCCGCTTTCGGGCAGACGGTAATACTGCTGCTGATCCAGATAGGCGGACTCGGCGTTGTGACGGTTGCGGCGTCTTTCGCTATGCTGTCCGGCAGAAAAATATCGTTGATGCAGCGCAGTACCATGCAGGACGCCATCTCTGCCCCGAAGGTCGGCGGGATCGTCCGCCTGACCCGCTTTATTGTACGGGGAACTTTTTTGATCGAGCTTATCGGAATGATCGTCATGCTGCCGACATTTTGCGGAAACTTCGGTATCAAGGGAATTTGGATGGCGGCATTTCATTCGGTTTCCGCCTTTTGCAACGCCGGATTTGACATACTCGGCACCGCCGAAAACAAATACCCGTCTCTTACGGGATACATAGGGGATCCGACGATAAACATTGCCGTTATTTTTTTGATCATCATAGGCGGTATCGGCTTTTTGACATGGGACGATATCTGTACAAACAAGTGGCATTTCAAAAAATACCGTATGCAAAGTAAGGTCATATTGGTAACAACGATGCTCCTCATTATTGCCCCTGCAGTATTCTTTTTCTTCTGCGATTTTACGGGGCTTCCGCTCGGCGAAAGGATTCTTGCTTCGCTTTTTCAGTCTGTCACACCGAGAACCGCCGGTTTCAATACCGCCGATCTTCCCGCTATGACCGGTTCTTCCAAGGCAATTATGATCCTGCTGATGCTTGTCGGCGGATCCCCCGGCTCCACGGCAGGCGGTATGAAAACGACCACGCTTGCCGTTCTGATTCTGAGTGCATTCTCTGTCTGCCGTAAAAAGGACGATGCCGAAGTCTGCGGCAGGCGCATTGACGGTTCGGCAGTGAAAAACGCCGTAGCCGTTGCCGTAATGTATTTTCTTCTGTTTTTCGTCGGCGGCATTGTTATCAGCACGGCAGAAGGTCTGCCGCTTAGCACCTGCCTTTACGAAACGGCGTCCGCTGTCGGAACGGTCGGGCTTACCCTTGGAATCACACCGCAGCTCGGTGTTCTTTCTCAGCTTATTTTGATCGTCTTGATGTATCTCGGCAGAGTCGGCGGACTTACCCTGATTTACGCGGCAATTTCCAACAAAAATCATAGCGGAGCAAAGCTGCCGCTCGAAAAAATCACAGTCGGATAAAGGAGTTACTGTATTATGAAAAACATATTGTTAATAGGTCTCGGCAGATTCGGTAGGCATATTGCTTTACAGCTGAATAAACTCGGGCATGAGGTGATGGCGGTAGACAGCAACGAAGAAAGGGTCAATGAGATTCTGCCGATCGTCACCAATGCACAGATCGGCGACAGCACAAACACGGAATTTTTAAAGTCGCTCGGAATCGGAAACTTTGATGTGTGCATAGTCACCATAGGAGGAAATTTTCAAAATTCGCTGGAGACTACTTCTTTACTGAAAGAACTCGGCGCAAAATTAGTTGTGTCACGCGCCGAGCGTGATGTTCAGGAGAAATTTCTTCTGCGTAACGGAGCGGACGAAGTAATTTACCCTGAAAAGCAAGTAGCAAATTGGGCTGCTATTCGCTATACCGCCGATCACATACGGGATTACATCGAGGTCGATGAGGCTCATGCCATTTTTGAGGTAGAGGTGCCGAAGGGATGGATCGGAAAAACCGTCGGAGAGCTGGATATCCGCAGAAAATACAGCATCAATATCATGGCTACCAAGGAGAACGGAAAGATAAATATGGCAGTTTCGCCGGACACCGTTCTTACGGACAAGATCACTCTTTTGGTTCTAGGTGCTTACAAAGAACTGCAAAAGTGTTTTCGCATTTAACAGAGGTGAATGAGGATGGCTGAGCTATTGTTGATCGTCAGCCTGCTTGCCGTATTTGTTTTTGGATTTTATCTTATGAGCAGACTGGATCGATTTCTTGAAGAAAACAGAAAGGCACTGTTAAAGGAAAACGAATCCTGCGAGCCTTCCGAAATTCTGCTGCCGCAGGGACTGTCCGAAAGTGAAATATTATGTGAGATCCGCCGTTTTCGTGAAACGCACGGAAATGTCGATATTATTCTTTCCGATGGGCAGAAGAATGATTTTTAGGTTGCGGTAGATTTTTTTACAGTTTTACTGTATAATAATAAAATAAAATAAAAAGGGCGGTGAAACCGATGAAAGTACAAACCGAACAGTCAAAATTCGATACAGACGAGCATATCCTTGTCTGCCTATCCTCTTCGCCGTCCAATGCAAGGATCATACACACCGCCGCAAAGATGGCTAAGGCCATTCATGCAAAATTTACCGCCATCTATGTGCAGACGGATACGGTCATAAATGATGAGGATCAGTCCCGACTTTCGCAGAACATACAGCTCGCACAAAGGCTCGGCGCCGAGATTGTTATGACGCACGGCGAGGATGTACCGCTGCAGATCTCGGAATATGTCAGGCTTTCCGATGTCACAAAAATCGTGATCGGGCAAAGCAGTGCCAGACGCAGAGGGCTGTTCGGAAGACCGACTCTCACCGAAAAGCTGATTTCCTCCGCCCCTGATGTTGACATTCATATTATTCCCGACGCACTGAACTACACAAAGCCGCACAGACGCCGTCTGTTCTTTGGTGCAGAGATACCTTCGCTGCGGGATATTGCCGTGACCGTCCTGGCGCTTGCCGTATGTACGGCGATCGGGTTTCTGTTCGGCCATCTCGGCTTTCCCGATACTAATATCGTTACGGTATACATCCTAGGTGTGCTGATGATCTCCGTTTTGACCAAAGGATACCTTTGCAGTATGGCAGGCTCACTTCTAAGTGTTGTATTGTTCGGATTTTTCCTTACCGAACCCAGGTTGTCCTTTCAGACCTATGCCGTAGGCTATCCCGTTACCTTTGCAGTCATGCTGGCGTCTTCCGTTCTCACCGGCACGCTTGCCTCGAAGCTGAAAGATCATGCAAGGCTCTCGGCTCGCTCCGCGTTCCGTGTGCAGGTGCTGTTTGACACTGACCGTCTGCTGCAAAAAGCAAAAAGCAACAATGATGTTTTAAGCGTGACCTGTATGCAGCTCTCGCGGCTGCTTGACCGCAGTATTGTTGCCTATACGAAAGGCGAAAACGGAATGTTGTCCGGGCGGCTGTATGCCGAAAAAAAGGATACACACGCTGAAAAGCTGCTAAGCGATGCAGAGCGGCAGACCGCAGAATGGGTGCTTCAAAACGGTCGCCGTGCAGGAGCAGCGACAGCACAGTTTGGAAAATCCGAATGTCTTTATCTTGCGATCCGTGCAGGCGGCAGAGTCTATGGTGTAATCGGGATACCGATGAAACCCGAAAAGCCCGATTCATTTGAGAGCAGCATCGTACTGTCGGTTGTGAACGAATGTGCGCTGGCAGTGGATAATGCTCACAACGCCGCCGAAAAGGAACGGGCGGCAGATCTTGCAAAAAGCGAGCAGCTGCGCGCCGACCTTTTGCGGTCGATCTCACACGATCTGCGCACGCCGCTTTGCTCCGTTTCGGGTAATGCGGACACGCTTTTGCATAACGGGGGCTGCCTGGATGAAGCAACAAAGCAGCAAATATATAAAGATATTTATGATGATTCCGAATGGCTGATCGGCGTGGTGGAAAATCTGCTGTATGTTACACGGCTGAATGACGGACGCCTGAAGCTGGAGCTTACCGACCAGCTTGTGGACGAAGTGGTCAACGAAGCCGTTTCGCATTTGAAGAAAAAATCCGTCGGACACAAGGTGACGGTAAGGTGCGACGATTTGATCCTTGCCCGTATGGACGCACAGCTTATCGTGCAGGTCATTGTCAACCTTATTGATAATGCTTTGAAATATACCGAACAAGGCTCCGAGATCTGCGTAAGTGCCGAAAAACAGGGCGGGTACGCCATGATCCGTGTCGCCGATGACGGAAACGGGATTGCAGACGATATGAAACCGCATATTTTTGAGATGTTTTACACCGGGAAAAATACCGTCGCAGACAGCCGCAGAAGCTTCGGGATCGGGCTTACCCTGTGTAAATCTATCGTAGAGCTGCACGGCGGAACGCTGACGCTTACGGATAACGTACCGCACGGCTGTGTATTTACCTTTACTTTACCGCTCAGCGAGGTGACTCTGAATGAATAAACCCCTTGTACTCGTCGTGGAGGACGACCGCCCCGTCCGCAATCTGATCGTAACAACGCTAAAGGCTCACGATTACCGCTACCTGACCGCGGAGAACGGACACAGCGCTATTATAGAAGCGACCTCCCATAACCCGGATATCGTTCTGCTGGATCTGGGACTGCCGGATATCGACGGCACGCAGGTAATCGAAAATATTCGCTCATGGTCAAATATGCCCATTATTGTGATCAGTGCGCGCAGCGAGGATAAAGACAAAATCACGGCGCTGGATGCCGGGGCGGACGACTATCTGACAAAGCCATTTTCCGTAGAGGAGCTTTTGGCACGGCTTCGTGTCACGCAAAGAAGACTGTTGCTTTTGCAGGCAAACAGCGGCACCGACTCACCCGTTTTCCAAAACGGCAAGCTTAAAATTGATTATGCCGCCGGCTGTGCTTATCTAAATGGGGAGGAATTGCACCTGACCCCGATTGAATACAAGCTTTTGTGTCTGCTCTCTCATAATGTCGGAAAGGTGCTGACGCACACCTATATCACGCAGCAGATTTGGGGCAGCAGCTGGGAAAACGATATTGCTTCTCTGCGGGTGTTTATGGCGACCCTGCGCAAAAAGCTGGAGCCGCAAAAGGACAGTCCGCAATACATTCAGACGCATATCGGCGTCGGTTACCGTATGCTGCGGGCAGACTGAGAAAAGCGAGGAAACAAGGATTTGAACCGATATGCAATAGAAAATCTTTTCGGAATTGAAGGGCTGAATATCGCTTGGTACGGAATCATTATCGCCTGCGGTATGGTGCTTGGCTTTGCTTTGGCGATATACCGATGCAGAAAAACCGGCATCAACAAGGAGCATATATACGATCTTGCTCTTTGGCTGATCCCCGTATGCATTATTTGTGCAAGAGCCTACTATGTGATTTTCGAATGGGATAATTACAAAAACGACCTGCTTTCTGTTTTTGAAATTAACCGAGGGGGTCTTGCCATTTACGGCGGAGTGCTCGGAGGTGTCGCAGTCGCATTGATTTACTGTAAAGTAAAACGGATTTCCTTTTGGTCACTTGCCGATACCCTGATGCCGAGCCTTGTGCTTGGGCAAGCTATCGGGCGTTGGGGGAATTTTGTCAATCAAGAGGCATACGGAAACCAAATTACAAATCCTTCGCTCTGCTTTTTCCCTTACGGCGTTTACATAGAAGAAATCGGCCAATGGCGGCAGGCAACCTTTTTCTACGAATCCGCATTGAATTTAGCTTTACTCACCGCTATGCTGATATGCTGCCCGCATTTCAGGCGAAAAGGCTATCTTCTTCCGTTTTATATGATCGGGTACGGAACGATACGGTTTTTTGTGGAGGGGCTGCGCTCCGACAGCCTTTATCTCCTTCCGGGTATCCGTGTATCACAGGTGCTGTCCGGTTGCCTGATTATTCTCGGTATCGTTATACTTTTTATCATCCGTAAAAGACAGGCGGTGCGGCAATGAGAAAAGAGTGGACTTTGTTTCTCACCTTTCTTAAAATCGGCGCCTTTACCTTCGGCGGCGGATATGCTATGATTGCGCTGCTTGAAAACGAATTTGTAGAGCGCAAGAAATGGATCGAAAAGGACGACTTTCTGAATATGGTAGCCATTGCCGAGTCTACACCCGGACCGGTTGCAATCAACAGCGCCACATACATCGGCTACAAAATTGCAGGCTTGTTCGGTGCTGCGGCGGCTACCGTGGCGGTTTGTATTCCTTCGTTTACCGTAATTTTTTGCATCTCACTGTTTTTTGATCAATTCTTAAGCCTTACATGGGTTTCCTGTGCTTTCCGCGGAATACAGGTATGTGTGATCTATCTGATCTCCTTTGCCGGCTTGAAAATGCTGAAAAGCATTAAAAGAAATGCCTTTAACACGATCATTTTGCTGTCGGTCATTGCCGCAATGCTGGCGTGCACTGTTTTCGCTGTTTCTTTTTCTTCCGTTTACTATATTCTGATTTGCGGCATAGCAGGACTTACGATTTTCTTCCTGAAAAAACTGCGGAAAGGAAACGGCAATTAACTATGATCTACCTGAAATTATTCCTGAATTTTTTAATGATCGGCGCCCTTTCCTTCGGCGGCGGATACGGAATGGTTTCCCTTGTAAGAGAAACAGTCATTTCAAACGGCTGGCTAACGGAAAGCGAATTCTTAAATTTCATTGCCGTTTCGGAATCGACGCCCGGTCCGCTTGCCGTTAATATGGCGACATTTATAGGTTCCACGCAAGGCGGCATTCTCGGCTCGTTTCTTGCTACGCTCGGCGTTGTTCTTCCGTCTTTCGTTATTATACTTTTAATTGCGGCGGTACTCAAAAACCTGATGAAATATGCCGGCGTCAACGCTTTTCTCTCCGGCGTCCGCCCCTGCGTTATCGCAATGATTCTTGCTACGGCAATCGGTATGGCCATATCAACATTGCTTGGTTTTACGGATATTTATTCGGCGCTTGCTCCGGATCCTAAATCCATTTTGGTCTTTGCCATTCTGTGGCTGACACATTTCGGATATAAAAGAATCAAAAAAACTGCACCGTCGCCGATTATAATGATACTCTTTTCTGCCGCACTCGGCATACTTTGCTTTCCCTTAAGGTTAAACTGACAGATTAAAGAATAAAAGCTTTTTACAAGGGTGAAGTCTATCCATTTTCGGATAGGCTCTTGCGGTGTTGCCGTTACCCTTGTATTTTTGCGCCCATTTTTAAGCTCTTATTATATGATTATATTAAGCATAATACAATAATCGCATTCCCTTCAGTTATTTTTGTCAAAGATCTTTCCAAGGGTATACCATACACGATTACATCTAAGAATTTGCCAGAGGTAGTGTCCGGAGAAATCAAAGTTACAGATGATGTACAAATCCAATGAAACCGGCGGCAGGGAGTAATCCCTGCCGCCCTTGACATGCCCTGCTCTTTCTGCTATTAAGCAAATATGGCGTGCAAGCCGTTTTCCGTCTTTCACGCCATTCATCATCTCGCTTTTTTATACCGTATTTTGGACTTTACACATAATTTGAAGAAGAACCCCGAACCGAGATATTTAAAATCTTTATTTTTTACTGTTTTCAATTGCTTCATCAATAAGTTTATTAAGTTGCTTTGCTTGTGATGATGAAGTTATTGCACCAACAATTGGTTGACCTACAATATTTCCGTTTTTATCAACTACATATGTTGTCGGATATGAATAAAGACCTGAAGCAAATTTACCGGCCTTACTGTTTGAATCAAACCAAATATTTTTGTAGGTAATACCTTTTTTAGTCAAAACATCCTTAGCTTCAGATATAGCAGTCTTGTCACCGTCAAGAGTAAATGAGTTAATACCTATAACGGTACCACCTTTTTCTGCAAGTTCTTTATTAAGCTTTTCCAAATCGCCAAGTTCACCTACACAAGGATTACAAGTAGTAAACCAAAAATTAATAACAGTTACATTGTTAGATGAGAAGATGTCATCACTGTTAACATCATTTCCGTCAAGGTCCTTACCCTTAAAGCTTGGAAACTTAGTAAGTTCGCTATTGTCACTTACCATACCTGCACTTTCAGCGTCAATACTTTCACCCTCGCTCGGCTTACTGCCACAGCCCGGATATTTTTGTTCTAAAATTGTGAGTTTACCCTCAATTTCTTTAATTTGATTTGCACCGTCTTTAAGAATTTTCAACTCATCTGCAGTAAAGTTATCTTTACCGTTTTCAATAGTATTGAGCAAAAAGTCGCCATAATTTGTTCCGTCTTCAATCATAGGAGTGCCCTTATTTGCTGACATAAACACTTTTTCCCAAAGCTGTGAATTACTTGTAAAAATTTCATTTTCTTTTTGCATAAGCTTTTGATAAAGTGCAGTTGCGTCATCTAAATCGCTTGGTTCACTTCCCATTAGATTTGAAATATCAGCAGTATTATTTGACTGAGATTTGTCGTTATTTTTAGTTGTTGAACAAGCAACAAGGCTAAACATAAGCACTAAAACCATAAGTATAGTTAATATTTTTGATTTTTTCATAATTATTATTCCTCCGTTGTTATATCTTTTTTGTTATTTGTTTTAATATCTGTTTTATTATTTTCTTTTACAGTGTTGCAAAGATTTTTTTCAGACATACCAAATCCGTAGTGAAAGCTTAGTGCATCAGTAGGACAAGCAGTTATACACTTACCACAACGAATACACTCAGTGCTGTTTGGTGTTTTTATTACATCAACATCCATTTTACACGCTCTTGCACAATTGCCACAAGACACGCATTTATGCTCATCAACCTTTATTCCAAGCAACGACACCTTGTTCATTAATGCATAAAAAGCACCGAGTGGACAAATCCACTTGCAAAACGGACGATAGAAAACCACACTCAGTACAACTACAATAATCAAAATAATAAGCTTTTGAATAAATTTATTTCCTAAAGCCGAGCGTATACCCTCATCAATAGCAGACAATGGAATTGCACCCTCAAGCACACCCTGTGGGCATATATATTTACAAAAGAACGGGTCGCCCATTCCAACATCATTAACCACAAGTACAGGTAGCAATACAACCGTCAACAGCAAGATGATATATTTTAAATATGTTAAAGGCTTTAGTTTTTTTGTTGAAAGCTTTTTACACGGTATTTTATTAAGCAAATCTTGAATCCAACCAAACGGACACAAAAAGCCACAAATAAATCGACCAAGCAACACGCCAAGCAAAATTAAAAATCCTGTTACATAATAGGAAAACTTAAATTTTGATGAGCCTACAACAGCCTGAAACGAGCCGATTGGACACGCACCTGACGCAGCAGGACAAGAGTAGCAATTTAGCCCCGGTACGCACACAGCCTTGCCATTGCCCTGATATATTCCGCCTTTTAAAAAATTAGGTAAATGAATATTTGTCAAAAGCGTTGCACCTGCCTGAATACAAGTACGAAAACGGCTTACAAGCTTTGAAACATTCTTTTTTCTTTTATCCAATTCCAATACACTCCAAGCATAATCTTATTGCCTTGCTAAGGACAGTGTCTGCCTCACCACGCATTGCTCCATAGCACAGCATAACCACTCCGGCAACAAGGAAACCGATTTGAGATATTGCTTTTATTACTTTGAACAATTTAACCACTCCCTTCATTTTTTGCCTTATTATATCACGAACGATATAAAATCCCTGTTAAGAAAGAAATTTAACAAAGATTTTATTTTTTTGTGTTATAATCTATAATAAAGATATTTTACCAATAATACAAGTGATAGGAGATATTTATGCATATTTTAGTTGTTGAAGACGAGGTTGCTCTTTGTGACACAATCGTAAGAAGTCTTAAGCGTCTTGCTTACAGTGTTGATTATTGCTATGACGGTCAAAAGGCATTAGATATGCTTAGTGTTGAAAGTTTCGACCTTGTTGTGCTCGATTTAAACCTACCTAATGTTGACGGAATGACAGTATTGAAAACTCTGAGGCAAACAGACATTGACACAAAGGTTTTAATTTTATCGGCCCGTTGTGAGGTTGCAGACAAGGTTTTAGGATTAGATGAAGGTGCAAATGATTATTTAACAAAACCATTTCACTTAGATGAGCTTTCGGCAAGAATACGAAACCTTACCCTTAGAAAGTTCACTCAAAACGATATTGTTTTAAAATGTTCAAATCTTTCATTTAACACAAAAACACGCAAAGCAGATGTAAATGATGAAGAATTATCTTTAACTCGCAAGGAAACAGGAATACTTGAATATCTAATGTTAAATCAAGGCAGACCTGTAAGTCAAGAGGAGTTGATTGAACACGTATGGGACAGCAGTGTTGACAATTTCAGCAACTCAATAAGAGTGCACATTTCATCATTAAGAAAAAAGCTTCGTAATGCATTAGGTTATGACCCTATTCACAACCGTATAAGCGAGGGTTATGTAATGGAGGAGAAAAAATGAAAAAACTTTCTTTACAATGGCGAATAACCTTAATGACCACAGTTTTAATTTGCATAACTTGTGTGCTAATGAATTGTTTAATCGGTTATTCAGGCAAACGATATATGGATTCAATAGGCAACGGAATATCAGCATATAGTGAAATTGATAAAGGAAAACCGAGTTCATTTAATCCGGAAAATGAAAATCTCGACCGTGAGCTTACCATTATTATCAGTGGTGCACAAGCTTCATTCAATACTACTAATTGGTACATAACAATTGCCGTAAGCGTACTTGGTGGTATACTTGCATATTTTGTCAGTGGTCGTGCTTTAAAGTCGCTAAAAAGTTTTGCCTCTCAAGTGGAGAATGTACAGCCCAACAATTTGGCAGATATGAAAATAAGCGATGATGTTTTGCCGGAATTTAAACAGTTTTGTCAATCATTTAACAATATGCTTGACCGACTCGACAACGGTTTTACTGCTCAACGGCAATTCACAGGAAATGCAGCGCACGAGTTAAGAACACCACTTGCCTTAACTCAAGCACAAATTGAACTTTTTTCTGTTGAGCACCCAAATATGAGCAACGATACAGCAGAATTTCTTGCACTGCTACAAGAGCAAAACGAAAGAATGTCACAAATGACAAAAACTCTCCTTGTAATGAGTGAGCTTCGTACAGTTGAGTGCAAAGATACAATAGAAATTGCTCCTATGATTGAAGAAATATTTACCGACCTTGCTCCCCTTGCAGAAAAAAAGAATATTCGCCTTGAATACAACGGCAATGGTATGATGATAGGCAGTGACACCTTAATTTATCGTTTATTATTTAATTTAACTGAAAACGCAATACGCTACAACAGAGAAAACGCTTCTGTAATTATAACTGTTGACGAAAAGAATAATCAGCTTTATATACGAGTTAAAGATAACGGTTATGGTATACCCGAGCAGTACAGAGAAAGTATCTTTCAACCATTTTTCCGTGTTGATAAATCTCGTAGCAGAGCATACGGCGGTGTAGGTCTTGGACTATCACTTGTATGGGAAATTGTACTTTTGCACAACGGCACGGTAAAAGCTGAAAAAAGCGACAAAAATGGAACAGTAATGCTTGTAACACTTCCAAAAAAACAAATAAATAATTGATTATTAAGTTTTATATAAATGTTTTAGATAAATTTGATATAAATATTATTTGTTACTTAATGAGTTTTTTAGTTGGAATTTATTATTGAAATAGCAATTTAAAGTTAGAAAGATTATTTTTTCAATTGGCGATTTCTAATTCAATTATATATTAAATATAATGAGAGCTATCGGACTTGTTCATAATGTCTGATAGCTCTTAATCTTTTGTGAATATTTTATTGTTGCCAAAATGTTGCCATTTTGGGTTGCAAAACTCTCGAATGCCTTATAAATAGGGTGTTTATCGAGGTAGCGGAGTTATTCCCACTCAATAGTTGCCGGCGGCTTAGAGGTTATATCGTAAACGATTCTGTTAACACCCTTGACCTCATTAACGATACGGCGTGATGCGCTGTCAAGTACCTCATAAGGTATTCTTGCCCAGTCAGCCGTCATAAAATCGCTGGTTGTAACCGCACGGAGCACCACGGTGTAATCGTAGGTTCTGAAATCGCCCATAACGCCTACCGAGCGCATATTTGTAAGTACGGCAAAGTATTGTCCGATTTCACGGTCAATTCCCGCATTTGCTACCTCTTCACGGAAAATAGCATCTGCATCCTGAAGTATCGAAATCTTTTCACGGGTCAATTCGCCGATAATACGGACTCCGAGACCGGGGCCCGGGAAGGGCTGACGGTATACCATATTCTCCGGCATACCGAGTTCAAGTCCAACCTTACGGACCTCGTCCTTAAACAAGTCTCTTAGCGGCTCGATAATCTCGTCGAATTCCACATGATCGGGCAGACCGCCTACATTGTGGTGGCTCTTTATAAGCGCGGCGTCGCCCACTCCGGACTCAATGCAGTCGGGGTATATGGTGCCTTGAACAAGATAATCAACCTTACCTATTTTTTTAGCCTCAGCCTCAAATACGCGTATAAACTCCCTGCCGATAATCTTGCGCTTTTGCTCAGGCTCGCTTATTCCTCTTAACTGTCCCAAAAATTGCTCGGACGCATCCACCGAAATAAGATTGATATTATAAGTACCCTTAAACAGCTCGTTGACCTGCTTTGCTTCATCCTTTCTGAGCAGTCCGTGGTCAACAAATATGCAGGTGAGGTTCTCTCCTACCGCTTTATGGAGCAGGAGCGCCGCAACAGAGCTGTCAACACCGCCGGAAAGCGCGCAAAGCACCTTTTTATCGCCTATTTTGTTCTTTAAATTTTCTATTGTACGCTGTGTAAACGAAGACATCGTCCACTCACCCTTACATTCGCACACATTGTAAATGAAATTGCGGATCATAAGTGAGCCGAATTCGGTGTGCATAACCTCGGGGTGAAACTGAACGGCATAAAGCTTGTCTGCCGCGTTTTCCATTGCCGCGACAGGACATATATCGGTTTTGCCGACAATTTTAAACCCGAGCGGAACCTGCTTGATATAGTCGGTATGGCTCATCCAGCAAACGGTTTTTGCCGGGATGCCGTCAAAAAGCTTACTGGCAGTGTCAACCTTAACCTCGACCTTGCCGTACTCGCTTGCTCCTGCCTCAACCGTTCCGCCGAGCATATGCGCCATAAGCTGTGCGCCGTAACAAATTCCCATTACCGGTATTCCGAGCTCAAAAAGCTCCTTTTTGTAAAGCACCGCATTTCCGCCGTACACGCTCTTGGGTCCGCCGGTAAGTATAATGCCTTTATAGCCTGCCTCCTTTATCTCCTCAATGGGGGCTGTATAAGGTCTTATTTCCGAATATACATTATTTTCTCTTACTCTTCTTGCGATAAGCTGATTATACTGACCGCCGAAGTCAAGAACCAAAATCTTTTCCATTTTAACCTCCGCATTTTTTAAGTACTGTTAATTATTATATAACAAACCGCTCCCTTTGTCTATCCCAAAAAGAGCGGTTTTTATATTTTTTTATTCTACCGTGACGGATTTTGCGAGATTTCTCGGTTTATCTATATCACAGCCCTTATAAAGCGCCACATAGTAAGAATAAATCTGGAACGGAACAACCTCAAGCGTTGCCAAAAGCAACGGATCTATCTTTGGTATATAAATTACCTCTTCGGCTTCCTTTGCAATCTCGGTGTGACCCTCGGTAGCGCAGGCTATAACATAAGCCCCTCTTGCCTTTACTTCCTTGACATTACTTAAAAGCTTTTCAAAAAGCCCCTCGTACGCCGCAAGGGCAATTACGGTTCTTCCCTCTTCGATAAGCGAAATAGTACCGTGCTTCAATTCGCCTGCGGCGTAAGCCTCAGAATGAATATAGGAGATTTCCTTTAATTTGAGCGACGCTTCAAGCGATACCGCATAATCAATATTTCTTCCTATAAAGAATAAGGATTTCGGGTCTCCGCAGTGCTTTGCCATTTCCTTGATTGTGGGTTCTGAAAGTATTACCTTTTCTATAAGCTCGGGCAAGCGGCAAATATCGTCAAATATTTTTTCTACACGGTCGCTGTCCATTGTCTTTAATATACGCGCTGCCCAAACAGCAATGAGATAAATTACGGAAAGCTGAGTGGTATAACCCTTTGTGGTAGCAACTGCGATCTCGGGACCCGCCCATGTATAAATAACATCATCGGATGCGTTTGCTATGGAGCTTCCGACTACATTTACTATCGAAAGCGTATGCGAGCCTCGCTTTTTCGCCTCTTTAAGAGCCGCCAATGTATCTGCCGTTTCACCTGACTGACTTATTATTATAGTAAGCGTTTTATCGTCTACAATGGGATTGCAGTAACGGTATTCGCTTGCGTAGTCTATACTTGTAGGTATTCTGAGCATTTCCTCAAGCACATATTTACCAACCATTCCGGCGTGATAAGCGGAACCGCAAGCAACAATTTCTATTCGATTTATGGTTTTAAGCTTTTCTTCGGTAAGCTTTAAGCCCTCAAATACTATTTCCCTGCCCTTAATGCGGCTTTCTATTGTTTGCTTGACCGCATTCGGCTGTTCCATTATTTCCTTCATCATAAAATGGTCGTAACCGCCCTTTTCGGCAGCGGCAACATCCCAATTAATAACGGCGGCAGAGCGGTGAAGCTCGTTTTTATCCGAATCATACAGCTTAACGCCGTCCGGAGTAAGTACGGCTATCTCGCCGTCTTCAATATAAAGAATATCTCTTGTGTGAGAAACAATGGCGGTAACATCGGACGCTATATAATTAGCATCTTTTGAAAGACCGATTATAAGCGGACTGAATTTTCTTACCGCAATAAGCGTATCGGGGCAGTCCGTGCATATAATGCCCAATGCGTAAGAGCCCTCAAGCTGCGCTACGGTTTTTGACACAGCCTCGAACAAATCGCCCTTATAGAACTTTGCGAGCAACTGCGGAACAACCTCTGAATCCGTTTCGCTTGCAAATTCAACTCCGTCTGCTTTAAGCGAATCCCTTAAAGCCATATAGTTTTCAATTATGCCGTTGTGAACAACCGCAAACTTACCGTCCGAGCTTACATGGGGATGCGCGTTTTTGGCGCAGGGCGCGCCGTGTGTAGCCCAGCGGGTATGACCTATTCCGATAGTTCCGTTGACCGTACTGCCGTTATCGGTCTTTTCAATAAGGTTCTTTATTCTTTCCGTGGTCTTTTCAATGTGAATACCGCCGTTTTCAAGCACCGCTATACCGGCAGAGTCGTAGCCGCGGTACTCAAGTCTTTCAAGACCTTCGAGTAAAAAGCCTGCCGCCTGGGTTTTTCCTGTAAATCCAACAATTCCGCACATAAAAATACACCTTTCCGCGATATGCAGAAAGGCGCTGTTTTTAAAGCACGCCGAAAAAGACGGGTACATTATCCGTCTGTTCGGTCAAAGGGACCTTTCATACATACCGTATAAAAATATTATTGACATAGCAAGACGCCTCTGTTCCGAAATTACTTCCGGTTTTTAAACGCCTGTTTACGACATGCCTGCCGTGGGACATCCGCCGAATATTTCGATGCTCCCCATCCTCGTCAACCGCTATGCCAAAGTACGGTCCCGGCGCTTTATTTTAAAACTGTAACGGCTCTTTTTTAATGGCACACCGCCACACCGTACATTTTAAATCATAAAGCCGATTTTGTCAATGATTATATTTTTTTAAGCTCTGCGGTGCCGATCGGTTCGGCGCCGAAGCTCCTTACATATTCCAAGGTTTTTTTATGCATATCGGTATCAAGCAGGACTGCCGGATTATGAGCGTCGCACCCAATAATAATATCATTGCCCACGCTTGCGGCGATATTAAAAAATCGCCTTGACGGATAATGCCTGTTGCCTGCGAGCCCCATCATATTTACTTCAAGCGGTATGCCCGTTCTTTTTGCATAAACGCAAAGCCTCGTCATTTCGGTTTCAAAAACAGACTCCTTGCCTATAAAATATGTTACATCCGGATGTGCAATATAGCTGAAGCTTCCGCTTGAAATGCCCTCGATAACCTGATCCACATAACGGTGCAAAAGCTCGGGCTCCGAAAAAGGCGAACCGACATATATACCCTTACTTTCATCGTCAAGAAAATGCTGACCCATTATCAGATAATCGGCCCCGTAATCCCTGCAAAGCTTTTGCAGACTGTAAAAAATATCGGGAAAATATTCGGCTTCAAAGCCCGCAAAAATCTGTATATCATCTTTATATTCATCGGCAAGCTTTTTTATGCACTCAATATATCCCGGCGCTTCGTTCACGCTCATTCTCATTCCCGAAACAAACCCGTTTTTGTAAAACTGCGGTGAATGGTCGGAAAAGCCTAATATCTTGATTCCCGACTTTATGGCGTTTTCAATATACTCACGCTCACTGCCTACGGCATGGTGACAGCGAGGGGTATGCGTATGATAATTTGCAAGCATGGTTATCTTCCTTTCAACTGATAATTTTAACTCATAACAGAGTGGAAGTCAATTACTTTTAAATTGCCGTTTTTTACTTGACAAATATATAAAAGTGTGGTAAATTCTTAGTATAAGATAGAGGTGCGATTTGTTAATAGTAGCTTCTTCGTGTTAAGTCAGGCGGGACGATAGGCGGAGCGAAAGGAACTGTCGCCGAAGACGGCACGCCGGCGGGCGTCCGCTCTGGTAATTCGGAATAATATCCGTGTTACTGTCGCTTTTGCGGAGAGCTATCGAAAAGAAGAAAAGGCGTTTGACGCTTAACTTGTTTTTGATAGCCGAGCAATCGGCTATTTTTTTATTTTCTTTGAAGGGAAAGAAAGCAAAATGAAAAAACCTGTATTCGAAGGCGTCGCAACGGCGCTTATAACTCCCCTCACCCCCGACGGTATCGATTACACAGCCTTTGAAAGGCTTATTAATTGGCAGATAGACGAGGGTGTCAATGCGCTTGTTGTCTGCGGAACGACCGGTGAGTCCTCTACGCTTACGGATGAGGAGCACCGCAAGGCAATCGAATTTGCGGTGAAATGCGCAGGCGGCCGTGTTCCCGTAATAGCGGGTACCGGTTCTAACGATACGGCGTATGCCTTAGAGCTTACCGAGTTCTCCTGCAAGGCAGGGGTTGACGGCGTGCTTGCAGTTACCCCATATTATAATAAAGCAACCCAAAAGGGACTTATAAAAATGTATTCCGCAATAGCAGACAAAGCCACAGTTCCCGTCATACTATATAATGTACCGTCAAGAACAGGCGTAAATTTACTGCCCGAGACCGTGGCAGAGCTTGCGAAGCACCCCAATATCAACGGTATTAAAGAGGCAAACGGCAATATTTCGTCGGTAGCCGAAACCGCACAGCTCTGTAAGGACAGCATCAATATTTATTCGGGCAACGATGACCAAACCGTACCGATTATGTCGCTCGGCGGCAAGGGCTGTATTTCGGTTCTTTCAAATCTGCTCCCCGCTGAAACCGCGCTTATGTGCAGAAAAATGCTTGACGGCAATACAAAGGGAGCCGCGGAATTACAGCTTAAATATCTGCCGCTTATAAAAGCACTTTTCAGCGAGGTTAATCCGATACCCGTAAAAGCCGCAATGTCCGCTATGGGATTTTGCGAAAATTACCTGAGAATGCCGCTTACACAAATGGAAGACGCACACAAGGAAATTCTTTTGAATGAAATGCGTAAGTGCGGCATTAAAGTATAAAGACGGCGAAAATAATGAAAGAAATTAAATTCACCAAAATGCACGGTATCGGGAACGACTACATTTACATTGACTGCTTTAAACAGCAGGTAGACGACCCGTCTTATCTTGCGAAAATAATGTCCCCGAGAAGAACAAGCGTCGGAAGCGACGGCGTAATTCTTATCTGCCCGTCCGACAAGGCCGACGCTAAAATGCGTATGTTCAACCTTGACGGAAGTGAGGGTAAAATGTGCGGCAACGGGATAAGGTGCGTAGGAAAGTACATTTACGATACGGGAATCGCGCACAAGCCGACCGTTACGGTTGAAACCTTAAGCGGTATAAAAACGCTCAGTATAAGCGAAAAGAGCGGCAAAGCCGAGACCATTACTGTGGATATGGGCGAGCCTGAGCTCAAAGCCTCGCTTATTCCGATTGTCTCGGACTCAGAAACCGTAATAAACGAACCGATTTTAATAGACAAAACGGAGTATAAAATTACAGCCGTTTCAATGGGAAACCCCCACGCGGTGGTCTTTTGCGACTCCGTAAAGGAGCTTGAACTTGAAAAAATCGGCCCGAAATTTGAATTTAACCCGATTTTCCCCGAGCAGGTAAACACCGAATTTATCCGTGTTATCGACGGAAATAATCTTGAAATGCGTGTTTGGGAACGCGGCAGCGGCGAAACCTTCGCCTGCGGAACCGGAGCGTGCGCCGCGGCCGTGGCGGCGGTGCTTAACGGATATTGTAAGAAAAATGAGGAAATAACCGTTCACCTTAAATGCGGTTGCCTTATGATAAAATATGCCGATGATTCTCATATATATATGCGTGGCGCGGCGGAAAAAGTATATGACGGAGTGTATTATTATGAGCCTTAATATCAAAATCAACGAAAACTATTTCAATGTTAAAAAGAACTATTTATTTTCGGAAATTGCCAAAAGAGTAAGCGCATACTCGGCGGCACATCCGAATGCCGAAATCGTGCGGCTCGGTATAGGCGATGTTACCCTGCCCCTGTCCCAAGTTGTTGTTAACGCAATGAAGAAAGCCGCCGACGAAATGGGCAATGCCGAAACCTTCAGAGGCTATGCTCCCGAATACGGTTACGATTTTCTCCGTGAAGCGATAGCAGATTACTACAAAAGAATACCCGTAGAACTTTTGGCAGAGGAAATTTATGTTTCGGACGGAGCTAAAAGCGATGTCGGCAATATTGTGGATATTCTCGGAGACAATGAAATTTTAATACCCGATCCCGTTTATCCGGTTTATCTTGACAGCAATATAATGAGCGGCAGAAAGGTCACATTCTTAAAGGGAAACAGTGAAAACGGATTTTTGCCTATGCCTGACGGTATTGCGGAAAAGCCCTATGTTATCTATATCTGCTCACCCAACAATCCGACAGGTGCCGTATACACCAAGGCAGGAATTAAAAAATGGGTCGATTTTGCTTTAAAAACAGGCTCGCTTATTATTTTCGACTCCGCATACGAAGCCTTTATAAACGGCGATTATCCGCACTCTGTTTATGAGGTGGATGGCGCCAAAAGCTGTACCGTGGAAATATGCAGCTTTTCCAAAACCGCAGGCTTTACAGGCACAAGGTGTGCCTGGAGCGTATTCCCAGATGAGCTTACCGTGGGCGAAAACAAGCTTTCCTACCTTTGGGCAAGAAGACAGGCGACAAAATTCAACGGCGTGCCTTATGTTATTCAGCGCGCCGCGGAAGCGGCTCTTTCCGAGGAGGGACTTTCGGAATGCCGCAAGGCAATAAGCTATTATATGGAGAACGCCCGTATTATAGGCGAAGTCCTTAAATCAAAAGGAATTGAATATACCGGAGGCGAAAACTCACCCTATTTATGGCTTAAGTGCCCGGGCGGTATGTCGTCTTGGGAATTTTTCGATTACTTACTCAATAATGCGCAAATCGTCGGAACCCCCGGTGCCGGCTTCGGTGACTCAGGCGAGGGTTATTTCAGGCTCACCTCATTCGGAAGCCGTGAATCAACGCTTGAAGCCGCAAGGAGATTCGACGCACTGCTTTAGGAGAATGACTTATGTTATACAGTGATGTTTCGGTAAATGAAAAGGGACACCTTACCCTTGCGGGATATGACACGGTAGAGCTTGCCGAAAAATACGGCACTCCGCTTTACCTTATGAACGAGGATAAAATAAGAGCCCGTGTGCGTGAATATAAAAACGCGATGAATAAATATTTTCCGTCGGGCTCCGTTCCCGAATTTGCAAGCAAGGCATTTTGCTGCAAGCAAATTTACCGTATAATGGCGGATGAGGGAATTGATATTGATGTAGTTTCACCCGGTGAAATTTACACTGCGGTATCGGCAGGCTTTCCGATGGAAAAAAGCTTTTTCCACGGCAACAACAAAACGGACGCCGATATTGCCTTTGCGATAGATAATAAAGTCGGTTACTTTGTTGTCGATAATTTGGATGAATTGGCGGCGCTTAACAGAATTGCGGGTGAAAAAGGCGTTAAACAGAAAATTCTCCTCCGAGTTACGCCCGGTATTGACCCGCATACACACAAAAAAATATCGACAGGCTCGGTGGAGTCAAAATTCGGTATAGCGATAGAGACAGGTCAGGCGCTTGAAGCGGTCGATGCGGCCTTAGGCCTTAAAAATATAAGGCTTTGCGGTTACCACTGCCATATCGGCTCGCAAATTTTTGAGTCGGAGCCGTTCGGAACAGCCTCGGAAATAATGCTCGGATTTATAAAGGATACCGCCGAAAAGACGGAATACAGCCCCGAAATGCTTAATTTAGGCGGCGGTTTCGGAGTAAGATATACTGAAAACGACCCCGAAACAGATTACGAAAAGCGAATCTGCGAGGTCGGAAAAATTCTTGACCGACAGTGCGAAGAACTTGGTATTCCCGTTCCGAAAATTCTTATGGAGCCCGGCAGAAGCCTTGTAGCCGATGCGGGAATGACACTTTACACGGTAGGCAGTGTGAAGGAAATACGGGGATATAAAAACTATGTCTCGGTAGACGGCGGAATGACCGATAACCCGAGATTTGCGCTGTACGAATCCCCCTATACGGTAATTTTGGCGTCAAGGGCAAACGATAAAGCCGATTTTACGGCGGATGTCGCCGGCAGATGCTGCGAATCAGGCGACCTTATAGGCGAGGGGTTCAAAATGCCGCGACCCACACGGGGCGAAATTCTGGCAGTCCTTACCACAGGAGCGTACAATTACTCAATGGCGTCGAATTACAACCGTGTCGGCCGTCCGCCCGTTGTAATGCTTAATTCCGAAAAGGATTATGTTGCGGTTGAGCGTGAAAGCCTTGAGGATATGTGCAGGCTTGATAAATAAAGAAATAACGGAGCCTTTCGGCTCCGTTATTTGAGTCAAAAAACGACAGGATTATTACCCTGCCGCTTTTAAGCAAAATTAAAGTGTAACTATATTTTACCGCTAAGTTCGTGTTTGTCAAGCAAAATTTAACCAAATAATGAATTTTTTGCGAATTTTTATCTATTGCACAAAAGAAACAGCTCGGTTTGTGCAACATTAAATTATGTAAAAGTATATTGGGGTGCGGTATGCAGAAAAACGACGAATATATTATTGAAATAACCGGTTATACCTCTGAGGGCAGTGGTATAGGCCGCGCGGACTCGGTTGCGGTATTTGTGCCGTCTGCCGCCGCCGGAGATGTGCTTAGGGTTAAAATACTTAAGGTCAAAAAGAGCTATGCTTACGGCAAAATAATTGAAATATTAACCCCATCCCCCTCAAGAACGGAAAATGACTGCGACTCATTTAATCAGTGCGGCGGATGCGTTTACAGACATATAAGCTATGAGGAGGAATGCAGAATAAAGGCTTTAAAGGTCTATGACGCCGTAAAGCGGATAGGCGGAATAAATATGCCGCCCGAAAACCTGATACAGTCCGAAATGCAAGATCACTACCGCAACAAGGCGCAGTATCCTGTCTCTCCCGACGGATATCCCGGCTTTTACGCAGTTCATGGCTAATTAAAGGGAACAAAAAGAAAGGAAAAGCACAATCCAGACGGTATCAGCGGCAGGCTACAAGAATAAATTGTGATTTCACAAGAT
>ENA-OUQG01000393-OUQG01000393.1-human-gut-metagenome-genome-assembly--contig:-NODE-393-length-27609-cov-5.725230_pt1 | contig 27609 bp, 29 predicted proteins | sample MGYA00237943_ERZ548823 | MGnify/ENA primary metagenome ERZ548823 (study PRJEB26490, sample SAMN05194731) | human gut metagenome | biome: terrestrial biome; feature: human-associated habitat; material... | reverse complement strand
AGAACTTCAGCCTTCCAAGCTGACTACGTGGGTTCGATTCCCATCACCCGCTCCAACTTAGGAACAAGTCAATCTTCGGATTGACTTTTTTTATATCTGTAAACTATTTTTTATAGTAACCTTGAATTACCAAGATCAAATCGCAATGACAAAGCAATCTTTGAGTATGAACAGGAAATCTCTGAGGATGCAGTAGCAATTGATACAAAAAAAGTATTTGCTGATTTGAAAAAATCACTTTAAATAAAAACGATGTAAAAATAAATGCCAGGAGGGTAAACTCCTGGCATTTATTATAGCTTAGTTACTTATTTTTTGTACTTATAGAATCCTTCACCAGTACTATATCCTAGTTTTCCTTGATCAATATATGACTTCAACATCTTATGCATACCTTTAAAATTATAAGGTGCTAAGAAACCAGGAATCTTCACATACATACCTACAATCTCATAGGCAGTCTTTAATCCTACTGTATCAAGAATCTGGAACGGTCCTTTAGGTGCACCAGTACCTAAAGTCCATGCCTTATCGATACTTTCAGGATCAGAGATACCATTGACCATTAAATCCATACCTGAGAATAATAATGGAATCAACATAGAATTGAGTAGATAACCAGACTTCTCTTTATTGACTGGTAATGGAATCATTCTAATCTCTTTCGCAAACTTCATGACTTCATCAAAATATGCTTTATTTGTTTTATCCTGCATCATAACTTCTGTCATATTATTTTTCCAAATTGTATTTGCAAAGTGTAATGCAAGGAATTTATCAGGTCTACCAGTAAACTTAGCTAATTTGCTAGGAAGCATAGTAGAAGAATTAGTCACTAGAATTGTCTTATCAGGAAGTAGGGGAGCCATCTTTGTATAGACATCCTTCTTAGCTTCCATATTTTCTGTCATAGATTCAATGACTAAATCAGCATGTTTAACTGCTGTTTTCATATCAAGCTCTAGCTTGATTGTAGAATAAGCACGTTCTACCTTTTCTAGGCAGTTCTCCTTGTCGAAATCATCATAGCCTGCAATACCCATACACCATGTATTGATAGATTTATCAATATCCATAAGATTAATTGCATCAATATAAGACTGCTTGATAGAATCAAGCTTAGGCTGTGTACGTCCAATACTGCTTTCACTTCTTAACCAGATTGTTACATCAAAACCACAATATGCTGCCTGGAATGCAATCTGTGATCCTAGAACGCCACCACCCATAATAGTAATGTTCTTCATGTTTGTCTCCTTTCTAGTAAAATGAAAACAGAAGAACAATTTCTTCTGCTTCACTACTATCTTCTTAAACATTATCTAATTTTTATTATACTGATTAAAAAGAGATTATCCACTACACTTTGTGAAAAACATCACAATTTCTTACAAACTCATCACATTGTACAAAAAAATCCCGCGATTGCGGGATTTCTTATTAATATCCAGGCTTACCTAAAAGCTTGAACATATTCTTCTTATAAACTTCAACACCTGGCTGGTTGAATGGGTTAACACCTAATAGGTAAACGCTCATTGCACAAGCCTTTTCGAAGAAGTATACCATATAACCAAAGCTATATGCATCAACATGATCAAGAGTGATCTGGATGTTAGGTACGTTACCAACATTTACATGGGCATCAATAGTACCTTCACATGCTTTCTGGTTAACATAATCAACTGTCTTACCAGCTAAATAGTTTAAACCATCTAAGTTATCTGCATCACTAGGGATTTCTAAGTTCATCTGAGGTTCTTTGATTTTTAATACAGTTTCGAATAAAACCTTAGAACCTTCCTGGATGAACTGTCCTAATGAATGAAGGTCAGTTGAGAAAGTACCACTTGTAGGTAAGATACCTTTTCCTTCTTTACCTTCAGATTCACCAAATAACTGTTTCCACCATTCAGAAGTCTGCTGTAACTGTAAGTTATAAGTTACAAACATTTCAGCTGGGTAACCAGCCTTCAATAACATCTGTCTTGCAACACCATACTGATAAGCATCGTTTGTAAGAAGATCTGGATTGTTGTATTTATCCTGTGCATCTTTAGCACCCTTTAACATTGCATCAACATCGATACCAGCCATTGCGATAGGGAATAAACCTACTGCAGTTAATACAGAATAACGTCCACCGACATCATCAGGAACTACGAATTCTGTATAACCTTCCTGGTCAGCTAAAGTCTTTAATGCACCCTTATGAGCATCTGTAGTAGCAACAATTCTTCTCTGAGCTACTTCTTTACCCTTAGTTTCTTCAAGTAATTCTTTGAAGATTCTGAAAGCAACTGAAGTTTCAGTAGTTGTACCAGATTTAGAAATTACATTAATACCGAATTCTTTATCTTTTACATAGTTCTTAACCTGTGCTAAATAAGTAGCAGAGAATGTATTACCAATATAGATGATCTGAACCTTGTTTGTTGGGTAAAGACCATTGATTGCTTCAATAGCAGCTCTTGCGCCTAAGTAAGAACCACCGATACCACAAACTAATAAAACATCAATTTCTTCAGATAATTCTGCAGCTTTTTTCTTAATGTTTTCTACTTCAGTCTTGTTGTAGTTAGTAGGTAAGTCAACCCATCCTAAAAAGTCATTACCTGCTCCTGTTTTGTTGTGGATCATATCATGAACTTCTGCGACTCTGTCCTTATATGATTCCATGCTTTCTGTTAATTTAGCTTTACTTAAATCAACGTTGATCATACATCTTCCTCCTTTGCGATTCCTCGACTGATCCATCGAGGCATCATTTCTCTTAGTGGATTAAAACCCTTAGGTGTTTCCACGATTGACTTTCTTTTGCGAAAACGTCTCTTTTTCGCGACTGCTTTTAAAGAAAGCCTTGCCTGGTGATGGACGTTATCTATATCAATGACTTTTACCTTAACCTGTTCTCCATAAAAGACAAATTGATTTACGTCACGAACAAATCCATCAGATATTTCTGATATATGGATTAATCCGCTACTTCCATCAGGCAATAAAGCAAATGCACCATATGGTTGAATACCAGTAATGGTCACATCAACAATGTCACCTACATGAACTTGATGTTCCATTGCACGCCTCCAATCAACTGCATTATAGCATAATTATAATAGTGATAAAAGAATAGATAATAATAATTCTTTAATGTGAAAAAGATAAATAATTTGTATTTAATATGATATACTTTACAAAAAAAATGAGTATGGTATAGTTAGTATATGCTAACACAGTAGAGGAGAACCATATGAAGAAAAAAATATTATATATTTTGGTTGCTGCATTACTCTATATACTCACACAAGTTCCAACTATTGTAAGTAACTATAAGTTTGAAGCTGGAATATGGGATATTGAATTGTGTAGATATGTTCTTATGTCTGTAGGATGGATGATTGTCATACTCTATGTCATTCATTTTATATTGGATTATATTAAGAATATGGTCGATGAATAACATTGAAGAACCCTCAGGGGTTCTTTTATTATGCTTGATAAGAATCATAGAATATGTATAAAAAATAGCGAATTATGCTTAAAAATGTGCAATCTATTAAAATTGTCTAATAAATAAGTATGTTTTTTAGTGATTCTATAGAGTATATCACTTTTCTTTTTTATTTTGTGTGTTATAATGGTCAAGCAGAAGCGAGGTGAAATCATGGAAGAAAAGATTGAAGCCATTAAGGAAGTCATTCATAAGTTGAGACCCTATCTACAAAGAGATGGTGGAGACTTAGAATTCGTTGATTTCAAAGACGGCATCGTTTATGTACATATGCTTGGTGCATGTGCAGGATGCATGATGTTAGATTCTACTATTAAAGATGGTGTTGAACAGATCTTAGTAGAAGAAGTTCCAGGCGTTATTGAAGTACAGGCAATTTAATTAAATATTTTTATACTCTTATTCAGAACCACACAGATGAGGATCGTTTTAAAGTGGTGGCAACCCTTATATAGAAGGTGCCTTGACCAAGCAAGTATTACTTGAACAATAAGAGGAAGCAGATTACTACGCTTTCCTCTTTGAGGAGAGCTTTTTTATTACAGGAGGAAAAGAAGAAAATGGAAAAGAACTTATTTACATCAGAATCTGTATCAGAAGGACATCCAGATAAGCTTTGTGATCAGATTAGTGATGCAATCTTAGATGAATGCTTAAGACAGGACAAATATTCACGTGTAGCTTGTGAATGTTTTGCAACAACTAATTTATTAGTCATTGGTGGAGAAATTACAACGAATGCGAAAGTAGATTATGAAGCAGTGGCTCGTGATGTAATGAGAAGAATCGGCTATACGGCTGAAGATTTAGGTATTGATGCAGATACTTGTGAAATCAAGGTAGTCATGGATACACAGTCTAGTGATATCGCATTAGGTACAAATGTAGAAGTAGGTGGTGCAGGTGACCAGGGTATCATGTTTGGTTATGCAACAAATGAAACTGAAACATATATGCCTTTACCAATCTCTATGGCTCATGAATTAGTACGTTATGCAAGTGAATTAAGACATAATGGTACATTCAAACATGCAAGACCTGATATGAAATCACAGGTCACTATTGATTATACAGATGAAAATAATCCAAAGGTTGATACAATTCTTATGTCAATCCAGCATGATCCAGATTTCAATGAAGAAGAATTCAAGACATTCATTAAAGAAAAAATCATGAAGGAAGTTGTTAGAAAACATCATATGAATGAAGACTATAAGGTATTCATTAATCCAACAGGAAGATTTGTTATTGGTGGTCCTCATGGTGATACTGGTTTAACTGGACGTAAGATTATTGTTGATACTTATGGAGGAATGGCAAGACATGGTGGAGGCGCATTCTCTGGTAAAGACCCATCAAAGGTAGATAGAAGTGCAGCTTATATCACTCGTTATATCGCTAAGAACATTGTTGCAGCAGGATTATGTGATCGTATTGAAATTCAGTTATCTTATGCAATTGGTGTAAAGGATCCTACAAGTGTGCATGTTGATACTTATGGAACTGGTAAGGTAGCTGATGAAGTGATCTTAGATGCAATCAAGAAAGAATTTGATTTAACTCCTCAGGGGATCATCAATACATTAGATTTATTAAACCCAATCTATGGACCAACAGCTGCTTATGGACACTTTGGTCGTACTGATGTTGAATTCCCATGGGAAAAATTAAATAAAGTAGAAGACTTAAAGAAATACTTAGCTTAAAGAAGACATTAACGTCTTCTTTTTTTATATTTTATGTCAAGAGTGTTTTTTTAGTTTTTTTTATGTATAATATAGGTATAGAAAGAATTGTAAAGGAGGAATTAATTATGAAAGTTATTGTCAGAGGTAAAAACGTTACAATTACAGATGCTATTGAGGATAAAATTACTAAAAAACTAGCATTGCTCGACAAGTACTTCATCATGGGACAAGATGTGGAGGCTAAGGTTTTAATTAGAACTTACCCATTTGGTCAGAAAATTGAAGTTACAATTCCTACAGAGTATGTTCTTCTTCGTGCAGAAGAAACAAGTGATGATCTTTATGAAGCAATCGATTTAGTTATCGATAAGCTAGAAAGACAGATCAGAAAGTACAAGACAAAGTTAAGTAGAAAGTCAAAGAATAATAAACTCGCTTTCAACATTAACACTTTAGAAGCTCTTGAAGAACCTGAAGAAGAAGATGTTGTCGTTAAGACAAAAACAATTAATCCTAAACCAATGGATATGGAAGAAGCTATTATGCAGATGGAACTCATTGGTCATTCATTCTTCGTTTATAAGGACATCGAAACAAATACAGTATGTGTTGTCTATAAACGTAGAGATGGTGGATACGGTCTTCTTGAAACAGAAGAATAATAAAAAGAAATCTGGCTTTTGGCCAGATTTTTTTTGTGTTCTTAAGTAATTCTTCCTTTTCCTTCGTATATATTATTTGAGGGACACAAGATCTCCCTGCATAATATCCTGAGCTTTCATATATTTGTCGATATCATTAAGAATTGTTGTTTTCTTAATAGACCATAAAGGAGCTACTAATTCTTCTAATGGTGCATCTCCAGTCAGTCTTTCTACGACTACATGACTTGGAATATATTCTAATTGTCTTGCGACTAAAGAAATATATTCATCTCTTTCTAACATCTTAAAAGGATAATAGAGCTTATATAGACGACTATTTTGTGTGACATAGAGATTGTGAATCTTAATACCTTGAATATCTAGTTTTCCTACCGCTTTTGCAGTCTCCAACATCATCTCTATTGTTTCATTAGGTAAACCATTAATGATATGCACACAGACTTCTAAATGATGTCTTCTTAGCATAGAGAGTCCATCTAAGAATTCCTGATAAGTATGACAACGATTGATTTCTTTTGCGGTAGTATCATGAATAGTCTGTAAGCCTAATTCTATATAGACATCCGTTTTCTTAGATAATTCTTCTAAATAAGCACATATTTCTTCAGTGAGGCAGTCTGCACGTGTCGCAATCGCAATACCAACAACATCCTTCATACCAATAAATGGTTCATAGATCTTCTTTAACTGATCTAAAGAAGCATAGGTATTTGTATATGCCTGAAAGTAAGGAATAAAGACAGCATCAGGCCACTTTCTTTTCATTACTTCAGCACCTGCTTTAAACTGTTCTAAAAGAGAATCACTATCTAGAATAAAATCTCCAGAACCTTTCTCAGAACAGAATATACAGCCCCCAAAGCCTTTTGACCCATCTCTATTAGGACAAGTAAAATGGGCATCTAAAGAGACCTTTGCGACTTTTTTATGATATCTCGTTTTTAAAAAATAATTGTATGTATGATAACGCTTGTTATCTAAAGAATATGGAAAAGGATTCATTTTTTATCACCTGGCTCATTATAACATAAAATGGAGGGAAAAATATGCTAGAACTTAAAGACTTAACTGTGAGTTATGATATTTGTATATTGGATCATGTGAATTATATATTTCCAGATACTGGTTTAGTAGGAATCAAAGGACCTTCAGGCTGTGGAAAGTCTACACTTCTATATTGTTTATGTGGATTACTGCAATATAATGGCACAATTACTTTTAATCATGAAGTGATAGATAAAAAATTTAGTAAAATGATAGGCTTTATTAAACAGAATAATGATCTTATTCCTTCTTATACAGTAGAAGAGAATATCATGGCTGGATGTTATTTTGGACAGATTGATTTTGATAAGAAAAAGATGGATAAGATTAGTAGACGCTTAAAAATAGAAAAGCTTATGAAAAGATATCCTGATGAACTTTCTATTGGACAGATGAAACGTGTATCTATTGCTCGTGCCTTGTTAAAGGATGCACCTGTACTTTTATGTGATGAACCTACAGGTGCCCTCCATTATAAACAGGCAAAAGAGGTTATGACACTCTTAAAGGAAGTATCTGAAGATCGTTTAGTCATCGTTGTTTCTCATGATACATCCCTATTAGATGAATATGTCGATGTACTCATAGAGATGAAGAACCAGACATTACATACAATTAAAGACAATCATATAGATAAAGAAGTACTTATTCCTCAACATAAGAAACACTTCTCTATGCGTTATAGTTTTAAAGAAGTATTGGGAGAAAGAAAGAGACTCGCATTACTCTCACTTTTTCAGATATTAGTCATTGTAACATCTCTAGTGATTATAAGCGGTTTAAATGGTCTTTCTACCTCTATAGAGAAATCTTACAGGGAAGCACCACTTAAAGATATTGTAACTATATCCAGTCATGATGGAGAATCATTGTCTTTAAAAGAAAAAGGTAGTAAACATTTTGATATAGAAAGTGGGTATATCAAAGGTGTTAATGCCTCTCTTATTCGTTTACCTAAAAAGACAAAACATATTAAATTAATATCAGGACATCTGCCTCGTCATACAAATGAAGTCATTATCACCAATAATTTATCTCATAAACTTAAATCAGAATTTACATGTCACCTCTTAGAAAATGAAGCATATAAAGTAGTGGGAGTAATAGAAGATAATTTCTATCAGGATCGATTCGTCTGTTTCCATCATGATATAGATAAAAAATATCCAGATTTATTAAGAGATGACAAAATAGATGTAGTCACAAAGGATCCTGAAACTCTTATTAAACGTTATGAAAAGAACTATGAAGTAGATAATGATGTATATATGAAGAAGATGAGTTATGGAACACTTATTTCTATTGGTCGTATGATTGCGTTAGTTTATATGATGATTAGCTTATTTGTGGCAATAGAACTTACAAAAACAGTCTTCTCTTCTTTATATTTAGAAAGAAGCCGTTCTCTTGCTTTGAAAATTTCTATGGGTGCATCTTATAAACAATTACAGCGTGAATCAAAGATAGAAATACTTATTATAGGCACATTTATTTACTCTATCAGCATAGTGATGTTTATTATTATTCTTTCTATTCTCCCGCTCACATCCTTTAAGAGGTATTTCCATTTTACATGTCTTGCATCTCCTTATTATTTCTATATTATTTTCTATTTTCTCTATCTTCTTATACTCATACTTTCTGCATCTGCACCGTTTATTCGTATTAAGAAAGAAAGTATAGTCTCATTACTCAGGGAGGAATAATATGATTCAACTTAAATCAATCAACAAGCGTTATCTACATGAACATGTCTTAGAAAACATTACTTGTACTCTTCCTGATACAGGATTTGTATCACTTGTTGGGCCAAGTGGATGTGGGAAAAGTACTTTACTTCATATTATTGCTGGACTAGATCATGATTACTCAGGAGAAGTGATATATGAAAATAATAAGAAAGTTTCTATCATTTTTCAGGACTTTCATCTTATACCTTGGCTTTCTATTAATAATAATATACGTCTCTATGACTACTTTCATAAATCATCCTACATACTGGATGAAACATTGACTAAACAATTTAAGAATACTTCAGTTAATGATCTTTCCTTAGGACAAAGATAACGAACAGCGATAGAGCGTGCACTTTATTATGATCCAGATATTATTCTATGTGATGAACCAACAGCTTCACTTGATCCAGATAATGCAGAGAGAGTATTAAAGATGTTGAAGCAGCATTCTCATTCTTCTCTTGTATTATTTGTATCCCATGATGAAGCATCAGTAAAACAATATAGTGATCGTATTATAGAAATGAAGGATGGATGTATTATAAAGGATACACTTATTCAAAAGATAGAAAGTTATCCTAAAGAGAATCATAGTAATAATAAAAGGTGTCATTTTCCTATACTTAAATTAACTATCCAATCATTCTTAAGCAGTCGTAAAAGATTTTTTCAGATGTCATTTTCTCTATCTATCGCATTATTATGTTTGATGATGACATTTACCTTTACATTCTCTTTTCGTAATACTATTTATCAATATCTTTCTTCGTTGATTCCACAAAAGTCTATTACTTATAAATTACGTAATGATGATCCGCTCTCTTTGACTCATTTCAATGAAGCATCCTATCATTATTTAAATCTTGATGATTATGATCTCATGGGAATCTCTCATAATAGTCAAAGATATCAGAAGAATGAAGTTCTGTTTATATCTGATGACTCGTCCTATACCACTCATTATATATATGGTAGAGCTCCACAAAATAATGATGAAATTGCGGTACCTCTTTCTACTGCAAGAAAGCTTGCACAAAAGAATAAGGTCAATACATTACTTAATACAACTTGGACAATCTATTATAAGCATCAATTAAAGATAAAAGGAAAAGAAGTAAAGATAGTTGGTATCTCTCCACAAACATATAATTATGATGCCTTCTATATGTATGAATATGCCAATTATCATTGGGTAGAGTCCATCTTTAATCAAACACCGACTGCAAGATATGGTATGCTGAAATATAAGGAAGATAAATCCATTATAGATTCTTTAAAAAAGAATTATCCTGAATATGAGTTTAAAGCAATGGGGGAATCAACTCAAAAAACTTTTAATCAGAATATGAATAGAATCCAGATGGTTCTAGTGGTATTCTCTATTCTCACAATTCTTTCTTCTATATTTATGATTATGGAAATCATGATTCTTCATGCGATGCATTTAAAGAAGGATCATGCTATCATGAAGGCCTATGGTGAAAAGAAGATACATATTTTCAAGATGTCTTTCTATCAATGTCTGATTCTCCATTCTTATAGCTATGTGACAGCATCTCTCATATTACTTGGTATTATGAAGATAATGAATCAAATAATCCCACAGATTACAGACTTTCCTATGCATCTTACATTTCAGCCTCTTATTATGATTATATTATGGATTGGTTCTTTCTTATTAGTTTGTTTCTCTACACTATTTAGTATTCTTTATATTATCAAACTCAATCCATCCCGCATCCTTAAAATGAGATGATACTTCTTGCAAATAATGGGAAATTATGATAAGGTGTGTAAGTATATGAAAGTCAAGGAACTAGAGTAGTAGATGGTCATACTTTTTAAGAGAACTTATGGCTGGTGTGAATAAGTAAAGTCATCCATTGAACTCGCTAGGGAGATGGGTCTGTGATAAGCAGATCACGTATTGCTGCGTTAAAGCATTAAGCGCATGAATCAGTCTTCATGAACTAAGGTGGTACCGCGAGTTCTCGTCCTTAGACATGAGGACTTTTTTTATTTTAAAAGTGGAGGAGACAAAATTATGACTTATGATCATAAGATAGCAGAAAAGAAATGGCAGAAATACTGGGAAGAGAATAAGACATTCGAAACAGATGTTTATGATTTCTCAAAGCCTAAATACTATGCCTTAGACATGTTCCCTTATCCATCAGGACAAGGTCTTCATGTTGGACATCCAGAAGGATATACAGCAACTGACATCATGTCAAGAATGAAGAGAATGCAGGGATATAACGTATTACATCCAATGGGATTTGACTCATTTGGTTTACCTGCTGAACAGTATGCAATCAAGACAGGTAACCACCCTGAAGGATTTACATTAAAGAATATTCAGACTTTCACTAAACAGTTAAAGATGTTAGGTTTCTCATTTGACTGGGATAAGCAGGTATCTACTTGTGATCCTAGCTTCTATAAATGGACTCAGTGGATTTTCAAACAGTTATATGAAGATGGTTTAGCTAGATATGTAGATATTCCTGTTAACTGGTGTGAAGAATTAGGTACAGTACTTGCAAACGATGAAATCATCGATGGTAAGAGTGAACGTGGTGGATTCCCTGTTATTCGTAAGAATATGAAACAGTGGGTTATTGATATCCCTAAATATGCTGAAAGATTACTTGCAGGATTAGAAGAAGTTGATTGGCCAGAATCTACTAAAGAAATTCAGAGAAACTGGATTGGTAAATCAATCGGTGCTCATGTTGATTTTAAGGTAGATGGTTATGATGATAAATTCACAGTATTCACAACACGTTGTGATACATTATTTGGAGCTACTTATTGTGTATTAGCACCAGAACATGAATTAGTAGAAAAGATTACGACTCCTGATAAGAAGGATGAAGTAAAAGCTTACTTAGATGTATGTGCAACTAAGTCAGAACTTGAAAGAACTGAATTAAATAAAGAAAAGACTGGTGTCTTCATTGGTGCTTATGCAATCAACCCAGTAAATGGTAAGAAGATTCCAATCTGGATTTCTGACTATGTATTAGCTGGTTATGGAACAGGTGCTATCATGGCTGTTCCTGCACATGATGATCGTGACTATGCTTTCGCAAAGAAGTTTGGCATAGATATTATTCCAGTATTAGAAGGTGGAGATGTTACTAAGGAAGCATGGACACAGGATGGTGTACATATTAACTCTGACTTCTTAAATGGTTTAGATAAACAGGAAGCAATCGATAAGATGTTAGACTGGTTAGAAGAACATCATTGTGGTTCTAAGCATGTTAACTATCGTTTAAGAGAATGGATCTTCGCAAGACAGAGATATTGGGGTGAACCAATTCCAATCATTAACTTTGATGATGGAACATCTGTTGCATTAAGTGATGATCAGTTACCACTTATCTTACCTGAACTTGAAGATTATAGTCCATCAAAGACAGGTTCTTCTCCATTAGATAAGGCTGTTGACTGGGTTAATGTAGAAGTAGATGGTAAGAAGGGTAAGAGAGAAACAAGTACAATGCCTGGTTCTGCAGGATCTTCTTGGTACTTCTTAAGATATATTGATCCACATAACGATAAGGCTATTGCAGATCCAGAATTATTAAAGCATTGGATGCCAGTTGACTTATATGTTGGTGGACCTGAACATGCAGTAGGACACTTATTATATTCACGTATGTGGAATAACTATTTATATGACAAGGGTATCGTACCAGTTAAAGAACCATTCAAGAAGCTATACCATCAGGGTATGATTCTTGGTCCAAATGGTGTGAAGATGTCTAAGTCAAAGGGTAATGTTATTAACCCAGATGATATTGTAGAAGCATATGGTGCAGATACATTACGTTTATATGAAATGTTTATGGGACCTCTTGAAGCATCTAAACCTTGGAGTGAAACAGGTGTAGAAGGTTCAAAGAAATGGCTAGAACGTGTTTATAGATTATTTGTTGAATCTGATAAGTTAACTGATACAAATGATGGTTCATTAGACTTTGTATATCACTCAACGGTTAAGAAGGTAACTGAAGACTATGAAAACCTTGGCTTTAATACTGCTATCTCACAGATGATGATCTTCATCAATGAAGCATATAAGGCTAAAGCAGTTTATAAGCCATATGCAGAAGGTATCGTTAAGATGCTTTCATGTATTGCACCTCATATCTGTGAAGAAATGTGGGAAAAACTTGGTCATGAAGGAACAATTGCTTATGAAGCATGGCCAACATATGAAGAAGACAAGCTTGTTGTATCTACAATTGAAATTGCAGTACAGGTAAATGGTAAAGTACGTGGACGTTTATCTATTAATAAGGATCAGGAAGCTGAATCTGTTAAACAGCAGGCATTAGAACTTGAAAATGTTAAGGCACATACTGATGGTAAAGAAATTAAGAAGATCATTTATGTTCCTAACAAGATTGTAAATATTGTAGTGAAATAATTCGTTAAGGCATCTCTGAGGAGGTGTCTTTTTGTATAGTGGTAAAGAGGTGAGATATATGGATGAAGAGTTAGATGATTTGCTGATAGCAGAAGAGTACGATAGAAAGTACAAAAATGGAGAAGTGGAATTAGTTGATTTTGATGAGTTTGTGAAAGATAGAAAAGAAAAGTATGATCAAGTAAATAAGAAAAATAACATTAATGATTAAATAAATGGTTATTAGCAATTATAGAATTACAAGAAGAAATCCCAAAGTTTCTTGTTTAAGTATATAGAAATAGATATATAATATTAGAAAAGGATATTAAGACTACTGTTAAAATGAAAAGAGGGAAATGAATATGGAAAAGAATTTAGATGATAAATCTGCATTAGCAGAGTTAAAGAAGGGGTATGGAAAGGCTAAAACGTTATTAGACGATGTAGATGAATTAGAACGCTTTTTACAACGATTAGAAAAGAAACTAAAAACAATACCTGTGGCTGGAGACAAATTAGCTGTTTTACCAATAATGATTTCTCTTGTTAGAAATTATATAAAAAAGGAATATACAGATGTTCCTATTGGCACAGTTATCGCAATTGTTAGTGCATTAATTTATGTCTTATCTCCAGTAGATTTCATCCCAGACAGTATTCTAGGTGTAGGATATTTGGACGATGCTGCTGTTGTTGCAGTATGTTGGAAATTGGTGAAATCTGATATAGAAGAATATGAAGTATGGCGTCAAAGTAACGGAAAAATAATCTAATATGTTAATTAATAAAAGGCAACAGAGTAGATAAATCTCCTTTTTTTTTGTGTGTCCTTTTTACAGGGTCCACATTAAATCGCCTTTTTTATCGTGTCCTTTTTACAGGGTCCATTTTATATATAGATATCATTCTTTTTTTGCTAAGTGTCAGATTTTATAAGTATTTTCTCTAATCATTGAGTATTAAATAGTAGAGATATTTTTTACTACTTAATGATTAGAGGTGAACAAAAAATGAATGAATATCATGAGGATGAAAGAACAGAGTTAAAGAGAGAATTAATTAATGATATTAAATGCGAAATTGTAGCGTTCTTAAATAGTGATGGCGGAACGATATATGTTGGTGTTGATGATGATGGAAAAGTCATAGGTTTTGATGATTATAAGATCAAGGACGAAATGGATTTGAAAATAGGGAACTGGATGCAGGATTCTTTCTATCCTAAGCCATTTGGCTTGATTCAATATGCATTCAATAAGGATAATGTATTAGTGATTTCAGTATGTAAAGGAACAAGAAAGCCTTACTTTCTTAAGGATAAAGGGCCTAAACCTTCTGGAGTATTCATTAGAGTGGGTAGAAGTAAACGTAAAGCTACAAATGAAGAAATACTTCATATGATTATGGAGTCTCATAATTATAGTTATGAGGACGATATTTCTAATGAACAGGAACTTACTTTTAAAGAATTTGAAAGAACATTAGATGAAAATGGTATAAAACCTACTTCACGTTTGATGAATTCATTAGGACTTAAAAACAAGCATGGTTTCTATACTAATCTTGGATACATCATGTCAGATCAATCAAATATTGTCGTTAAATTAGCAGAATATGATGATAATATGAATTTTAAGATAAAGAAGAGCTTTGGCGGCTCATTGGTTACTATATTAAAAAATGTAGAAGAGCAAGCTGAGAGATTAAATGATTTGAAAATCATTATTGATGGAAATACTTTCAAACGTATTGAAACTAAATCTTATCCAGGTGCATCTATACGTGAAATGATCATGAATGCAATCTGTCATGCTGATTATTTCATCCATTCTAATATTAAGATAGAGTTCTTTCCAGACAAAGTGAAAATAACAAGTCCAGGGGGAATATTTAATGCTTCATTAGAAGATATAATGAATGGAGTTCAAACGTATCGTAATCCTAAGTTGGTTCATATATTTGATAAATTGGGAATGATCGAAAACTTTGGAACGGGGATACCAAGAACAATCTATAGTTACGAAGATTATGATATTCAACCTGAATTTAAAATAACTAATAATTTTTTTGTGGTTACTTTACCAAATATCAATTTTTACAATGAATTAGAAAGTAGCCAAGTAAATACGAAAAATAGCGCAGATGGCCGATTAAATGACCGAATAAATGCGCAAAATAAGGTAGATGGCCGATTAAATGGCCGAATAAATGCACAAAATGACGCAGATGGCCGATTAAATGGCCGAATAAATACGCAAAATGATGTAGACGGCCGATTAAATGGCCGAATAAATACGCAAAATATGACAGATGGCCGATTAAATGATCGAATAAATGTGCAAAATGACGCAGATGGCCTATTAAATGCCCGAGAAAATGAACAGAATAATATGGATGACCAATTTAATGAAAGTATTAGTGAATTAGGAAAGGAAATCCTAATGATTATTATGCAGAATCCAGGGATTAGAATCCCAAAAATAGTAATTAAATTGTCTGATTTAGGTCAAACTGCAAGTTATTCACAAACTAGAAATTGCATTAGAAGAAATCTTCTAGATTATGTTGAACGTAGAGGATCAAAAAAATCAGGTGGATATTATTTGAAAGATAAGTTTTAGAAATATAAGAAAAGGCAATAGATGATGACTAAGCCATCTCACTATTGTCTTTTAATAATCCATGTATTTTTATTTTATATGATATATAAAGCAGTACTGCAGCACCAGTCCATGCAAGTACTTCTGCAAGATAAATACCATTCTGACCTAAGAATATAGGGAAGATGAGGGCAACACTTATACGAATAACTAGTTCCACAATACCTGATACCATTGGTATAAATGTATTTTCCATTCCCTGCAAGGCACTTCTATATGAATGAAGCATATAAAGAATTGGTAGACATACTGCCATAATGAAGAGATACTTATAAGAAATAGTAAGTACCTTATTAATCTGATTAGGTGTACCTGAAATAAAGAGTAATAAGATATGCTTACCAAATAGAACCATTGAACCACCAATAATCACTGAAGTACAGAATGATAAGAAGGCAGCCTGTGCGACACCTTTTTTAATACGTTCATACTGCTTAGCACCTAAGTTCTGGCTATTAAATGTTGTAATAGCATAACCAAATGAAATAGCGGCTACTTCTAATAAACCATAGAGCTTATTTGTGGCAGTAAATCCCGCAATAAATAAGAATCCAAAACGATTGACTACTGACTGTACCATAATACCACCAATAGAAATAATGAGGTTCTGGAAGGCAAGAGGTGAACCTAACTGTAATAAGTTCTTGATGATCTTTTTTTCAAACTTAAATTTAGTGAGTTCTAACTTGAATGGTAATTCTTTCTTCAACATATAGAGACAGAATATTGTAGTTAAGAACTGTGCTAATAATGTCGCAATCGCAGCACCTGCAATACCCCATTTAAATACCACTACAAATAATAAATCTAAACAGATATTTGTGATTGCTCCACCAATCATTGCGAGTAATGGTGTACGGCTATCACCTAAAGAACGTAATATACTAGAAAAACAGTTATAAAACATTGTGATAGTCAAACCACCGGACATGATTCTTAAATACGTAATAGAACCTTGAATAACGTTAGATGGTGTATTCAATAGAGTTAATAATGGAACGATAGATAATTCTGCAACAACTGTTGTAAGGATAGAAAAGAAAGCACATAAGAAGAAAATCATATGCATAGATCTTTTCATATTTCCATAATCTTCAGCTCCAAAAGTACGTGAGATGCGAATAGAGAATCCCTGTGTAAATCCCATTACAATTCCTAAAATAGCCCAGTTGATCCAGTCTGCAGCGCCTAGACTCGCCAAGGCATTAACCCCTAAGAACTGTCCTACAATCATTGTATCTACCATTGTATATAATTGCTGCAAGATATTACCTAACATAAGTGGTAATGCGAATAAGAATATAAGCTTGAATGGTTTTCCTTTAGTCATGTTCTTCATGTTTATTTCCCTCCACACAATGCGATTATCATATCATATTATTTATGACTAACTCTAGAGGGAATTTTCAATAATTAAGAAAGTATTAATAATTGATAGGAATGTAAATGATATAATGATACATAAGAGGGGATATTTATGAATATATTAGTTGTAGATGATGAAAAAGAGATTACAGATTTAATACAAATCTATTTAGAAAATGAGAATTTTACTGTATATAAGTACTATTCAAGTCAGGATGTATTAAGAGATATTGATGATTTAAAGATTGATTTAGCTATCTTAGATGTAATGATGCCTGATATGGATGGTTTTTCTTTATGCAATACATTAAGAAGAAAGTATAAGTTTCCTATTATTTTTGTAACCGCAAAGGTAGAGGATATTGATAAAATCAATGGTTTAAGTATTGGTGCAGATGATTATGTCACAAAACCATTCCAACCATTAGAACTTGTTGCACGAGTCAAAGCACAGCTAAGACGTTATAGGAATTATAATGAAAAAGAAGAAAAGAATGAAATAGATTTTAGAGGAATACGTATTAATAATGATACAAGAGAATTCTATTTTAATGAAAAGAAGATAGAACTAACTAAAACAGAATTTGCGATATTATGGGAATTATGTCTTCATAGAGGAAATGTTGTAAAGAGTGACGATTTATTCTTAAAGGTTTGGGGAGAAGATTATTATAAGAGAGATAATAATACAATCATGGTGCATATTAGACACTTACGTGAAAAGATGCATGATGGTGGAAGAAATCCTAAATATATAAAGAAAGTTTATGGAGTGGGCTATAAGATTGAAAAATAAAGGATGGATGATATGGAAACTAATACAATCTTAAAGAAGATTTATAAACGTACACTACTACAATATATAGCTTATACAGTAGGGCTGTTAGTTGTTTTTGTATTGGCAGTCTATCTAGCTGCTTTTTTTGATTTTCAATGGGTCTATGATTTTGATTCTAATATTTATACGTTTCTAGCGTTCTTTTATAATATTGTGAAGAATCCACTCTCGCTTCTGTTGTTTTTATTAATCTGTATAGTGATTTCTTTTGCGTTTATAATTCATCATCTTTATAAACAGACATCCTATTATATGGATGCATTGACTCATGCATCTCATGAATTAATAGATAAGAGTGTAGACTATATCACATTACCAGAAGAACTTTATGATATAGAAAGACGATTTAATGAACTAAAGAGTGAATCAATAAAGAATGAGAGACTTGCAAGAGAAAATGAACAGAAGAAGGATGAACTCATTGTTTATTTAGCTCATGATATTAAAACACCATTGACTTCTATGATTGGTTACTTATCTTTATTAGATGAAATTAAAGATATGCCTGATACTCAAAGAGAGAAGTATATTAATGTTGCATTAGATAAATCTTATCGCTTAGAAGATCTCATTAATGAATTATTTGAAGTAGCTCGTTATAATTCAGAAAAGATTATTCTAGAAAAAGAAGATTTAGATATTCGTCTGATGCTCGAACAAATCATTGATGATTTCTATCCTGTCCTAGTAGAACAGGAAAAGAATATCCATCTTAATCAAGATGAAGATATCATATTATATGGTGATGCTGATAAACTCAGCAGAGTCTTTAGTAATGTGATTAAGAATGCGATTAGCTATAGTAAGGACCATACTGATATCAATATTGATGTTCATAGTACGCATGATGATGTCATTATTAAAGTCATCAATAAAGGAAAAGAGATACCTAAAGAAAAACTAAATCGTATATTTGAGAACTTCTATCGTTTAGATTCAGCACGTACTTCAAGAACAGGTGGAAGTGGTTTAGGTCTCGCTATTGCCAAGGAAATAGTGGAACTTCACCATGGTTCTATCTTTGCATCAAGTAATAAAGAAGAAACAGTCTTCACAATTACTCTTCCTAAAAATTAAGAAGTTCATAAGAATTCTATAAGAATGTATTAAAGAAGCATCTTCATTTGTATTGGTAAAATACAAGTGATGAAGATGCTTTTTTAAGGAGATGAAAACATATGAAAAAAATAATCATTGTATTGCTTTGTGTATTCTCAATTCTTATAGGTCATATAGCTTATAACATAAGTGGTGGTGTAAGTGAACTAAGAGAAGATATTAGTTTAGAAATAAAAGCGCGTTCCAATCCTAAACTACGTACTATATTAGATAACAAGAATCAATATCCTGAGACAATGATTCAAGCACTTTATCGTAATGAAGAACTTATTGATTTTGTTTACAACTATCCAAGTAAAAAAGGACATGTTTATACAAATACAATAGGTCCAGTCAGAAAAGGACATTATCCTCTCTTACTCCAATATGATCAAAGATGGGGCTATGGAAAGTATGGATATAATGTGATTGGCATGAATGGCTGTGGTCCTACGAGTGCTGCAATGATTATTGCAGGATTAACAGGAAGAAATAACATTACCCCTTTTGATGTGGCATCTTATGCATATAGTCATGGCTATTATCAAGATGGAACATCCTGGGCTTTCTTTACTGAAGGTATGAAACATTATGGTATTCATGGAAGAAACATACCCCTCTCTTATTCTTCTATGAAGAATGAAATCGTGAATGGAAGACCTCTTATATGCAGCATGAAACCAGGAGACTTTACTACTACAGGACATCTTATTGTGATTAGAGGAATGAAGCAGGGGATGTTTATTGTGAATGATCCTAACTCTATAAAAAGAAGTAATCGTTTATGGAGTTATGACACTCTTTCTAAACAAATTAAAAATGTATGGTCTTTTTCAAGATAAAAATTATTAAGAACAATGTCTTGAGAAGGACAGATAGAAAGGCTCTCACCAAGGAATTCAAAAGGGAAAATATGGATAGTTGGATGTAAATGAAAGATTGTGCTATTATTTGGGTGTGATAAATCGGAAGTTATGGAGGTAATTATCAATGAGAAATATTTACGATAATAGTGAGTTTTTTGCCGCATATGCGGAAATGGGAAGAAGCAAAGATGGTCTGAAAGCTGCTGGAGAGTGGCATCAGTTGCAACCGTTATTCCCTAAATTACAGGGAAAAAAGTTTTGGATTTAGGATGTGGTTACGGTTGGCATTGCAAATATGCCGCACAAATGGGAGCTACTGAAATTCTTGGTATTGATAGTAGTCAAAAAATGATTGCAAAAGCAGTAGCTGATAACTCTGATGACAAAATCAAGTATAAAGTTTGCGGTGTTGAAGAATACATTTATCCTGAAAATACTTATGACCTAGTTGTTTCTAACCTGGTACTGCACTATATCGAAAATTTAGCTAATGTTTATCAAAAGGTGTATTGCACATTAAAAGTAGGTGGGTATTTCCTATTCAATATTGAACATCCGACTTTCACAGCAGGTATTAATGAGAATTGGATTTATGATGAAAATGGGAAACCTAAATATTGGCCAATCGACAATTACTATTACACAGGCGAAAGAGAAACCAATTTTCTTGGTCAACGAGTAATTAAACAGCACCACACATTAACGCAGATATTGAATCCACTTATAAAATGTGGTTTTCAAATTGAGGCTATTGAGGCAGCAATGCCTCCGGTAGATATGATGGGTATGCCAGGAATGTGTAATGAAATGCGTAGACCTATGATGTTGTTGGTTAGGGTTAAAAAGGTTTAATAAACAACTTCAAGTTTTTTAAACTGAAAACTTGGGAGTTGGAGAATTTATCAATGTTGATAGATTTTAATCAAAAAGAAGAAATTACAATACCAGGAATGAATAACGGAACTGGAACAATGACTTCAAAAATGTATATGGGTGACCAGGGAAAGGTCATTCCTTGTTCTATTCATCCAGGTGGTTCTATAGGCTTACACAAACATGAAACCAGTGATGATATAAATTATGTATTATCCGGTAAAGGAAAGGCTATTTGTGACGGTCAGGAAGAAATTTTATCTGTTGGAACTTGTCATATATGTAAGAAAGGCTCTGTGCATAGTATTGTAAATACAGCAGATGAAGACTTAGTATTACTGACAATTGTTGTTGAATGTTAAATCGGAATTTGGGGAGGTAAAGAGAATGATTACAAAGCATGTTGTTGTGCTACCTTATGATGAACACTGGACACGGGATTTTTGTGAAATCAAGAGTGAAATCCAGGAAGCTCTTGATCAACTGGCTCTTGTGATAGAACATGTTGGCAGCACTTCAGTGCATGGTTTATCAGCGAAACCGATTATTGATATTGATGTCGTCATTAAAGATTACTCCATGCTTGACGCTGTAATCTCTGCCTTAGAAAGAATCGACTATCACCATGAAGGAAACCTTGGTATTGCCGGACGGGAAGCATTTAAATATGAAGGCAAAACCCATTTGCGGAAGCATCATCTATATGTATGCCCGCGAGATTCTGAGGAACTGAAAAGGCATATTGCTTTCCGTGAATATTTGCGTTTTCATCCGGAAACTGTGCGTGAATACAGTAGAATTAAAGAAGAAGGCGCTGCACTCTATCCATTTGATATTGAGAAGTATATCGAGCATAAGTCACCGTTTGTCGAAAAAATCTACTCAGAAATAGGGATATGACAAATTCAAGTTTGCTTGAGGAACGTATATAAATCATACGTTCTTTTTAATCGCAAGAAAAAAGCAAGAAATAAACTGCTTATATAATGATAGAATAGAAGTGAGAAGGAGGAAGAAACTATGCCTAAAACGTCAATCAATAGTCGTATTAAGAAATATGCTTATTGCGATATAGAACAGATATATAAAGAAATAGATGCATCACCAGATGGTCTTTTTTATGATCAGATAAAAGTAAAGAGAAACCAATATGGGAGTAATATTTTCACAAAGAATGATGATACATTTCTTTATTGTATCTATCGTGCTTTTATTAACCCTTTTAATATAATTTTATTTATTTTAGGTGTGATTTCTTTAATTACTGATGTCATACGAGTCAGTCACTTTACAAAAAACGCAACAACTGCAATTATTATATTTTTAATGATTCTTATTAGTGGCACTATTCGCTTGATTCAGGAATTTAGAGCTAAAAATGCATCTAAGCAGCTAGAACGACTCATTCATGAAACGATCACAGTGAAAAGAAATGGAATCATTAAGGAGATTTCGGCTGATGAATTAGTTGTAGGAGATATTGTCTTGTTATCTGCAGGAGACCGTGTTCCTGCAGATATTCGTTTAAGTCATGTCAATGATTTATTTGTATCCCAGGCAGCCATTACAGGTGAAAGTGCGATATTAGAAAAAAAGAGTCATGCAAATCAAATGGGAGATATAGAAACATTCTCACAGCTTGATAATATTATCTTTATGGCAACCACTGTGATAAGTGGTCAAGGAGAAGGAATCGTACTTGCAGTAGGAGAAGAAACTCTTTATGGTAGTTTTATTCAAAATGAGAGTGAACAGAAGCAGTCATTTGAAAAAGGTGCTCATTCTATTGCCTGGGTGATGCTTCGCTTTATTGCGGTTCTTATTCCTTTAGTATTCATCATACTTCGTATTACTGGAGGAGAATGGCTTGAATCTCTTGCCTTCGCTTTATCAGTGGCAGTAGGCCTTATGCCTGAAATGCTGCCAATGGTTATTACAGCATGTCTTGCAAGAGGCAGTCTTGCAATGAGCCGTAAACAGACGATTATTAAAGATATCGATGCGATGCAGGGGTTTGGAAGTATGGATGTTTTATGTATGGATAAGACAGGCACACTGACTAATGAAACAATTCTTTTAGAATATTATATGGATGTATTAGGGAACGAGAGTACAAAGGTATTGGACCTGTCTTATTTGAATAGTATGTATCATTCTGGTGTAGGTAATCCTATTGATTATGCAATCATGGCTTGTTCTACTTTGCCAGGACGTCAAATATATTATGAGAATCTTATTAAAGAGTATAGAAAAAAAGATGAAATCCCTTTTGATTATAGTCGTAAATTTGTAAGTACCCTTGTGTGTGATTCACAAGGTGAAGGACAACTTATTGTGAAGGGGGATATTACACAGGTTGTCTTAAGATGCACTTCTATTGAATACCATGATGAAGTACTTCCAATTGATAAAGAAGTGAAACAGAGTGTTTCTAGTGTTGTAGATGAAATGTTGGAGGAAGGGATGAAGGTCATTGCAGTGGCAAGAAAACCACTTGGCAATAAGACTCAGATTTCTCTTGATGATGAACAGAATATGATTTTAATGGGTTATCTGGCATTCTTTGATGCTCCTAAAAAGACAGCTAAGGATTCTATTAGTTCCCTTAAAAGATTAAAGGTCACACCTAAGGTGCTTACAGGAGATCAAGAAGATGTGGCTGTTTCTATATGTCGTAGAGTAGGCATAGATGCCACTCGGGTCATAACAGGCCCAGTCATGGAAACAATGACAGATGATGAATTAAGAAAAAGTGTAGAAGAAGTTAATGTCTTTGCTTCTTTAACACCAGGACAGAAGGTACGTCTAGTGTCACTACTTAGTCAAAATGGACATACAGTAGGATTTTTGGGTGATGGAATCAATGATATTCCTGCACTATGTGAAGCCAATGTAGGTATTTCTGTAGATACAGCCGTTGATGCGGCAAAAGATGCAGCAGATGTTGTCCTTCTACAAAAAGATTTAAATGTCCTAGAACAGGGAATATTAGAAGGACGTAAAACATTCACCAATATGTTGAAATATATCAAGATCACTGCAAGTTCTAACTTTGGAAACATCTTATCCATTGTCGTTGCAAGTGCCTTTCTGCCATTTCTTCCAATGACATCCTTACAGCTATTACTATTAAATCTCTTATATGATGTGCTATGTATTATCCTTCCATGGGATAATGTAGACATAGAAGAAACACTCTCTCCAAGAGACTGGTCTGGTAAAACATTGGGTTGTTTTATGTTGACATTTGGACCAATCAGTTCTCTTTTTGATATCATTACATTTATTTTCTTATATTATGTACTATGCCCATTTATATGTGGTGGTATTTTTACTCAGTTGAATGATAGTATATTGTGTATGCATTATATTGCATTATTTCAAACAGGCTGGTTCTTAGAATCTATGTGGACACAGGTTTTAATTCTTCACTTCCTGCGTACACGTAAAATACCATTTATCCAAAGTAAACCATCCATACCTGTTATCATTACCACAATTACAGGCATTATGGCCTTTACAGCAGTCACATTTACTCAGGCTGCTCCATTCTTTGGACTTACACAATTGCCTTATTGGTACTTTCTATATCTCTTGATTATAGTTATTCTATATATGCTTCTGACTACTATTGTGAAAGTATTCTATCAAAAGAAATATCGTGAATTAATTTAGGAGGAACCCACTGTGAAAAAGAATATTGGATTAATTAAGATGGATTCCATCCTTGAAAAATGGCTATTAGAAAAACTAATTAAAGACTCTCCGCAAACAGAATCTGGACAAGAATTATTATCAGGTATTCATGAAATGATTACAGGAGAAGTTACATCACTCTTATTAAGTAAAACAGGAGAAACAGAAGTAAAATTAGATGTACTGACTGCAGGTGAATTAGAGGTTCATCCCAAAAGCAGAAGAGTTGTGATGCAAGGTAAGGATATTAGTTTAACACCTAAAGAATTTGATATCCTGTATTTCCTTATTCAAAATAAAGGGGAAGTCTTTACTAAAGAACAGATTTATAAAGCTGTCTGGTCAGATAACTATTTATTAGATGATAGTAATATTATGGCTTTTATTAGAAAGCTCAGAAAGAAGATTGAACCGAATCCAGATGAACCAAAATATATATTAACTATCTGGGGTATTGGATATAAATTCAACGATAGTTTAAAATGAGATATGTTTATTTAAGCAAGATGATTTTTAGCTGATCTAAAATAAGTCATTGTAAGTATAAACATGAAAAGAATGGATAGAAGCATTGTATCCTCTTATACTTATAGTGAGGAGAAAAAAAGAAGAGAATTCTCACTATTCTATTATGTTGTTTGATGGATTTTGGAATATCAGGATGTGGTCAGTCTAAGATAGAAGATGCAAAGAAAGATTTGCAGGAAAGCTATGAAAAATATGGCTCTGTAAAAAAAGAAACGGTAGATGTACTGGTTGCAAAGTTTAATGCTGAAGTAGGAAATCATAGTTCACAAAATGTAGCTTCAACTGATTATTTGACAAAAGAGAATAATCAGTACTGGTATGGACTTCTTGAAGGTGTTTCTTTAGTTGTTGTACCTGAGAAGTATACTGGAGATCAAGCAACTGATATTGTAGACTATATGCTTATTTTCATGGATAAGACTACTAAGTATAATGATGAAGCACTTACATATGCGAAAAAACTTATTAAAGTAAATTATAATAAAGCAACGGATACTGAGATTGATACATTACTCAAAGTAAGCAAAAGATAAATCAAGTAGTGGTAAAACAGCATATAATGGAAAAGGTATTTCAGTTGGTTATCTAGATAAGGATGACTATTATCAATACCGGGTATTAAGATTCTATAAGTGATGATTGCTAGGAGTATTCATTTAACCATAATGGTGGGTGATACTCCTATTTTTGTATTGAAATAAATGTTGTAGTATAGTTGTAAAAGTAATTGTAGATAAGAAATGGTATAATACATATAGAAAAGTTCTATTACTATATCTATATTAAAAAAACAAGAATATACATTGGGGAAGAAATCTATTGATTGAAATATAGAGATGGCAAATACAGAAATGTTTGTTCACAAAACATTTTCTAAAAAACAACATGAATATAGAGGAATCTGCCGTTTGATTTGGTGCAGGTGGATATTATTGATTCGGTATTCGGTTATGGAAAAGGAAAATATAAAAATGAACAGTTCATCTGAAGTGTAGTTGGTTGGAAATTCGACAGATGTGAGGTGAATCAATTTGAAAAACGAATTAATTTTGTTCGAAACAGCAGATAAGGAGATAAAACTTAATGTTCCTGTTAATAATGATACTGTCTGGTTGAATAGAAATCAGTTGGCCGAATTATTTGAAAGAGATGTTAAGACTATAGGTAAACATATTAAGAATGCATTGAAAGAAGAGTTGGATGATTCAGTTATCGCAAAATTTGCGACAACTGCTTCAGATGGTAAAACTTATCGGGTAGAGCATTATAATTTGGATATGATTTTCTCTATTGGATATAGGGTGAAATCAAATCGAGGGGTGGAGTTTCGTAAATGGGCAAACCAAGTTCTTAAACAATATATTATTCAGGGATATGCAGTTAACGAAAAGAGATTAGAAGCATTGCAGCGTACAGTAAGTATACAAACAGAAATGTGGCATCAACCTTGGAACTAGAAGAAGCAGATGTATTGAAAGCAGTACATTTGTATACAGAGGCTCTAATGCTGTTAGATCAATATGATCATCAATCATTGCATAAGCCAGAGGGAAATAAACCAATTTATAGAATGACATATGAAGAATGTCGCAGCATGGTAGATGCTATGGAAGATACATTTCGTTCTGATGTTTTTGGCGTTGAAAAAGAAGAAGAAAAAGTTGAAGGGATATTATGGTCAATCTGATAATGAATTTACTAACAATATAATGCGAATGTAAGGAGGTATATCTTATGTATGTATTGTTTTTTTGTAACTTGTTGATTCCTGTTGTTGTGATTGTAACAGGAAGAATCATGTGGAAACATTATCCCAAAAATATAAATGGTTTGGTAGGATACAGAACAACGCGTTCAATGAAAAATATGGATACATGGAAATTTGCTAATGAGCACTGTGGAAGACTTTGGTATAAGATGGGGTTATTCATGCTTGCTTTTTCAGTTCTTGTTTCTGTATTACTATTACGTACTAATGACAATACATATAGTATGATTTCTCTTATCTTTGTCCTATTGCAATGTATTATTCTAATTGTATCTATTATTCCAACAGAACTTGCTTTAAAAAAGATGTTTTATGAAGATGGAACAAGAAAGTAAATCAAAATGAGAGGTGATAAAAATTGGAATTAAACATCAACTCGCCTGCTTATTTTACTCAGCAATATGGCGTGAATGAAGGTGTATACTACTATTGTAAAAAATGTCATGAATACTTCAAAGATAAGGAATATAGCGAGATTTTGAAAGTAATTGGTATATGTCCTCAATGTGCTCCAAAAGATTTGCATCAAAAGGGAATGTGGAAAGAAAAGGTTAGATTTATTAGAAATGGAAGTTGTGCCAGTGTTGATATTAGAATAGATTTTGACCAATATTATAATGCGACAGATGAGGAAAAAGTTATTATTATTAGAAATACTGTTATGAAATGACCGTTGTCAAGACATAAATAAACTCTCACAACATTTCTATTAAGTTTTATCATCAAGGGCATAGAAAGACCTCAAATTATATAGATTCTGCGACAGTTAACCAAACTGTAATACGTGGATTGGATACCAAAAAGTTAATGGTTCGTCGACAGCTCTATAATCTATCAACATGGATCATTG
>ENA-OUQG01000385-OUQG01000385.1-human-gut-metagenome-genome-assembly--contig:-NODE-385-length-27912-cov-3.525433_pt1 | contig 27912 bp, 22 predicted proteins | sample MGYA00237943_ERZ548823 | MGnify/ENA primary metagenome ERZ548823 (study PRJEB26490, sample SAMN05194731) | human gut metagenome | biome: terrestrial biome; feature: human-associated habitat; material... | reverse complement strand
GCGTCGTCGCCCGCCGCGGTGCCGGCGTTGTGCTGGTTGCCGCCTACATCGACCCACTCGGCGGCGATCGCGGCGCTCGGCGCCATCAGCGACCCCGCGGTGGCCACGGCGGCCACCCCGGCGACGACGCCCCACGTCACCTTGCGCCAGCCGCCCTGCGCTGTCACCACGCCGAAGCGCGGGGACGTCTTGGCGAAACCGCCTTCGGCGCTGCTTTCCGTTCTGTGCATGTTGTCCCTGGCATTCATGACCGCTCCCCTCGTTCATGTGTTCGTCAGATAGAAAAATCGTATCGGGCGGGCACGGGAAGCGGTAGTGCCATACGAACGGGAAAATGGCCAAACGGCAGGCCAGGCGCCCCGCCGCACAAAAAGCGACGCCGCCCCGAACATGGGAACGGCGTCGCAAATCAGTGAAACAGGCGGGCAAGGCAGCAAGGGCGAAAACTGCAGCCCTTCTATTCTTCAGAGAGGAAATCGAAGGCATACTGCGCTGCGGCAAGCGAGCCACCCACCAGAACGCTTTCGTCGACATTGTAGAAACAACTGTGCTGCGGATACGTTGCACCCACTTCCGGATTACGGGCGCCAATAAACACGAGCACGCCGGGAACCTTTGCCAGGTACTCGGTGAAGTCTTCGCCCGAAAGCGTACCTTCGTAATGGCAAAGCGTTTCTTCACCAAGAACCTTTGCAATGGCGTTTTGCGCACGTGCGGCGCAAGCCTCGTCGTTCACCAGGCACGAATTGCCGTACGTCCACTCGAACTTCGCGGTTGCTCCATACGAAAGCGCCACCTCTTCAACCACGTGCGCCATGCGCTCCTTGATGTAATCGCGCACTTCGGGCGTGAACGAGCGAACCGTACCCGTTAGGTACGCTGTGCCCGCCATGATGTTTCGCGCAACACCGCCATGGAACTCCCCGATTGTGATAACCGCAGGATCAAACGGGGAAACGTCGCGGCTAACGATAACCTGCAGCGCGTCGATAACCGCTGCGCCCACAACGATGGCATCGACGCCCTTGTGGGGCATGGCACCATGCGCGCTAGCGCCCGCAACATCAATGCGGAACCAGTCGCAATTCGCCATGCGCGGCCCCGCTTCGGCGGAAATGGTACCCGCTTCCACTTCGCTCCAAATATGGGCAGCGTAAATGGTGTCCACCCCATCGAGCGCACCCTCGGCGATCATCTTGCGCGAACCGACCGATATCTCTTCCGCTGGCTGGAACAGAACACGCACCTCGCCATGAAGCTGGTCGCGAATGCCCAAAAGCAGATGAGCAGCACCGAGCATCATTGCCATGTGGCAGTCGTGACCACAGGCATGCATAACCCCTTCGTTCCGCGACGCGAAGGGGAGCTTCGTCTGCTCCAAAACAGGCAACGCATCCATGTCGGTTCGGAGTGCAATGCGGCGACGCGGCTTGCCCTCTTCGTCATATGCATCGAGCGCGGTGCCTTTGATGGTGGCAATGAGCCCCGTTCCCCCCGCTCGCACATATTCGACACCAAGCTTATCGAGCTCTTCGGCAATCGTGCGCGAAGTGGAGACCTCGCGAGCGCTCAATTCGGGATACGCATGGAAGTGGCGCCGCCGCTCGATAACGTAAGGTTCGAGCTCTCGCGCGTGGGCTTTCAACTTCTCGGTTACGTTTGCCGATTCGGTGGCATTCGGGTTGCTGCAGGTCATAATGGCCGCCTTTCGATTCTCCCCATCAGACTACCACGACTGGCACCTACGGCAGCATCGGAACGGTATGCGTAACACTCCGCGTAACACGAGCCGGCGCAATTGGCATCCAGACGAGCGCAGCCAACACCCGCCGCAATGTATGCAGCTTTAGAAAAAACGATGAACACAAGCATACTTCTTAATTTTCGTTTACAATTCTGAACGTATTGTCGTTTAGCGGTCGAACTTACCCTATGAACGGGCGTTTACCGCACGGTCGAAAGGCGCATCATCCCCATGATGAAGCGAACCAAGATCATCTGCACTCTGGGTCCCGCTGTAGACTCTGAGTCAGCATTGAAAAATCTTGTGCTAGCAGGCATGGACGTTGCCCGCTGCAACTTCTCACATGGCTCCCATGCCGAGCATAAAGCACGTATGGACCGCTTGAAAAAGGTCCGTCGCGAACTGGACGCACCCTGCGCCCTCATGCTCGATACGAAAGGGCCTTCCATCCGCACCGGCAAGCTTGAGGGCAACGAGCCTGTGCTGCTCCGCGCGGGCGACAACTTCTTCCTCACCGAAGAAGACATTGCCGGCACTTCCCGCCGCGTGAACCAAACGTTCAAAGGGCTTTATAGGTATGTTGAGCCCGGCACCATCATCCTTATCGACGACGGCCTGATCGAACTCGCCGTTGATCGTGTCCTTGGATCTGACATCCAGTGCACCGTTCAGAACTCCGGCATGCTCGGCGAATGCAAACAGCTGAACCTGCCTGGCACCAACGTGCCCCTGCCCGTCATGACCGAGCAGGACAAGGAAGACCTCCTGTTCGGCATTCAGCAGGGTGTCGATTTCGTAGCAGCATCATTCGTAAGCTGCGGTGAAGACGTGCGCGCCATTCGCGCATTCCTCGCCGAGAACGGCGGCGAAAGCATTCGCATCGTGGCAAAAATCGAAAATGCGCACGCAGTAGATCACATCGAAGAAATTATCGAAGTCTCCGATGCCGTAATGGTGGCCCGCGGCGACTTGGGTGTAGAGGTTCCCTCCAACCAGGTTCCGCACCTTCAGAAAAAGATCATCAAGGCCTGCAACCGCGCTTACCGTCCAGTTATCACCGCCACGCAGATGCTCGATTCCATGATCCGCAACCCCCGCCCAACGCGCGCAGAGGTTGCCGACGTGGCAAACGCCATCCACGACGGCACCGATGCCGTTACCCTTTCCGGCGAAACCGCCATCGGCATGTACCCGGTTCCCGCAGTGCAAACTATGGCGCGCATTGCCGAGGCAAGCGAATCGCATATCTACGACGAAGGCTCCATCCCTAACCGCAACGCGGAGCAGAAGAGCATTTCCGCTGTTGTGGGCTTGGCTGCTGTAACCGCCGCAGAAAACGTGGGCGCTTGCTGCATCGTTACCCCTACGATGACCGGCCGCACGGCCCGCATCGTTTCCAATTACCGTCCGAAGATGCCCATCTATGCGGTAACCACTTCGGAAGAATACCGTCGCTCCTTGCAGCTGAACTGGGGCGTTACGCCGCTTTTGGGCAAAGTCGTTGGCGATGCCTCGTACGTTCTTGAGCAAGCTCGCAGCGTCGTTGTAAAAAAGAACTTCGTGAACAAAGGCGATATCTGCGTATTCACTTTGGGAGACCGCACCACTTCTCCCCGCATCGGCCAAACGGGCGACGCTGTAAGCTTCGACCCAACTGCGCCTTCGCCGCGCCCCACCAACGTAATGCAGATCGTGCAAATCGGCGTTGAAGCAGAGGGGGATAACTAATGGAAATCAAAACCGACTGCTATGCCGCCGTCGATATCGGCGCCTCTTCCGGCCGCGTGGTTATCGGCGAGGTTACCCCGCAGGGCACCATCGAACTTACCGAGATCCATCGCTTCGACAACATCCAGAAACGCTCCGGCGGTCACGACTGCTGGGACGTAGGTATGCTGTTCCGCGAAACCGTTGCCGGCTTGGCGAAATGCAAAGAAGCAGGCTATGCGCCCAAAACCGTGGGTATCGACACCTGGGCGGTCGACTTCGTGCTGCTCGACGCCGAAGACAACATGCTCGGCGATGCGGTTGCCTACCGCGATGAACGCACCAGCGGCATGTATGCCGTAGCAGATGCTATCGTTTCGCCCGATGAGGTATATCGCCGCACGGGCATTCAGCGCCAGCCGTTCAATACCATCTATCAGCTGCTGGCGCTCCAGCGCGAGCACCCCGAGCAGATCGAAAACGCTGAAACGTTTTTGATGATCCCCGACTACCTGGCTTTCCTGCTAACCGGCACCAAAGCCAACGAATACACCAACGCTTCCACCACGTGCCTGATGAACGCACGCACCCAGCAGTGGGACGAAACCATCTTGGAGGCATTCGGCATTCCGCGCAGCATGTTCTGCGACGTGGTCATGCCTGGCACCGATCTGGGTGCCGTCACCGCCGAAATCGAAGAGAAGATCGGCTACCCCACGCATATCATCGCGCCCGCTACGCACGACACGGGCAGCGCCTATCTGGCCGTTCCCGCGCGCGACGCCGATGCCGTGTTCCTTTCTTCGGGCACCTGGAGCTTGCTGGGCGTTGAAAACGAAGGTCCCATCACCTCAGATGCCTCCCGTTTCCAGAACTTCACCAACGAAGGCGGCTTTGAGCTGCGCTTCCGCTTCCTGAAGAACATCATGGGCCTGTGGATGATCCAGTCTATCCGCCGCGAGCTGAATGGCGTTTCCTATGTAGAGGGCAAAGACACCCACCAGCAAGCCAATGAAGACGAGCTGCCTCCCTTTACACACGAGGCAATTGAGTGGGGCTTCCCCGACCTTATTGCCCACGCAAAAGAGGCAGGCAACTTCGAAGCCCACGTGAACGTGAACGACGACCGCTTCCTGGCGCCCGATTCCATGATCGACGAGATTCGCCGCGCCTGCTTTGAAACCGGGCAGGACGTGCCCCAAACTGTCGGCCAGCTTATGCGCTGCGTATATGTAAGCCTTTCCTCCTGCTATGCGGAATCCATTGCGGAAATGGCATCACTTACCGGACGCACCTACACTTCCATCAACATCGTTGGAGGCGGCTGCCAAGACGCATATCTGAACGAACTCACCACGCGCGCGTGCGGCATTCCCGTATTCGCCGGCCCAGTTGAAGGCACGAGCTTGGGCAACCTTGCCGTGCAGATGATCGCCGACGGCGCATTCCCCGACCTCCAAAGCGTCCGCGACGCTATCGCAACGTCATTCGACGTGAAGCGCTTTGAATAACAGTAATCAACCTTTTAGGTACAGATAAGGAGCATTCATGACCACTATGTACGAATTGGCACGCGAAGCGTATGCCAAGCAGGGCATCGACACCGAGGCAGTGATTGAGACCCTGGCAAACAAGGCCATCTCCATGCACTGCTGGCAGGGCGACGACGTAGTCGGCTTCGACCAGGGCGACGATAATGCAGCTTCTGGTGGCATCATGACCACGGGCAACTACCCTGGCCGCGCTGCCACCCCCGAGCAGCTCATGGCCGACTTCGAGAAGGCAGCAAGCCTGATCCCCGGCAAGAAGCGCATCAACCTGCACGCAAGCTACGCTATCTTCACCGAGGAAAACCCCTGGGTTGACCGCGACAAGCTTGAGTACAAGCACTTCGAACCTTGGGTAACCTGGGCAAAGAAGAACGGCTTCGGCATCGACTTCAACCCCACCCTGTTCAGCCACCCGCTGGTAAAGGAAGGCCTTACCGTTTCCAGCCCCGAAAAGGACGTGCGTGATTTCTGGATCCGTCACTGCATCGCCTGCCGCCAGATCGCAGAGCGCATCGGCGAGGAAATGGACGATATGGTCCTGAACAATTTCTGGATTCCCGACGGCTTGAAGGACTACGCCGCCGACGCTTATGGCCTGCGCGCACGCCTGAAGGATTCCCTCGATGAAATCTATTCCTTCGAAACCCCGCATGTTATCGATGCGGTGGAGCAGAAGGTATTCGGCATCGGTGTTGAAGGCTTCACCACTGGCAACCAGGAGTTCTACGTATCCTACGCTGCCAAGAAGGGCGGCAACCATGTAGTGCTCATCGATGCGGGCCACTTCAACCCCATGGAAAGCATTTCCGACAAGCTGCCCAGCCTGCTGCAGTTCTTCCCCTACGTGCCGCTGCACGTTACCCGCTCCATGCATTGGGACTCCGACCACGTTGTCCTGTTCGAGGATTCCATCAAGGACATCGCTGCTGAGGTTGTTCGCTGCCCCGAGGGTATGGACAAGGTTCTTATCGGTATGGACTTCTTCGACGCTTCCATCAACCGCATCGGCGCTTGGGCTACCGGCATGCGCGCCATGGAAAAGTGCCTGCTGTTCGAGCTGCTGCAGCCATGGGATCGCCTGAAGGAGCTGCAGGATACCTACCAGTTCTCCGAGAAGATGATCGTTACCGAGCAGTTCAAGACCATGCCTTGGACCGCGGTTTGGGACGAGTACTGCGCACGTCAGGGCGTAGTTGCCGAAGACCAGCTGTGGGACGAGGTTAAGGCTTACGAAGACGAGGTGCTCTCCAAGCGCCAGTAAGCCCCTGCGCATTTTTCAGCGCCCCTCTTCCCGAGGGGCGCTTTCTGCGCCCGGAAGTCATGGCCGGGGACATCCGGCGCCGAGGGAGCCATGGCAGGGGGCTCATCGGGCACCGGAAGGCCCTCGGCGGAGCATTCGGCACCGAAAAGCCCCGCCGAAAGCATCTGGCGCCGAGCTTCAACTCCGCAAACATGCGCCGAATGCGTTTCGAAAAGGCCACTTGCCCGAGCGGCTTTTCCGAAACCGATCATTCGGTACTTCAGAACGAAAGGACAATGATGGATATTATCGACAGTGCTATGGATACGCTTAAAAGCGGCGTTTCCGCAGCTCGCGGCGCAGTTTCTGGCGTTGCCGTCGAGCAGCTGGCCTTCGTACGCGGCTTCTGCCGTCTGTGCGACGACGGTTGGCAGCAGGGCTGGCACGAGCGCAATGGCGGCAACCTTACCTACCGCATGAAGGAAGAGGAAGTAGAGCAGGCTCGCCCCTTCTTCAACGAAACTCCCGGCGAGTGGGTGAACATGGGCGTACAGGCAGATAGCCTGCGCGGCGCGTTCTTCCTTACCACCGGCTCTGGCCGCTATATGCGCAACGTCAAGAGCGACCCTTCCCACAACATCGGCATCGTCGAAATCAACGACGCCGGCGATTCCTGGCGCATCGTATGGGGCCTGACCGACGGCGGTAAGCCCACTTCCGAGTTCCCCACGCATTTCATGAACCATGCCGTGCGCATGGAGGCAACCAACAACGAATGCCGCGTGATTTACCACGCTCATCCCATCAACGTCATTGCCATGACGTTCGTATGCCCGCTTGATGCACGCTACTTCACCCGCGCCCTGTGGAAGGCAATGACTGAATGCATCGTGGTATTCCCCTCTGGCGTTGGTGTTGTGCCTTGGATGGTTCCCGGCGGCGCTGAGATTGCGAAGGCAACCTCCGAGCTTATGAAGAAGTACGAGGCTGCCGTTTGGGCCCAGCACGGCCTGTTCGTTTCCGGCCCCGACTTCGACACCACCTTCGGTTTGATGCACACCATCGAAAAGGCTGCCGATGTATATCGCCGCGCTCGCCAGATGAATGGTGGCTCCGACGAATTCCTGAACACCATTTCCGACGAGGGCCTGCGCCAGATCGGCATCGATTTCGGCCTCACCGTCAACGATGAGTTCCTGGACTAAGGCGGCACTTCAATGACTATCCGCAAAACTGCTGATGGGCGCACTATCTCAGGCTTCAAGATGAAGCTCTATCCGGGCTTTGCCGAAGAGTACGAGAAGCGTCACAACGAATTGTGGCCCGAAATGGCCGACATGCTCCACGAATACGGTGGGCACAACTACTCCATTTTCATCGACGAGGAAACCAACATCCTCTTCGGATATATCGAGCTTGACGACCCCGAACGCTATGCCGAGTCCGCCAAGACCGATATTTGCAAGAAATGGTGGGATTTCATGGCAAGCGTCATGGAAACGAATGCGGACAATTCGCCCGTTTCCGTAGACCTGCCCTGCGCATTCCACCTCGACTAGAAAGGTAAAGCATTGGCGCTTTCCCAAGAACGCAAGGGAACCATGGCGGTTTCCCTGACCAACTTCCTTGACTCTGGCTGCATCGTAGCCAGCAGCCTTGCCCTTACTGCTTGGGCAGCTGCATTCAACTTCGGCTCCGCCTGGACCGCAATCCTGGGCGCTATCGGCGCAAACGCCTTCGGCGCTGCGGTTGGCGCACTGATCGGCGGCTTCCTGACCGACAAGTTCGGCCGTACCACTATTTATAAGTACAATCTGCTAGTTTACGCTGCCGGCGTATTCATTGCCATGGTTGCCGTGAACCTGCCCATGGTCGTAGTAGGCGTTGTGCTCTCCGGCCTTTCCGTAGGCGCTGGCGTTCCCGCTTCCTGGAGCTATATCTCCGAGACGTCTACCTCCACGAAGCGCGCTTCCAACATCGGCATCAGCCAGTTCGCATGGAGCTGCGGTCCTGCCATCATCTTCATTCTTTCGCTGGTTATGAGCTTCATCATCCCCGGCTTCGAGTCCGATGGCACCACCCTGCTCCCCGCAGGCACCTACGGCCCGTTTGACGGCATGCTGGCAACCCGCCTGCTGTTCCTGGTTCTGTTCATCGTTGCCCTTATCGCTTGGAACCTTCAGCGTCAGCTGCAGGAATCCGCCGACTGGGCCGAAAAGAATGCTTCCGCCACCGAGAAGCAGTCCTTCGGCAAGATGATGGCAACCGCTCTGAAGAACCCCGTGAACGTGAAGACCATCATCTTCCTGGTTGCCGTGTACCTGACCTGGAACCTGGCTGCAGGTACCAACGGTCAGTTCATGCCGTACCTCTACGCTGCTGCCGGCAACATCGATGCAACCGGCCAGAGCCTCCTGGGCGTAGTTCAGTGGGTACTGGTTGCGGTCTGCTCGCTGGCAATCTTCAGCCGCTTCGGCGACGTTATCTCTCACCGTGTACTGTTCGGCGCCTCTGCGCTGCTGGCGCTGCTGTCCTGGATTGCTATTGCCGTATTCGGCCTTGCCATCCAGAGCGGTGACACCGAATCCATGGGTTGGGTTCTTTGGGTATACGTAATCCTGTGGGGTATTTCCGCTGGTTTCTCAGCCCAGTGCTTCTACGCTCTGTGGGGCACCGAGCTCTTCCCCACGCAGTACCGCGGCGGCGCGCAGGGCATCATGTTCTTCTTGGTTCGTGGCGCTTTGGGCATTTGGTCGCTCGTAGGCGTTGGCGCCATCATGGGCGACATCTCCACGAATCCTGCTGGCTTCTTCCCCGCAGCTGTTATCATGTGCGTCGTTCTTCTTATCTCCCTGGTTGTGGGCGTTATCTGGTGCCCCAAGACCCAGGGCAAGACGCTCGACCAGATCACCGAAGAGCGCTACGGCAAGATCGAGTAGCTCTTCCACGATCGCGCCGGCGGTCTTCCGCCAAACGACCAGGCAGGCGGTCTTCCGGTAAATGATCACGCCAGCGGCCTTCCGCCAAACGATCAGGCAGGCGGTCTTCCGCTAAACGACCAGGCCGCCAAAAGGGGAGGGGTGGCCCTCGACCGACTTTTCGCCGAGGCGCCTCGAAACTGGTCCCTTGGTCCCTTTTTGCTGACTTCTTGCTGCAATAAGCTGCAAGAAGTCAGCCTGGCGTCGCCTGACGCCGCAAATTGCATAGCATATGGAGAAAGCGCCCTCGGGCGCTTTCTCCATATCGAGGGAGGCTGATGCAGAGCATGGGCAGTCTGCATACACATGCCCTCTTCCCACACGGCACGGGCCCTTATTCTGCCCGCTAGAACGAAGAGGCCCACGCAGCGCCGAGCGCTGGCAAGATTCGCGCTCTATGCATGATTCCGTGGACCTCGACACAAAAAGGCCCGGCAAGATTCGCGCGCTATGTATGATTCCGAGGCCCTCGACGCAAAAATGCCGCCTCCCTGGCAAGATTTGCGCGCTATGTATCCGAAATCGCCCGATTGCACCCTGAAACGGATACATGGGGCGAAGATCTTGCCATCTTCAGCTCGAAAAGCATGCATTTCGCGCAAACGTTGCTAGGGAGGCACCTCTTTTCGCGCAATCAGCGAAAAGAGGATACATGACGCGCGAATCTTGCCACATCAGCCAAAACAACCTTATAGACACGACGAAGCAATAGGCAGACGTAGCACCAGCCCAAAGAAAGGTCCTGGAACAACGGCTAAATCGCCCAACACCAAGGCAACGCCCGCAAAACCATTGTTCTTGACGCCCGAAGCAACGCTCAAATCAATCTGTCACCAAGGCGATTCCCGCAAGGGCACCAATCCTCGCAGCATGAAACAATAAGCAAGATGGCTCAGCACCAAGGATCCTTAGAGAAAAGCTCCTTACGCAAGCTCATTCGACGCTCATCGATGTCGGCATAGGCGATCCTGATACGCTTTCCCATGAGGCTTGCCGCGGAATGCGCAATGGCATCAAACTTCACGTGGTCGGCGACATGCGCGCGAGTAACGGCAAGGGCCTCAATCCCCGCAGCTTTGAGATTGTTGATGCGTGACGCGTCCCGCTCTACGGCAAGCTCGCTCACATGGAACTCGCGGCTGTTGTATTCAATGGCAACGTTCTGCTCAGACCAATATAGATCGCAGTGATATTCGCGATATGTGGTTCGCTTACTAAATTTTGCGGGGATCAGCACCTTAGCATTCATCTCCGGCATGCCTAATCCGTAACCGCCGTAGCGAGCGGGCAAGCCCAGCAACAGCGCCAAACATGTTTCCATCGGCGATGCCGAACCGTCGCGAACATAACGTACAGCTGTTTTTGCTTTCCGAGGCACTTTACCGTGCATTTTGTCTATAAAGCGATTGATCGCCTCCGTGCTCGAAAGGGGTTGAGCGGGTCGAAATCCAATGGGATTTGCGGGGTCTATTCGATAAGTTCCGCATAGCTCAAATCCCAATTTGATTAGGTCGATCACGCTGCACGACCGCGCAAGCTGCACAAAACAGAATTCTGGATTGCTTAAATATACCCCGCTTTCAAAGGAGAGAAAGCAAGGTGCCCTATCGGGAAGTTTCCAAATATTGCTGCGAAACTGCTTGGATTGGCTTCTTGTTTTTCCCGATAAGACGACAACCTCCAACGGACGAGGCAGCGCTGCAAGGGCCGAACTCTCTCCGAACGATTTCGGCAACGTCGGAATATCCTTGGAAGACGGCATAGCCCGCGCAGCCCGAATGTCCTCAAAATCCTTGAGCGAGCGAAGCAACCTGATTGCACTTGAATGTCCGATGAAAAGCACCATGAGGGGATCTTATCGACCGAACATTAAATTGATGCGAAAGCAGTCGCAAAAAAGTAATGGGAGCAGAGGAACGCCGGACGCACTCGACGTCAGCCTTCGAACTGCCTTCTGCATCCTGAGCAAACAAGAGATGGGGCGGTCCACTTTCCTATTCACGACAGCAATTCCAAAAAGGTGGTTTGGCCTCCGCAACAACCTGGACCCATAGAGCCCAACAAGGCATCCGGAAAGGGGACTTACCCAAAGACGAACCCGACGCTAGCCAGCGTTTCGCCCAGCACCCATGTTTGCCTGGCGTTCGCATTTCGACCGTTGCCCCGTTTCGACCGTTGCTTCGCTTCGACCGGTGCTTCGCTTCGACCGGTGCCCATGTCCATCCGGCATCCACACCCACGCGATACCCGTATTTCGACCAGCACTCATACCCACCTGGCGTCCGTGTTTCGCCCGACACCTATATTCGCCCGGTGATCATATTTCAACCGGTGCCCCGTTTCGACTGACACCATGCCCACACGATGCTCCTGCTTCGCCCGGCGCCCATGTTTGCCTGGCATTCGCATTTCGGCCACTGCTCCGCTTCGACCGGTGCCCGTGTCCATCCGGCATCCACACCCATCTGGCGTCCCTGATTCGTCAGGCGCCTATGCTCGCCTGATGGCCAAATAGTCTAATCGTCAACCGCTATCTCGTGCGGCAGGCGCCCATGTTCACCTGATGGTCGCGTTTCGCCCAACGTTCATGCTCACCTTCGGCTGATGCTCCACCCGATGCTCGATGGAGATCACAGCGACACATGCCGTGCACGAACCTCGGAAATAAATCCCCCATGGCAAGAAACATGCAACATGCATGATTTCGGGACTCCCGACGCGAAATAGAGCCTTTGCTGGCAAGATTCTTACGCTATGTATTCCAAATTCCGTGATTGCATCCAGAAACGCATACACAGAGCGAGAATCTTGCCATCGCTAAGCCGAAATGCATACACATCGAACGAATTTTGCCAGGAAGGCGGCTATCCGCATGCATTCAGCGAAAAGAGAATACATACAACGCGATTCTTGCCAATTAGAACCCTAAATCAGACACGTTTTTCTGCCTATAACCCGCCTATAACCCCTTTTTGTCCTATAGCCCCTAAAGCGGCCGCAATGCTCAGGGAGCGGAAGGGGTTCAATGAGCGACGATTAGCACCCAAATAGCACCCACGGAACAAAATGAGCCCATGAAAACAAAAAACCACCGAGGGAAACCCTCGGTGGTTTGCAGTTTCGATGGTGCGCCGTGAGGGATTCGAACCCCCGACGTACTGATTCGTAGTCAGTCCCTCTATCCAGCTGAGGTAACGGCGCGTTTCGCAACGAAAATTAGTATCCTCGTTTGCCCTGTCTTCGTCAACACTTTTCTTTAAATATGAAGGAATTATGGACCACAAACCCGTTTCGCCTGGTGAATGGCCCTTTTGCCGAAATGAGCTATAACTCTAGCGGGCCAAATATAACCCCTACGCACCTTTTGTTAGCTATGCACGCACCGCTCGCCGGCCCTCCGCGCGTCATCCGCTCGCTTCCGGCGCAGCATCCGCTGACGCAAACCGATGCCCTCATCCCCTTGTGCGCACAAGCCGTCGGCATTACGGGCGGCGGTTTGCTGGTATCGGCGCTCCTTACCCTCTGCTCACCATCCGCCTGCTTCCCGCGCAACATCCGTCGGCTCCCTGCATGCCATCTGCCCGCCAGCTCATCGCGAGCCATCCGTTATCGCACGGCGCAACATCCGCTGGCACTCTCCACGTCGTCCGCTGCCCCCTCAGGCAATCCGCTGACGCGAAGCGATGCCCTTAACAGCCTGCACGAGCGAGCCGTCATCACGAACCGACACTCTAAACCCCCGCGAAAACACGTTCTGCACAATTGTTAACTGCCCTTTGCAGATAAAACCCGTTTTTTACTTTCTTTTCACCTCTAATGCGCCCCCCGCGCATCGCATTCGCGTAAAATCAAGTTTGCTGCGTTTAGGGCGCTCTTGCCTTGCGCTGCCATTTACACATTTAGGAAAGGACATTACTTGAAGGTTCGAAAATCGAAACCTCACAGTAATTAGCCTTCGGCCTCTGCATTTCACACCCGTCATGTAGTGGTCGAAGGACGACTGCGACATGAACGGATTGCGCCTGTCGGTATTGCTGTGCGCTGCGCAGCTCAACTGCCCGCACAACAACGCTGACACGCGGCGGCAATCCCAAGGGAGAATTGCATGCTCTATCTATCTCAAATGCTCGGCGAACCCGTCGTTGATGCAAATGGCGAAAAGATCGGCTCCGTATCCGACCTAGCCATCCAAACCGGCGAAGTGTTCCCCCGCATCACCAGCCTGGCATTCCTGGGCCCTGGCAAAACGCCTTTCATGATCTCTTGGCGTAAATACGTTGACAGCTTCGACGAAGACGAGGGCATTCGCCTGAAAGTCGACCGCACCGCCATCCGCTTCAGCTACCTCCAGCCCGCCGAAGTGCTCCTCGCACGCGACCTACTTGATAGACAGATCGTAGACACGCAGGGCATGAAGGTTGTGCGCGTAAACGACCTGAAGCTCTCCGTTTCCGGAACGCAATTGCGCCTTCTTGGTGCAGAAGTGGGCGTTCGCGGCATTCTGCGTGGCTTGGCTCCGTGGGTGGAAAAAGCCGCCTGCGGCATCGCCAAGGCGTTCGGCAAGAGCATCGACGAGCGCATCATTGCATGGAACTACATGGAACTGCTCGACCGCGACCTTTCCAAGGTGCAGCTCTCCGTCAGCCACACGCGCCTGGAAGAACTGCATCCTGCCGACGTGGCAGACATCTTGGAGCAACTCGACCCGAAGCAGCGCGCCAATGTGTTTCAGCACTTAGATGACGCGCAAGCCGGCGACGCCATTTCGGAAATGGAAGACGAATTCCAGGCCGACATCATCGAGGGCCTGGACGAAAAGCGCGCATCCCGCCTGCTGCGCGACATGGATCCTGACGATGCCGCCGACATCGTGGGTGACTTGCCCTACGAGAAAGCCGAAACGCTGCTCCGTCTGATGGGCGTCGACAACGCCGCAGAGATCCGCAAGCTGCTGGGATACAAGGAAGACACCGCTGGCGGTCTGATGACCACGCAGTTTGTGGCAATGCACACCTCCGACACCGTACAGGAAACCACTGAGGTTCTTCGCGGCTTGGACGAAGACCACCCCACGGTGAACTACGTGTACGTGCTTGACGAATACGACAAGCTTGTGGGCGTGCTTTCGCTCCGCACCTTGGTGCTCGCAAAAGACAATACTCCGCTTTCCGACATCATGTTCGATGAGCTCATCACTTCGCTGCCCGAAGAACCCGAAGATGAAGTCGCAGCCGATATCTCCAAGTACGACCTGATGGCAATGCCCGTCGTCGACGAGAACGGACAGATGCTGGGCATCGTCACCGTCGACGACGCAATGGAGGTCATCGAAGACAACGTGGAGGAAGGCCGCACGCGCTGGGCATGGGGGCAGTTCGCCATCACGCTTGCCGTGTTTATCGTACTGATGATTCCCTATACCTTCTTTGTCCTCCGCATGTTCGGACACAACTAGGATCGAGGCTTTTACATGACACTTAAGGAAAGCACAGCGCAGGACACCGCCCTGGCAGCCAAGGCTTCCCCGCAAGTTCCTGATCAGGGTGGCGACAACGACGGCAAGAAGCAGCACTCGAAAGCATTCCTGGTGCTGGCCGCTATGGGCCCTGGTATCGTAACCGCCATGGCGGGCAACGACGCCGGCGGCATTTCAACCTATTCCACCGTAGGCGCGAAGTTCGGTTACATGACGCTGTGGATCATTCCCGTCATGTGCCTTTTGCTTATCGTGGTGCAAACCACGGCAACGCGCATGGGCGTTGTTACCGGCAAGGGATTTTCCGCGCTGATCCGTGAAAGCTTCGGCATCCGCCTCACGGCGCTCGCTATGTTGGCGCTGCTCATCGGCAACGTTGCTACCACCTTTTCAGAATTTGCAGGCGTGGCTTCAGGCATGGAAATGTTCGGGGTGCCACGCTGGATATCGGTCCCCGTTGCCGCGGCAGCCGTTTGGGGCCTCATCGTGGGAGGCAGTTACAAACGCGTGCAGAACATCTTCCTGGTGCTTTCGTGCGTATTCGCCACCTACATCGTTGCGGCATTCTTGGCACAACCTGATTGGAATGAAACCTTCCAGCACACCCTGGTACCAGCGGCAAGTTCGGATTTGAGCTTCCTTTCGCTTACCATTGCGATGGTCGGCACCACCATCGCCCCCTGGATGATGTTCTTCGCCCAGAGCAACGTGGTTGAAAAAGGCGTGCGGGTACGCGATCTTCCCTATCAACGCATCGACGCAATAACCGGCGCCGTAGTGGGCTGTATTGTGGCGTGGTTCATCATCGTAACCACCGGTACCGTATTGTTCCCACAGGGCATCGAAGTAGAGAGCGCCGAAGCCGCCGCGGCGGCACTCGAGCCCTTCGCAGGCCAATACGCTAAAGCGCTGTTCGCCATCGGCCTGGTAGCCGCAAGTTTGCTGGCCGCCTGCGTTCTGCCCCTTACCACCGCCTTCGTAATCTGCGAGGCATTCGGCTGGGAGGCAGGCGTTTCGTTCACTTGGAAGGAAGCGCCCCTGTTCAAGGGCATCTTCACGTTTGTCATCGTCGTTTCAGCGGTGGTTATCCTTATTCCCAACATCGACCTGATGGGAATCATGCTCACCGCACAGTTCGTAAACGGCGTTATTCTGCCTGTTCTGCTGGTGTTCATGGCAATCATCTGCACCGACAAGCACGTTATGGGCAAATACGCAGTGGGCAAATTCACCCGCATAATCCTATGTTTCACCATCGTGGTGGTGGGCATTCTTTCCGCCATCTGCTTGGTTATGCAGGTACTGGGAATCGGCTAATTTGGCGCTGGCGCCATGTCTCACAGGGAGCCTGCGACAGTAGCCTTGGGAGCATAAAGCTCCAACACCCTATCCATGAAAGAGGCCTCGGAGAAATCTCCCCGAGGCCTCTTTATTTCTGTTCGCTGCCACAAGCAAGCAGGGTATCCGCCTTAACGGCAAGCATAGTTGCTAAACGTGCGCCAGCACAAGCAAAGAGGGCATCCGTTTTAACGACGAACATGACCACCGAACTCACGCCCAGAGCAAGCGACAAGAACAGTAGCGACCGTTGAACTCGCAGCCAAAGAGGCAAGGGCTGATGCATCCGCTGGGCTCACAGCCGAAGAAGGCAGCAAGAGCAGTAGCGCCCTCCAAACCGGCTTTTCGCATCCAGCCCCTGCGCGTACAGACCACAGCGCATGTTCAATACGAGGAGAACCCGCGTGTAAATTCAGCCCCTTCGCGCACAGCCCATAGCAGCGGTTTTTGTTTCCACAAGAAGAAACCGAGCCGTAAGCGCGTCTTTGTTGCGCAATAATGAATCAACAGGGAAAAACAAAGAGGGGAGCACGCCGAAGGCACGTGTCAAAACACGTCTTTTGCCCTTCGGAAGGACACCATGGAGTCGAAGCCCAAAGCACATCTTTTCGCATTTGCCGCTATGGCATTGTTCATTTTCGTGTTCTTGGGCAGCGAATACCACTTTGACATCGCTTATGGCGAACTCGCTGGCCCCGATTCGGTAGTTGGCGCGCAGGCGTCCATCCTCGCCATAAGCGCCATAGGGCTTGTGGGCTATTCTCTGGTAAATCGAATGGCGGTCGCAAAGCATCGAAGCATTCTTGCCGGCGTGTTGGGAACCATTTCAGCGCTACTCCTTATCGCAACCCAGCTAACCCAAAGTGCCAGCGCCTTGCTGTCGCTGGGATGTTTGCTGTTCTTGATCTTGGGTATGCTGGGAAACGCCACCTATTTTTCCGTTGCCCAAACCCACTATGCCAGCAGTTATCTTTCCCGCCTGGTGGGCGCCTCGTATGCCGCAGGCTTGTTAGCTCAATTCCTGCTTCATTCTTTGGCACCAAACAGCATTGTCGAAGCCACGATTATCGGAGCCTCTATCATCGTGCTTGGCTTCGCACTTGCAGCTCGCCGCAACATGCTGCACGTAGTCCCCGTTGAAAGCACCCTCCCCAAAGAAGACCAGCGAACCACCGACGAACGCGACGCCCTCAAGGAAGCAATTCTGCTGCTAGCCTGCGTATCCCTAATTGCCTGCGTTTTCAGCACGCTCGACAACGTGGTTACCCTGGCAAATGCGCGAGGCACGTTCGACCTTTCGGCCTGGCCCCGCTTGCTTCTTGCCATCAGCGGCATTGCAACTGGCTTCATCTTCGACCTCACTAGGCATCGCTATTCCACTGTCACCATGCTGTGCGTTGCCATGCTTTCCTTGGTTTCCGCCCTTGCCATCCAGACCAGCTCCGAAGTTCTTCTAGGTTTGATAATTTTTTACCTTTCGTCAGGCTTTTTCGTGGTCTTCTTCACCTCGTCGTTCTTGCGCATCGCCATGCGCTGCGCCAATCCATCGCTTTGGGCAGGCATGGGACGCGCCGCCAACAACGCCTGTGCTGCACTTGTGGCAATACCTTCCATGACATTGATTTCATCGGACGACATCCTGCTTATCTCATCGATAACCATTGCGCTGGCCATAGCCACCCTCCTCGTTGCCCATGCGCTGGAAAACATGCGTCGCACAGCACGGTATAAAGCCGAGAACAAAGCCCTGAAACTGGCGGAACTCATTGCCGCAAAGGCGCAAACCGCCAAGCCCCAAGAAGAGCCGAAAGCCAAAGCTCCCACCGATAAAAGCGCTCCCGATGCTCATCTTGCAGCCTTTTCGGAGCGTTACAGCCTTACCCCACGTGAGCGCGACGTTCTTTCCGCAGTATGCTCGAGCGAAGAAACGCTCCAGCGCATTGCCGACGACATGGGAATATCCCTCCGCGCATTGCAGAAGCATCTGACTTCCATATACCGCAAATCAGACACGCAATCACGCGCTGGACTCTGCTCCGCCGCGCTCACCGAGCCCCTTGAGCACTAGCGAACGCAAGCTTCGTTCGGGGGAACGCCCCAGCCGCTACCTTTCCTTTTGCGGCCTTCGCCAGCACGCTTCCCCCCCCATTGCACTCACCAGGCGCTCATTCGCCAACACGTTTTCTCTATCGTGCCCACCAGGCGTACAATGCGCGATATGAACACCAACAGCAAACATACTTCCACGCCCAACCGCGAAACCCCCGCGGAAATCCGCAGCCGCCTCAGGGCCCAGGCAAAGAAGGCGCGCTCCGCCCTTGCGCCCGAAGCGCGCGCAAGCAAGAGCAAACAGATCTGCGCAGAGCTGAGTCGACGCCTTGACGTCCTGATAGCCGAAACGCCCCAAGGAAAACCCGTTGTCGGCGTATACTCCGCATTCCCATGGGAGGTTGACCTGGGCAGCTTCATCGACCATGCCTACCTGCGAGGCTGCAACGTTGCCTTCCCCTGCATGATGCCCGATGCCCATGGCATTCCCGATGCCCCTGGGCGTGGGATTCGCAAACCAGGGTCGGACCCCAACGCCTTGCATATCACTCAGCAAACCATGGAAATGCGCTCGGTAAGCGCCGAGGCATTCCGCAGCAACAGCGTGCCGTTCCTGAACGACCCGCTAAAGGAATACCATCACAGCAGCCCCGAGCTTACCCCCATGCCCTACCTTGCCGCCAACGAGCTTGCCTTCATCGTGGTTCCCGCTGTAGGATTCGACGCGCACGGCAACCGCCTAGGATACGGAGCGGGCAACTACGATCGCTACCTTTGCCAACTCACCGACGCATGCCATGTTGTTGGCGTCGCCTTTGCCGAGCAGAAGGTTGCCCCCATCCCCGCAGAAGATCATGACATCCCCCTTCCCTTCGTTTCTGCTTAAGGGATAGATTCGCCTCGGAGCGGCTCAGGGCGGGTGGCAAAAAACGGCGGGGGCGCCAGCCAAGAGCAACAGATGCACCAAACCCCACTCATGCTCGTGTTGTTTCATTTCCCTTACATGCACCCTCACCTGCAGCAAAGCGCATTACAATGAAAACAACGACAACATAGAGGGGGCTATCATGAGCACGAAAACCGAACGGAACTGGCAGCTTATCGTTGCCGGCATACTGTTTATCATCTTTGGCTTGGTATGCGCATTCTTCCCAGGTCTCACCCTTGCATCCATCGCCTTTATCGTTGGCGCCGCCTTTATGGTTTCTGGCGTAGTCAATATCGCAACGTTCATTCGCGACCACGAGCTTCTGGGCTTTTCTGGGTGGATTCTTGCCTATGGCATCCTTGACGTGCTCATTGGCGCCATGTTCGTGATTCACCCCTTCGCCTTTGCGGCAGTCCTGCCTTGGGTTATCGGCGCGTTCGTTCTGATTTTCGGCATATATGAAGTTGTGACCACCTTCATGGTTAAGCGTGCGGGCCTCCCCCTTTGGGGCTGGATGCTGTTCTCGGGCGTCATTTCTATCGTTATCGGATTCATGTTCTTCTCTATGCCTGAAATGCTTGCGCTGTTCATTGCGCTGTTCGCGCTCCTCCGAGGTGTGGATCTTATTGTTGTGGGAGCAAACGCAGGAAAGTATTTCCTGTAATCGCCCGTCTTAACACGCCGCCCACCCGTTACGCCTTCCTTCGCTCATAAAAGCAACACCGCGGCAACGAAGCTAGCCTATAATCGGCACAGTTGAAAAAGCGCATGCAAGGCTGCGCTGGAAATGCATCATGCGCGACTTCGCTAGCCGCCGCCTTCCCAGCGCAGCATCGCCTGCGCCCTATTTGCAGTAAGGAGACTGTACATGGAAGGCTTTGAGCTTCTTTCCACCGGTGCTTGGTCCATCCTGCCGCCGCTTCTGGCGCTGGGCCTTGCCCTTATTACCAAGGAGGTGTATTCCTCCCTGCTGGTTGGCGTGTTCTCAGGCCTGATCATTTACGAGTTTTGCCTTGAAGGCGTCGGTTTCGACCAGCTCATCACCGCGTTTACGCTCATCCCCCAGGTTATGGCGGAGCAAATCTCATCAAACGCGGCGCTTATCTTGTTCTTGGCGTTATTGGGCGCATTAGTCGTCATCATCGCCATTGCTGGCGGTTCACGCGCATACGCTGAATGGGCTGCGAAGCACATCAAAAGCGCACGCATGGCAACCGTCATGACGGCCCTTTTGGGCATCGTGGTATTCGTTGACGACTACTTCAACTGCCTCACCGTTGGTGCCGTCATGCGCCCCGTAACCGACAAGTTCCGCATCAGCCACGAAAAGCTGGCGTGGATCATCGACTCCACCGCAGCACCGGTATGCATCATTGCCCCTGTTTCCTCGTGGCGGCTACATGGGCGAAAACGGCTTCAACACGTTCGTTGCATCCATTCCGTACAACCTCTACGCGCTGGTCACCATCGTGTTCGTGTTTGCTATGTGCGGTTTCGGCAAAGACTTCTTCAGCATGGGCAAGGCTCAGCGCGACTGCGACGCTCATACCTACAGCCCCATTCCTCCCCATGCCTCCGCTCTGGAAACGGTCTCCAAGGCGGGTGTCCCCAACAATCCCGAAGCCGTCGAAACCGTTATCACCGAGCAGTCCGACCTGGAGGGCGCCACGAAGGCGGTTGAGCAATTCAAGGGCCTGGACGTTTCCCCCAATGGCAAGGTATTCGACCTGGTTATCCCCATCGTGGTGCTTATCGTGTTCTCCATCACGGGCATGCTGTATGTTGGCGGTTTCTTTGAGGGCGTAGACTTCGCAACAGCCGTTGGTGAAAACCCCATCGGCGGATTGTGCATCGGTGCCGCCGTGGCATTGGTGGTTGCTGCATGCATGTTCCTGCCCCGCAAGCTCACCACCCTGGTTGGCTTCACTGAAGGCGCTTCCGAAGGCGTTCGCTCTATGGTAGGCGCTATCATGATCCTTGTTTTGGCATGGAGCCTGGGTGGTGCGTGCCGCTACATGTTGGGTACGGGCGAATTCGTTTCCAACTTCCTTACCACTATGGGCTTTGAGCTTTCGTTCTTGCCTGCCGTCATCTTCGTGGTTTCCGGCTTCATCGGATTCGCCATGGGCACCTCCTGGGGCACCGCTGCCTTGATCCTGCCCATCGTTTTGGGCGTATTCCCTGAAAGCGACCCGCTGTTCCTGGTCACCATCGGCGCAACGCTTGCTGGCGCAGTATACGGCGACCACATCTCGCCTATTTCCGACACCACCATCCTTTCTTCTGCTGGTGCGGAATGTAACCACCTGCGCCACGTGGCAACCCAGCTGCCCTACGCTTCCCTGGTTGCCGTCATTTGCTTGTTCGGATATCTGGTTGCCGGCTTCACCGGTTCGCCTTGGCCTTCGCTTATCGGCGGCATCGCTGTTGCCATCATTATCGTTATTGCGACGCGCGTGTTCGGTAGCAAAGAAGCTGCATAGGCACATCGCATCTCGGATCTTGGGGGCTGAGCAACGGGTACTTTGTGCACCTTCAGCTCTGAGAGCGACAGGCGGCGCATCGCACCCACGGCGCCAATAGCGGCCGTGCGCATCGTATCAAAGCGATCATGAAGGAGTCCTTCGGGGCTCCTTCTTTTTTGCCCAGGCAATCGCAGGGCTCAAGTATGCGAACCCGCCGTTCGAAACCTCGGATAATGCGCCCAAGCAAAACATGCAGGCACTCATCGCGCGCAGAGGACGGACCCCATAGATCGCCCGCAAGGCACCCATCGCACAAAAGGGAACGAAGCCCAACAGCCATTGCGGCGCTCCAGCGCTCAAGCCGGCGCATACACGTCATCCGCAGAAGCATCGGAAGCAATAGACACATCTTGCCCAACAACGACAATGGCATTTCGAAGAAAAGCGGCAAACAAAAAGGCCCCGAGGGGCCTTTTTGTTGTTGTGCTTGCAGATACGACCAGCAAGAAACGCTTAGCGCTCTTCGATAGGCTTGTATTCGCGAGCCTTCACGCCCGTTTTGTATGCAGGGCGGATAATGCGCTTGCCGCTTACCAATTCCTCGAAGCGGTGGGCAGCCCAACCAGCCATGCGAGAGCAGGCAAACAGCGGAGTGATCATATCCTGCGGAATACCCATCATGGAGTACACGAATCCAGAATACATATCGACGTTTGCGCACATATCCTTCTTGGTGCCCTTTTCCTGCAGGATAACTTCAGGGCTCAGGCGCTCGATAAGCTTGAGTAAATTCAGCTCCGCCTCAAACTCGGTACCCTTGGCAAGCCTTGTTGCAAAATCTTTGCAGATAACTGCGCGCGGGTCGGAAAGCGTGTATACCGCATGACCCATGCCGTAGATCAAGCCAGTATGATCGTATGCCTGCTTGTTCACGATCTTGGCAATATAAGAAGCTACTTCGTCTTCGTCTTCCCAATTCTTAACGTTTTCCTTGATTTCCTTCTGCATGGCCAGAACCTTATGGTTTGCGCCACCATGCTTACTGCCCTTCAAGGAACCGATAGCAGCCGCATAGGCAGCATACGGATCGGTATCGGCAGAGGAAAGAACACGGCAAGTGAAGGTGGAGTTGTTGCCGCCACCATGCTCAGCGTGCAGGGACATCATGATGTCGAGCATGCGTGCTTCTTCAGGAGTGAACTCGCGGTTGGGACGCAGCATGGAAAGGATGGTTTCAGAAGTGGACTGCCCCGGAATGAAGCGATGCATGATCATCGACTCATTGTAGAACGCAGCACGCTTGGCATAGTGAGCCAGCACCATGATGCGCGGCAAACGAGAGATAAGCGAAATTGCCGTGCTGATCTCGTGTTCGAAGGAGCGATCTTCCGCCTTTGGATCGTCGGCATACAGCATGAGCACCGAACGCTGCAAGAGGTTCATGATATTACGGGAAGGCGTGCTCATGATCTTCGAAGCAGTGAAGCCATCCGGCAGATTGCGCTGAGCATCAAGCGCCTCAACAAGCACATCGAGCTGGTTTGATGTGGGAAGTTCCCCCATAAGCAGCAGATACACGATTTCCTCAAAGCCGCGGCGCTTGGTGGCGTCGCCGCCAACAAGATCGTAGATGCTGTAACCACGGAAGGTGAGCTTGCCTTCGTCGGGAACCTTATCGCCTTCATTCATCAGATAACCGTGCACGTTAGAAATATTCGTAACGCCCGCGATTACGCCAGAACCATCGCTGTTGCGCAAGCCGCGCTTTACGGGGTAACGCTCGTACAGTTCCGGATCGACGGCATTGACCTTTGCGATGTTGTCGTACAGGGAAAGCTTATGGTCTTCCATGGATATTCCTTTCAACTACGAGATTAGATAGTACACCCCGTTTACGCATCAAAATGCGCTCTTTGGCGAACGATAACAAACTGGAAACAAACGGATTCTGTTATGCAACAAAAAATCTTTGTGTGATTAGTTCTAAAACAACGGGAGTCGAAAAGCAATAGACACGCCCCTGTGGGCCCACTTCTCCATTTTATTCCAGCAGAGGCACGCTCTGATATTCAAAGCAGCTACAGATTCGATAGCCGACAGCGCACCGCGTCGAGCATTTGTTGATGCGGGATACGACCCGCATTTCGTCTTCGCCTAGGGGACGCCAGGCGGCACATGCCTTTTCGGCTCCGAGGGGGCACCGGGCAGCGCACTCCTTTACGGCTCTGGGGAAAGTCAGGCAGCGTACGCCTTTGCAATGCCGAAAAAAATATCGGAAGCAAAACCTGCACCCCATGCCGTAATCAGGCTATTTGCCGGTAAACCCTTACGACTATAGTTATCCGCAATAGCTTGAATGCATCAATATAGAAGCGCAATGATAGAATCCAAGCAAGGATTGATACGTTTTTTAGCAGGAAAACGAGCCCGGCCATCGGATCGCCTTCGGCAACCCGCCGAGGCGCTGCCCTGGCGCCCATTATTCGAGGAGAGAGAAGCCACCATGACGCAAGACATCAATGGCGCAACGCGTCTTATTTGCCTGTTCGGCGACCCTGTCGCACACAGCAAATCGCCCCACCTTCACAACCGAGCATTCGAACGCGCCGGCCTGAATTACGCTTATATGGCCTTCCGCGTTCCCGGCGAAGATATGAAGCAGGCAACCGACGCAATTCGCCTTCTGAATATGCGCGGCTGCAACCTTACCATGCCGAACAAGATTGCGGTTATCCCGTTCCTGGACAAGCTTGATCCTATTGCCGAGATGGTAGGCGCCGTCAACACCATCGTCAACGAAGACGGCGTTCTCACCGGGTACAGCACCGATGGCTACGGCTTCATGAAGTCATTCGAAGAGCACGGCGTCGATGCCAAAGGAAAGAAAATGGTCCTGATGGGCATGGGTGGCGCCGGTACCCCCATCGCCGCGCAGGCAGCACTCGACGGCGTAGGCGAAATCGTGGTATTCAGCCCTAGCACGGGCAAATCATGGGACCGCGTTGCTGAAGAAGTTGCCCTTGTTGCCGAGAAAACCGGCTGCAAAATCAGCCGTCACGATGCAAACGATTTGGACGACTTGCGTGCGCAGCTGGCCGACGCCGACCTTCTGGCAAACGCCACCCCCATCGGCATGGGCAAGCTCGAAGGACAGTCTCCCATCCCCGACGCATCGTTCTTGCACCCAGGCTTGGTAATCCAAGACGCTATTTACCAGCCAGCAGAAACCGCATTGTTGAAAATGGGCAAAGAGGCTGGCTGCACCACCATCAACGGCGAAGGAATGCTGTTCTTCCAGGGCGCCCGCGCCTTCGAGATCTGGACGGGCGTAGATTTCCCGCTCTCACCAGACGAAATGTAACAGAGCAAACAGCGCTACAATTAAACGGCGGCGTGCAATGGGGATTGCGCGACCGCCGTTTTCTTATATTCAGGGGGCTTGGGCTTTTCCGTCCAAGCAAAAAATGAAACTACCAGGAGGGACCATGGACTGGCAGGATGAATACGAGCGCAAGAAAATAACCGTAAACCAGGTATTCGAGCAACATCTAACCGGCAACCAGAAAATTTACACGGGCGGCCTTCACGTACCCACCGCCATCATCAATGCGCTTATCGACAGGGTTGCAAAGGGCGCCCTTACCGGCATTGATCTCTACGGCAACTGGATGAACGGCAACATCACCTTCACGGGGCTCGATGTAACCCCCGAACAGTTCCGCTACCACACCTACTTCGCCGGCCCCAACGAACGAACCGGCTTTGCTAACGGCTCAAAGTGCGTTGCGCACATTCCCGTTCATTTCTCGGACACCAATCGCATGCTGGAAGAAGTTGGGCTCGATTACGCCGTAGTCCAAATGACGCCGCCCGACGCTCAAGGCAACTGCAACATTGGACCCCTGGGATTCGAACAGGGCGCATTGCGCGGCGCAAAGCACATCATTGCGCAGATCAACCCACGTCTTCCCCGTGTGTTCGGCGACTCCCACAACTACCACGTAAGCGCCATCGATGCCTTTGTGCTGCAAGAAGAGCTGCTCGAAGATGTCCAGGTACCCGCACCTACGCCCGAAGAAGCAAAGGTTGCGGAGTTCATCGTCGACCGCGTAAACGATGGCGACACCATTCAGCTGGGCATTGGCGGCATCATCAACGCTATCGCCGCCGGTTTGGAAAGCAAACAGCACCTGGGGTGCTTCACCGAAATGTTCTCGGACGCTTTTGTTGAACTTCAGCAAAAAGGCGTCATCGACAACTCGCGAAAGAACTTCATGCCGGGCGTTTCAGTTGCAGGGTATTCGACTGGCACACAGCGCCTGTACGATTTCATTCATGAAAACCCCAGCATGTACTACACATCCTACGAAACGGTGTGCAATCCCGCCCTTATCGCGAAGAACGACAACCTGGTTTCAGTGAACACCGCCGTAAGCATCGACCTTACCGGTCAAGTGTGCGCTGAGAGCATCGGTGCACGCCAGTACTCTGCAAGCGGCGGGCAGTTCGACTTCGTACGAGGCGTGAAAAACTCAAAGGGCGGTCGTGGCTTTATCGCCGTAACGAGCGTGGCGCACACTAAGAACGGTCCTGTTTCGAAGATCGTGCCCACCTTGGCGCCAGGCAGCGCCATAACCAGTCTGCGTAACGATATACATTTTATTGCGACCGAATACGGTGTCGTCGATCTGCGCTGGGCCGACATCCCCACCCGCGCACAGCGCCTTATCAGCATCGCCCATCCCGATTTCCGCGACGAGCTTACTTACGAAGCAAAGAAGCTCGGCTTCCTGTACTAGCAGCGCCCTCTGAGCGCAATTCGCGAACCGCAGATTCGTCCAACCAACTCGCAAAATAAAAAAGGGCCACCCCGATGCCAATGGGAACGCCCCTGTTTCCCACTTCGAAGAAACAGGGGCGTTCAATACAGCGTCAGGGTGGCCCTTCGCAGTTCACTATTTTTTCACGCGGCAGACCTCTTGAATCGGCTGCTGCGTACAGGGTAGCGCTCTTTTCGCGGCACTTTCCTACTGCGCGGTTTCGCGCTTGCGGCTTTCCGGCTGCAAGATCAGCACAGCAGCAACAGCGGCAACAACTGCGAACAGAGCGCCCACTGGGCCCGCCCATACAAAACCGGGGCCTGAAGCTACCACGCCGCCAAGGAACGATCCTGCAGCGATTCCCAAGTCGGAAGAAGTGGGCATAACGGCAGACGCAAGGGTAAGCGCCTTCGGATAATCCTTAGCTGAGGTTTGCAGCAGAAAAGTTTGCAGCGGAGAATTCATGTGGTAGATGAACACGCCCGTGAGCACCACGTTAATCACAGCAAGCGCGGTATTGCCCGAAGCAAGGCTGGGGCCAAGCAGCAGAAGCACAAGGGCCTGCAAGGCGAACATGAGGGGCATTTTCGCCAAGCCATAATGCTGAGCGATGGAGCCGCTGCCAAGATTGGAAACGATGGTTGCGGCTCCGTAGAAGAACAGCACGATACTTACCATCCACACCGAAAGGCCCACGCCATCTTCCAAGATTGGCGTTACGTACACGTAGAACACGTACGTTGCCGCCATGCCGAATCCCTTCATGATGAGCACCAAAATAATGCGACGATCCTTCAGGATCACCAGCTGATCGCGCACACGGGAAGAAACATCGGTAGAACCAGAACGCGGCATAGAGACAAGCAGCAGCACCGTAACGATGAGCGCCACAGCTTCTACCGCTATAAACGCAGCTTTGATGCCAAACGCATCGGCAAGCAGCGTGCCAACAGGCGTGCCTAAAACGCTGGCAACAGAAAAGCCCGCGTAAACGAACGAGATAATGCGAGCCGATTTTTCTCGAGGAATAATGTCGTTGATAAATGTCATTACCGTAGACAACAGCACACCCGAAACCACGGCAGTAAGCACGCGGGCAACCAGCAGCGTTTCATACGTGGGAGCCACGATGGCCAGAAGGTTGCCCACGTTGAATACTGCAAGGAACGTCACGAACAGGGGGAACCTGCGAAAACGCCCGGTGGAAAGCACGATAATCGGCGTCGACACCGCATAGGAAATAGCGAAGAAGCCCACCAGGTTGCCTGCAGAAGCAAGGGAGATACCGTATTCCTCAGCGATATCGGGCGTGATACCGATAACGATGAACTCTGCAAAACCCAAGGCAAAACCCACGATAACCAATGCAACCGTTGCAAGTTTTGTGCGCGCTGAACCCTCTGCCACGAAAGCCATCCTTCTTCACGAGCGGCCGCACAAGCGCAGCCGCTACTTAAATAATGTTAAACCAAGCATGCTTAATTTGATTCTTCCCAACAGTATCAAAATCTAGCAAAGGGAGCAGCAAGAAACGCAAGCCTTCAAAAGCCCCGCCGCGAAGAAGGTAGTGCAGGGCAGGTGCCGTTTTCTCATTTAGCCATAGGACGCAAAGACGGG
>ENA-OUQG01000383-OUQG01000383.1-human-gut-metagenome-genome-assembly--contig:-NODE-383-length-28117-cov-6.616136_pt1 | contig 28117 bp, 24 predicted proteins | sample MGYA00237943_ERZ548823 | MGnify/ENA primary metagenome ERZ548823 (study PRJEB26490, sample SAMN05194731) | human gut metagenome | biome: terrestrial biome; feature: human-associated habitat; material... | reverse complement strand
CAAGTTCCCTCGAATCAAGGAAGTCATCCTTGCAAGCGATGATGTCAGCCAGGCTAAACTCGCTGTCTCGAGTTAGAAGCATTGCAAGATTCTGCTGGGACTTATGTAGTTGCTGGTCAAGGGTGTCGATTTCATTTCTTGTGGCATCGATACGCTCTTCAAGGGATCCGATAATCTGGGATCGCATCGTACTGTTGGTGACATCGAACATCACCCCAGAATCAGCCATGCGGTAGCCGATGCGATCAGATCCACATTCCAGACAATATAGGCGGCCCTCTTTGGTTTCAATCTTGAGCGATTTAAGCTCGTCATGGGTGACTTGACATTTAGTCAATCGATCTATGAGCCTCGATCTTTTCTTCTTAATGTATGCAACCTCTTTGCGTGCTCGCTCAAGTTCAACTAGCAGTTCTTCCATGTCACGGGTATCTACTGTGGCGCTCACCATGGAAAGTGCAGTTCCCCTCTCATTGAGAGAGGCCGCTTGCCTCGTTAAGGTCTTTAGTCTTCCCTTAAGCTCATCTCGCCTTTTCTTTAACGCCTCTTCGCTATCCGTGTCTAATTCGCGGCCGTCGAGTCCTTTAATTGCATATAACATCTCGCAAAAGTCGTCTTTACTAAACTGTCCGGACAGCAGCTTTGCGGAAGACTTCCCGTCTTGCGGAATAAAGGCTATCTGTGTATAAAGCTCAAGACCCACGAAAGTGTTTCGCCCCTTCTTAACAATGTTCGGAAGATAACGGATGTTGTCACTCCAGTACCTCGAAAAGCTGGCTTCGCTTTCGAATGTATGCAGCTCATCGTCAGTAAGCACGGCGAACGTGTTTTTGCTCCGAAGAACTGAGATATCCTTATTGTCAACATTAAGGTCAACAATATAGATGTACTCGCGGTATTGAAATCCACTCGGGAAGGTAGGTACGGCACCCAATGCAAACATAATGCCTTGCATCAAAACCGTCTTTCCCTTGTTGTTGTCTATGCTGTAGATAACGTTAATACCGTCTGTAAAGCTTCGTTCGACGAACGATTCGATTCCATTCCCGATATAAGCCGCTTTCACTCGTATCATTTGCCAAGGCCTTCCTTAACGATTGCTATGAAATACTGGTGAGCCAAAGCGTCGAGTTCACCACAGGCCACCAGGGTCTCATGGCTTAAATTGCGGTAAATCTCGTCAACCCCAGCGTTCGGCATATTCTGAATCGTGGTTACAACATCGCCGAGCAAGTTCCAGAAGGCAGAGGCCTCGCGCTTGGTGAACATTTGTTTTGCGAGCGCCAACTGGCAATTATTCAACATGTTGTCCGCAATATCTTCTTCGTAATTTCCGTATATGCTCAAGAAGGGGGCAGGCACTCCCGCCTCAAGGGGATTTTTGTTTATCACCCTTGAAAGTGCCAGCAGTTCAATATCGGACGTTTTGATGACGCGCCCGTAGTTATAAGCCTCATACGGATAGTTAATCTCCACGCCCTCGACTTTTGAAGAACTCTTTACCCCAAGCTGCTTTTTGCGAATCTCACTGAAAATCGCTCGCAAATCGTGGTCGGTCGTTCCCAAAGGCTTAGTCGTGTGGATAAGCGGTTTGATATAGTCGGCTTTATTGGCTTTCGCGATAACTATGCGAACGTTCCCAAGAAATGCATCGACATTTTCGTCCGTAATGTCTTCATCCGCTATGTAAGTCTTACTCTTGCACGTCTCTATCAACGCGGTGCGCAGCTTGATCTTGGACTTATCTTTCATGTCTGCATAAGAAAAATCGACCAGCTCAGGATTATTTAAAACGCTGCTTGTAACTCGTCGAACAAAGAGAATTTGCCTAACAAAATAGTCCTTGAATTCACTTACATAATTCTTGAACAGCGTAACCAACTCTTCGCCAAGTGCCGCAGGCCCCGCGTCTTCTCCTTTCGACTGGACGTCGTACAGCCGAAAGGCGTTGTTATCCATGCCTGTTACATCATTGAAGAAATCAATTGCAAAGCCTCGTATATCGCTATCATCGTCTTCACAAAGGAGATGAAGCATTGCCTTCGTTTCCATTTCGCTAGCCGAAGCTGCCGTGCGTTCTGATGATGTGATCTTATATGTCATGAGAGCCTACCGGTTGTCATATGTCTCGTTATTCGTTGATGCTTTAGCCCTCAACAATCTCGACGTGCTTCTTCTTCTTCTTCTTCAACATATCCGCATCAGGAAGCCTCGAATTCCTGATGCGGATCAGCTCGTCGAGCAGGTTGCGGTTTGTTCGGTGCTGAAGTTCGATTTCGCACAACCCGTACTCATAGCGCTTGCGGGGACCGCTGCTGACGTAGATGAGCTTGGCGGGCACCTGCGGTCAAGTGAGGCGTCACCAGGCTCAACGAAGCGGCTGGCCGCAAAGAGCTCTTGGCGGCCGCGCACGTTGTTCGGTATTTTACTATTATATCGAACATGTGTTTGGCCTACTCCCACTCAATCGTGGCAGGCGGCTTAGACGTGATGTCGTAGCACACGCGGTTGGCGCCGGGGACCTCGGCCACGATGCGGCCGGAAATGCGGGCCAGAACATCGTAGGGAAGCTTGGCCCAGTCGGCGGTCATGGCATCGCTGGACTCGACGGCACGCAGGATGATCGGGCGCTGGTAGGTGCGCTCGTCGCCCATAACACCAACGGACTTAATGTCGGGCAGGACCGCGAAATACTGCCAGCAGCTGTGCTCGGAGTTGCGCTCGCCGGTCTGCTCAAACAGGCGCTGGTTGTAGGCATCCAGCTCCTCGCGCACGATGGCGTCGGCGTTCTTGAGGATCTCCAGCTTCTCCTTGTCCACTGCACCGATGATGCGAATGGCCAGACCCGGACCCGGGAAGGGCTGACGGAACACGATGTGCTCGGGCAGACCCAAGGCCAGACCAAGCGCGCGGACCTCGTCCTTAAAGAAGTGGTCGAGCGGCTCGATGAGGTCGAAGTGCACGCCCTCGGGGAACGGGATCAGGTTGTGATGGCTCTTGATGGTGGCCGTCTTGCCGCCCGTCTTGCGAGCGCCGGACTCGATGATGTCGGGGTAGATGGTGCCCTGGGCCAGGTACTTAACCGGCTTGCCATCGGTCTCGAGCTGCTGCGCCACAGCGAAGAACTCTTTCCAGAACTGCGTGCCGATGATACGGCGCTTCTCCTCGGGCTCGGTCACGCCGGCCAGAAGCTCGGCATAGCGGTCTTCAGCATGCACATGAATGAAATCGACGTCGAACTGCTTGGTGAAAACCTCTTCAACCTGCTCGGGCTCGCCCTTGCGCAGCAGGCCATGATTAATAAACACGCAGGTCATCTGCTTGCCAATGGCACGCGCGCCAAGAGCGGCAACCACAGAAGAATCAACGCCACCGGAAAGTGCCAGAATAACACGATCCTCGCCCACCGTCTCGCGGAAATCGGCCGTCATGCTCTCGACCAGATTATCCATGGTCCAGTTCTTCTCAAAGCCGCAAATATTGAACAGGAAGTTCGAAAGAATCTGCTGGCCATACTCGGTGTGCTTCACCTCGGGGTGGAACTGCGTGGTGAAAATCTTCTTCTCAGCGTTCTCCATCGCAGCCACGGGGCACACGTCGGTCGACGCGACAACGGTAAAACCCTCGGGCACATCGTTCACGGCGTCGAAGTGGCTCATCCACACAGTTTGATCGGCAGGAGTGCCCTCGAAAAGCGCACCGCCATTAACGTGCAGCTCAGCCGCGCCATACTCGCCCACCTCAGGATGGAAAACGCTGCCGCCAAGCGTGACAGCCGTAATCTGGTGGCCATAGCAGAAACCGAGCACAGGCACGCCAAGCTCGTAAATCGCAGGGTCGACACGCGGCGCATCCTCAGCGTTCACAGACGCAGGGCCGCCCGAGAGAATGATGGCGGAAGGCGCCATTTCGCGAACCTCATCGGCCGTAATATCGCACGGCACGATTTCGGAATACACGTTCAAATCGCGCACGCGGCGAGCGATAAGCTGCCCGTACTGAGCGCCGAAATCGAATACGAGTACTTTCTGGCTAGAAGACGTTGCCTGAGTCACGGCTTGCTCCTTCGTGTGATCTGTCAACCGCGCGCGGCACAGGCCCGCGACCTCTCCGCAACGCGTTTTTACATGTCTAACTGGCTATCTTACACGAAACATCGCGCGCACGCGCGAACGCATTTCCAAACGCGCAATGCCCACACGACGAAACGCGCGAACTCACCGCAGTGCATGCGGAAGAGGTATCGCCGAGCCAATTGCGGCCGCAGCGAGCATGCACACCACGCCAGACGGCGGAAAGCACATGAAGAGCAGCAGCACGACCATCACAGGCTGACGCATAACCGCGCCCATAAGCGACGCGATGCATACTGCCACGCAGAAAACCGCATCGACGCCGGCAATGAGCGCGAAACCGTAGCCCAAACACACCCCCGAGAAAATAACCGGGAAGAAATGACCGCCGCGCCACCCAAAATGAATGCATGCTGGCGTGAGCGCCGCCTTAACGAACGAGGTCGCAATAAGCGCCGTAGCCCCGAGCGCCGCATAGGATTCCATAACCATCTGCGTCTGCGATTCGCCCGCAAACAGGGAAAACGGCAAAACCGTTCCGCATATAGAAAGCAAGAGCCCTGCGAGCAACGCCTTAATCACGGGGCGATCGCCCATCGCGCGAGACGCAGCAGCGCTTGCCTTGTCGCTCGCACGAAACATCCATCCGCACGCGACGCCCGCCACCACAAGAGGAATAAACCAGGCAAGCTCCGCCCCGCCAACGACAGCCGCCTCAAAACGAGGCATGCCCATGCCCCCTCCAAAAAGCGAGCCTAGGCCAAGGAATGCGCCGAGTGCGCCCACAATAGCGCACGCATACACAAACGCCTTCTGCGCTTTAGGCACCTCGATCGCCATCGCATCAGAGCTGCCATCGCCACGCTTCCCTTCACTCGAAAGAGGAGCTGCAAAACCGTATAGAGGGGCCGTGAACAGCGCCGTGAGCGCCGCTTGACAGCCTAAAACCGTTAACTCGCGAAAATCTGAGCCAAAACGCCTCATGCGGTCGCCAACCCAGGTGCACAGGCCCGCAATCACCCCGGTCAAGCCCGCTTCCGGGCCCACGCTTCCGCCGAAAAGCAGCGGCAATAGCGCGGCGATGGACAGCTTGCCCAAATGGTCGTATTCATATCGGCCGGTGCTTTTCACCTTGGCCATAACGTCCGGAAGATCTTCGGTAGCAATGCCAGTCTTCTTCTCGTAAAGGCCAATCACCACACCACCGAGCATGCAAATAAGGAAGGGGAACAAGGCCACGCCAAAGGGGCCTCGAGAAAGCTCCGGCGCGACGCTATTGAGCCAACTGGAAAGCGCGAGGCGGCCATCGTTCCACAAAAAGCCGAGCCCTGCATCCATCAAAAAGAAGAACGCCCAGACGAAAGCACCTGCAAGAGCGCCCGTCAACACCACGCACGCGACAAAGAGAGCGCGATTCGCAGGCTTTACCAGCTTTGTCATATCGGCCCCTTTTCATTCACCCAGGACACATTGCCTGGTTCAAACGTCAATACCCGAATATGCCTTCATATGCAGTGTAGCAACACGTCAAGCCAGAAACAGGAGTGGCGCATTCCCCAAATGCGACCGCCATATAAAGCGATACGCGAAAAAAGCACTGGCGTATCGTCGTGATACAACGTGCCCCGCCCGTTCGCCTGGGCGAAAACGGCGATTGTCGCAATCCGAAAACCACGACGGCCCTAAGCTAAACTCGCCCAATCAATCGCCGCGCCCCCTGCCCCAAGAAGCAAGGCATTAGTTTTTGAGAACGGACGCGACCCCAAAAATGCCGGCATGCCGCCCGCGGCACGCGATGCGGAAAGGGGCGACGGATGGGTCGAGGCGAGCACGAACTTGTTGCTTCCATAAACAGACACGCCGCATAACGCTGAGTTACAACCTGCTTCAAAATCGTCAGACAAGCAAAGCTCGCCTGACGTAAGGATACCCAGAGGACCATCCGCAGCGCACAGTGCGGCTTCCGCAGCAAAATCTTGATTTACGCCCACAGAAGCGGCGGCTTTTTCGATGAGTTGCTGGGCATGGCGGCCCCATGCAAGGAAAACAACGGGCTGAGGCAACTCAAAGCATGCCTTCACCACATGGCTCGTAAGCGCTTGCCAGCCGAGCTTCGCATGGCTGGCCGCCTCATGCTCGCGAACGGTGAGTGTAGTGTTCAGCAGCAGCACTCCCTGGTTCGCCCACGGCGTAAGGTCTCCCGATTTAGGCATTCCGCATCCCAAATCGGACACCATCTCCTTATATATGTTGCGCAAACTCGGCGGCAGCTTCTCCCCCGCAGGCACCGAAAACGACAAACCCATAGCTTGCCCGGGTCCATGGTAGGGGTCTTGCCCCAAAATCACCGCTCGAACCTCGCTTGGAGCACAAGACGCAAGTGCATTCAGAACGTCATCTTGTGGCGGGTAAATCACCTGGTTGATGCGCATTTCTTCAACGCGCGCAAGTAGCTCTTCCGACTTTTGCACAACATGGCTCGGCAGCACCGAGCGCCATTCGTCGATTCCATCCCCGCTTTTCACATGCAACCCTTCCGCTTATTCGCAAACGAAACGCATTGTATCGAAACCGCGTTCCAATAACGATGGCAAACCCGCGCGAAAGCCCAAAGCGCAAACGAGCCCTCGCACGCCTACGCTGGGACATCCTGGCGTGCTACCCCACTTTAGCGCGTCTCTCGGCTCGCCGGCGCAGCTTCAGCGCCACATAGGCGGTGCCAATCGCAGCATAGGCCAACGCGTTCACCACATAGCCCACAAATCCATCGCCACCAGGTTGCGCATATATGGCATGGCCAATCGAAAGCAAAACGCCTTGGAGCACCATAAGCGCCATAAACGGATAGGCGAGCCTTTGCACCTTTTTCCACGTCGAGTGCTCCATAATGCCACGCACCGTGCGAAACGAAGTAATCCACGGCACAAAGAAGCACACCGTAAGCGGCACTCCCACGACGCTCGCAGCAATGAACATGATGATTGACGTAAGACCACCACCCCACGCTTTATCCCAAATAGGAGTGAAAGAAAGCGGAACCATAATGAGCACTTGAATGACGTGCGCGAAAATAACAAAACCGCCAATAATAGACATCTCAGTGCGAACGGAAAGCAGCCGCTTAGTAAACCACCACTTTTTCGGAAATGCTCCGGCGAACATCACGAGCAAATAAAACGCCACACCCGTATAGCAACTCGCGAAAGCCTGCACAACATAATACAGCCACGGAATCCAGCGAACGATATCGACGAATGTGGCCATGCAAGCGGCGATCCACACTGCATAAAACACGACGGGGCATTTGCGCAGCGCTGGCGCAAAAGCCATCACGAACGCAACGACAATCACGAGTGCAACAACGATATTGGGCACAACGTCTGGGATATACGGCAGCATAAGCTTCCTTTCTTCATGGATACGGCGATTCAGTATAGCCGCCCACAACGTAATTGCTACCATTTATGGCACATATAAGTCGCATTGCGTACACACCTTCGCACAAAACAAGGGGCGCCTATATGGACGCCCCTTGATACGCGACACCATGACGCGCCGATACGCAGCGTTATCGAGCATTTCCGCCGTCTCGGCACCGCCCAATGAGGAAATAACGTTTAGGCAGCCAGAATGAAGCCCGCACCCAAGAACAGCACGCAGGTCACGCCGGCGACAATGCCGATGTAAGGCAGCTGCGCCACAGCGTAATCGACGTTGTTGATTTTGCACGCTGATGCGCTCATGAGCGTGACGTCGGAATAGAAGCATGCCTGCGCACCGAAGCACGCCGCCGAAATAATGGCGCCAAGCGTCAACGGAATAGAAGCACCGCATGCCGCAGCCAGCGGCAAAATGATCGGCGTGCACACGGCGGGAATGCTCCAAATGTTCGCGGTGGCGAAGCACACCAAACCAACCAGCACAAACGTAATCACGGGCAACCACGCGGCGCTCATGAACGGCGTAGCAACCGAAATAAGATAATCGGGCAGGCCAATTAGATTGATGGCATTGCGGAAGAACAGCGACGCAATGAGCACGGCGGCGATGAACAGCATGTCCTCAAGGCCTTTGTAGCACGCATCGCAGAACTTGCCCAGGCTCATAATCTTCGTTGGCACATACAGCACGAAACACACCACGATGGCGCAAATCACGCCATACAGAATGTCGTCCATCAAAATAGTCACCGCAATAACCACAGCCATCGGCACGAGGAACGCCCATAAATGCGGCGTTGCTTCCTTCTCGTCTTTCGTGGAACCGTCGCTGATGGCGCCAAGCACCTCGCCCATTTCGTCCTGATTCATCACGTCGGAAGAATCGGGCCACAGCTTGCCGGTTTTCTCGACGCGCTCGTACGCCTTCTTGATGCCACCCATTTTCGGCACAATGCCAAAAATCACGAGCAGCACGAACAGCACGCACAAAAACGGGTAGAAGAAGTACGGCATGATGGAATAGTAAATGCCCATGGCGGAGTCGCCCAACACGGCAGCTTCAGGCTGCTCAGCGAAGATACCGCTGAAAAACACGACCCACGCGGAAATGGGAATAATCAAGCACACAGGCGCAGACGTGGTGTTGATGATGTAGCACAGCATCTCACGCGGCGTTTTCTTTTCATCGGCGATCGGCAAAATAGTGTTCGCCGTAACCAGAATGGACAGGTAATCGTCGATGAAGATAATCACGCCGCACAGCCACGTGAGGAACAGCACCTGGCGCTCGCTTTTGACGTATTTACGCGCCCAGTTCGCCATGGCCGTAGCACCGTTGCTTTGACGCAGCAACTGCACGAAGCACCCGAACAACAGGCAGATGATCACGATGTAGTTGTTGTCGGCGTCGCACGCCGCATCGAGCAACGCCTGCACCGTAGGCTCGAAGAAGTCGGCCCCGTAGTAGAACAAGAAGCCCAAAATGCCCGAAAGCAGAATGCTGAAAACGCATCGGCGCGTGATGAACGCGAACACGAAGAAGCTCAGCATGGGAATCAACGTGATGATTCCTAGATTGCCACCATCCACTGTTTTCCTCCTAAGTATTGATGGTTGGTTCTATCATTCAAAGAAAACCTTAGAGTTTCCCGAGCACTTCCGTCCTCGCTCCGACGTCATCTTCGAAATACCGTTTGATCTCGGCGACCCGATCGTCGCTCGGCGCAGTGAATTCTTGCTGCTGCGAACCAATATTGCGAGCTTTAGCGATGCCGAGCGCGTGGTAAGGCAAAAGCGTGATGCGACGAATACCGCATTCGCGAACGATATCGCCCGCCGCTCGAATGGCAGCTTCACCGTCGTTCACTCCAGCGATAAGCGGCATGCGCACCGTAATCTTTGGAAGAATCGCCTCATCGCCCGAAAGCAACCGCACGTTCGCGAGAACAGGCTCAACCGAAACGCCCACGAATTCGCGATGAACCTCGTCATCGACGGCCTTGATGTCGAACAGCACATCGGTCACGCCAGGACGAGAGACAAGGTCGAGCAAAGCCCGCGACGAGCCAAAGCCCGACGTGTCCACGCAGCTTGAAATGCCTCGAGCCGCAGCGGCGTCAATGAGCGCGCCGGCGAATTCCGCATGAGCGAGCACTTCCCCACCGCTCACCGTGAGACCGCCGCCCGTATTGTCGTAGAATCCCTTGTCTTTCTCGACCTCGGCAAGCACCTCGCCAACCGTCATGAGCCGCGCAACGGGGCGCAGCGCATTCGCAAAACAGCCATCGGCGCAAGCCAAACACACCGTGCATCGTGAGCGGTCGATTGAAACGCCGGCATCGCCGAAAGAAATGGCATGGGCCGAACACACTTCGACGCAATGTCCACAGCCGATACAATTCGAGGGGCACACGATGAGCTGCTGCTCATTCTTGATGAGCTCAGGATTGTGGCACCACGCGCACTTCAGCGGACAGCCCTTCAAAAACACCGTCGTGCGAATGCCCGGCCCATCTTCGGTCGAAAACTTCTGAATGCTGCCGACAAGAGCCGAAGGCTCCCCTTCCGTATTCAATTCCACATCGAAATCGTCGAAACCCACGAGCCAGCCTTCGTCTTATGCTGACAGGTGTGCGGTGCGCGCGATAATCGCATTTTGCGCAGAGCGGTCGAGCTCGGTGAAATACGCCATGTATCCAGCGACGCGCACCATAAGGCCGCGATAGTGCTCCGGGTTTTCCTGAGCTGCGAGCAGTGTTTTATTATCGACGACGTTGATTTGAATATGCTCGCCACCATGCTGGAAGAACGTGCGAATCACGCCTTCGATAATGCGGCGGCCGCCTTCGCCCTGCACGCCCTTGGGGTCGAAGCGCAGGTTGAACAGCGCGCCTTCCTGCAAATCGGGCTGATCAATCGCGGCAACCGACTTCACCGTGGCCGTAGGTCCGCAAATATCGCGGCCCATCATGGGGCTCGACGCATCGCAGAAAGCCTCACCCGCCAGGCGGCCATCGGGCAGCGCGCCAGTCACTTCGCCGTGTGGGATGTTCATCGTTTGCGAGTCAATGCCAAACGCATAATGGCCACAGCGTGCATCGGGCCAGCTTTGAACCTCGTCGGCCACATAGTGCATCATTTCGCGATAAATGCCATCGACATGGGGCGAATCGTTGCCATATTTTTCGGGCTTGTTGAGCAGCAGCTGGCGCAGGCGCTCGTAGCCTTCGAAATTCGCGTCGCAGGCGGCGATGAGCTCATCCATCGTCACGTCACCGTCTTCAAAAACGCACTTCTCAACAGCGGCAATGCAGTCGGCCAAATTCGCCGCACCCGTCACATACATGCCGCAGGTCGAAACGCGTGCTCCGCCCTGCTGCACCGACTTGCCGCTTTCCACGCAGCCCGCCGTGACCATACTCGCAAAAATCACCGGGTAGCGATTCATATGGATTGATTGCATCAGGTTGTAGCCAATGCGAATTTGATCATACGCATGAATGATTTGCTTCTTCAGAGCGTCTTTAAACTGCTCGATATTGGTGAATTCGCGCGGATCGCCCGTGCGCAAGCCCATGAGCTTGCTCGTGCGCGGGTCGATGCCATTGTGCAGCACGAACTCGACCATCTTGCCCATGTTCACGTATCCCGCATCAGGGCTGCCATCGGTTCCGCCGCCGCCAGGGCCCGCCTGAATGCAGCCGACAATGGTCCAATCGCGCGCGTCTTCGAGCGTACCGCCTTTGCCAAGCGCCATCTTCATAGCGGTTTCGTCATTGAAGAAACCGGGGTTGGCCTGGCCTTCTTGAATCATTTTACATCCGAAGTCGATGAGCTCGTGCGGCGTGGTGTCACATACGCGCAACGCCATAACGGGCTGCGTGGTTTGCAAATCGTCGGCTGCTTGCAGACACAGAAGCGACAAATCGTTGCTCGCATCGCTTCCGTCGCGCTTCATGCCGCCCACCACAAGAATCTGCCACATGGGATAGCCCGCGAATGCCGTGGCGTACCACGTATCGCGCACCTCATACACCTCGCACGCCTTCAGATACAGGCATTCGACGAGTTCGAGCGCCTCATCGCGCGTAAGAATGCCTTCATCGATGACGTCTTTTTTATAGAAGGGCCACATATACTGGTCGAAGCGGCCAAAACCGCATGCCGTCGTGCACACCTCAATATGGAACATCACGTGCACGAACCACACCATTTGCACCGCCTGAGCAAAGGTTTGCGGCGGGTTTTCAGGAACGACGCGGCAATTCTCAGCAATACGGCGCAGCTCGGCAGCACGCACCGCGTTGAAGCATACCGCAGCCTGACGCTGTGCCTCGTCGGCCATGCGATGAGCATACGTCACAAGGCCCTGCGCCTGAATAATGCATGCGCGCCAGAAATCGACCTTCGCAGCGTCTTCCTGAGTTTGAGGAACACACGAATCAATGTTGCGCTGGCATTCCTCGATATATCCGCGCATACCCACACGCAGCACTTTTTCATGGTCGCACGTCGTCTCTCCCGACACGCCATTCTCCAAGCCAACGCACAAAATATCGTCGGCCTCGAGCTGCTGAATATATTCAGGCATCGCGGCATCGGAAATATCTTCCATCGATTTGCCCTGCCAATACGGCAGAGTTTCCAGAATGGTCGCCTTGTCTTCAGGCGAAATGCGATAAGGGTCCTTTGGACGTGTGCTGAATTCATCGATATCGCGCGCATACCAGCTGCTGCTTTGGAAATCGGGATGCAGATTCGCACCGCGATAGGCATTCGTTGGCGTACCCACAATAAGCTCGTCATCGAAAATCATGCAGCTCATGTGTTCAAGAATATGATTGACAACCTTAGCGCGGAAAACGGGCACCGCATCACCCGCAAACTGCTTGTAAGCCTGCGTTTGCAGCACCAAATGCTCGGCCGTAATACACGGCGTCGTGCTGAAATGGCGTTCCCTCATGCGATCGATACGTGGCGTACGCATAGCATTCCTCCATATAACGAAAAAGGCGGCCTCGGGCGAAATGCCGCAAGCCGCCGATCGCGCACGCGAAACGTCAGCTTCGATAGCACTCCGCGTTCCCGCGACAGTGCGACGGGTATTCCCCGCCGCCCCAAGGCGCCGCACACGAACCCATGCGGTCCCTTCGGCTTTCGGCCTTCACCATCACGGCAAGCTGGTTCGGCTTACCACCGTGACTGAATGCTCGAAAGCGGCCTCTATCAAAGCGATAAAATTGCAGATGTCAGGGTAACGCACTTGCTAAAGCTTTCGTTTCAAAAACGTTAACAAATTCGTTTTTTCATATTGAACGCCGGTCAAAAGCCCCTGTAGCTGAAACTAGGCGAACATCATGAAGATTTTCGCAAGCAAAAATCCGATAAAACCGCATGCCGGAAACGTGATAATCCACGCCATGAGCATGTTTTTCGCAATAGACCAATTCACGCGCTTGAGCGATTTCGCGGCGCCCACGCCCATAATGGCGGACGTGTTGCAGTGGCCCGTCGACACCGGCATGCCGGTAAGGCTCGCGACCAGAAGCGTAAACGTCGTGGAGAAGTTCGCCGCGCAGCCCTGATATTTCTCGAGTTTCACCATATCCATGCCGACCGACTTGATGATGCGCTTGCCGCCCAAAATTGTGCCGAGCGAAATGGCGGCGGAACAAATAACCATAATCCACAGCGGAAAGCCGCTCGAATCGGGCGTGGAACTACCGAACGAAAGCGCAATGCCCAGCATGGCGATAGACATGAATTTCTGACCATCTTGAGCGCCGTGCAAGAAGGAAAGCGCCACCGCTGCAATGTCTTGAATGATGGTGAAAAGCTTATTGGCCGCCTGGCGTTGCACGAATTTGAAAATCCACTCGATGAGGCGCGTGAAAAGCCAGCCAAGCACGAAACCAGCGACCAAGGAGAAAACCATGCCGTAAATGACCTTCGCCCATTCGGCGGGAACGACGCCTGCCCAGCCGTTCATGGCAATGGCGCCACCGGTAATGCCGGCGATCAACGAATGCGATTTCGAGCACGGAATGCCGAAATACCAACACGCGATGCCCCACAAAATGGCGCCTATCATAGCCGCAACCAGAGCGTATAACGCTGAATTAGTATCACCTGAAAAGTCGACCATGCCAAACATGGTTTTCGCCACAGCGGTAGAGATATAAGTCATGCCCACAAGGCCCACGAAATTAAACACAGCGGCAAGCGCAATAGCGGCATTCGGGGAAAGACAACGAGTAGAAACGACCGTCGCGATAGCGTTCGGGGCATCAGTAGCGCCAGAAACTGCAGTTACGCCAATGACCAGAATCAAAATGACGAACAAAATGGGCTGAGCCATTGCGTGCGACAAAAAATCAAAAAACGTGAGAGCCACGAAGCACCTCGTATGTAAAAGCGGCCAAATGCATGACGCGGCTTATTGTACCGAAGTTTTACCCATGTTTTACGAACACGCACAATCTGGGGAAAAGTCACGAATGCGGCACAACTTCCATCTTGGCACGACTCACTAAAAAGTTGCTAGGCCTACATATGGCATTTCAGCGGTTCTAGGTCTCGCTTTTTGACACGAACGCATCGTTGCGCGCCTGCGGCAACATTAATGCGATACGATGCAACCAAAACAAGAAACGAACCAAGGCTCGATCTTTGATACGACGAGATGGAAGGAATGGAATGGCATCTCAATCTACCATCGGCATTATTGGCGCAATGGATGTCGAGGTCGCACTCCTCAAAAAGCAAATGCAGGAATGCTGCGAAGTGCATACGACCGCGTTTTCCGGCATGGAATTCATCGAAGGCGTCATTGGCCAGACGAGCGTCGTCGTTGTGAAGTGCGGCGTGGGCATGGTCAACGCAGCCACCTGCACGCAAATCCTCATAGACCGTTTCGGCGTGGGAGCAGTGCTCAACACCGGCATCGCCGGCTCGCTCGACGCGGCCATTGAAATCGGCGATGTAGTTGTGGCGACCGATGCCGTGAACCACATCATGGACGTAAGCAACCTGGGTTACGCCGTGGGCCAAACGCCGGGCGCCGACACGCTCGCCTTCCCCATGGATGAAAAGCTCAGCTGCGCCGTCGTCGACGCTGCAGCCAAAATTGGCGTGACGACGCATAGGGGCCGCGTCGCATCGGGCGACCGTTTCGTATGCAGCGATTCCGAAAAGCAGCGCATCACAAAAGCCTTCAACGCCAAATGCTGCGAGATGGAAGGCGCCGCCATCGCGAACGTGTGCCACCTTTCGAACACTCCCTGCGCAATCGTGCGCGCAATTTCCGACAAGGCCGACGGGTCATCGAGCGTCGACTATCCCACCTTCGAAGCCGAAGCAGCACATCATTGCGCCGAACTTGTGATCCACGCAATCTCGAGCCTCGCATAAAAAAGGGTTCGCTATATCAAGAAGGCCGGACGAGCATTAAGCGCGTCCGGCCTTTTCGTTCACAACCAGAATTCCCTCACGCCCGCTGCATCAATAAAGGGCGAATGCCTGGATGAGAGAAAAACGATTCTACGATTTTTTCCGCTCGGGAATATCGCCATGGCGATACGCTTCAAGCAAACGCTCCAAATCGGCAACGTGCGCCTTGAGCTTCGCGCCCGTATCGGTATCGGCAACAAGCGTGCGCACGCCCACGCGTTCCACCACGCGACGCGAAGAATGAATATCAAGCTCACGCTCAACGGCGGCTTGGGCCGATTCGAGGGGCTCGTGCGCGGCGAGTACAAAACCGTGCGAATTCGAGATAAGCGTATAGCCCGCAATGCCCGTTGTAGGCTGATACGCTTTCGAGAAACCACCGTCGATCATGATGACCTTGCCATTGCACTTCACCGGGTCTTCGCCATCTTTCACCTTCACAGGTACGTGGCCGCAAATGATATGAGACGTTTCAGGGTCAAGGCCAAAATCACGGAAGATACCCGCAAACACGTCCTCGTTGTCGAGAAGCGTATAGAAGGGGTTCTTCACCTCCTTGCGCGCTGCCTTATCGGCAATTAGATAGAGCTCGAAAGTTGCCATCTTGCTCTTCGCAAACAAGGGAGACCCCTCGCCCAGCCACAAGTACCACAGCATATCGGCGCCGCGCTTGCGCATTTCAGCATCCTCGTCGAAAAACGCGATGCGCACCCATCGCTCCATTTCGTCATAGAGTGCGCGGCCCTTAAGCTTCTTACCGAAAACATCGACTTCTTTCAAACTGCCGTCAGCATTCAAGGGAACGCATGCATGGAACAGCAGGTTGCCGTTGTCGATTTTATAAAGGCTGCCCGTTTTCAGGAAGAAACGCATATGGCGCTGCAGCTTTTCGCACCCCGTGAACGCAGAAACCAAGCGATCCATGACGTCCTGCTCGCCAGGCGTGAGCTTATATGGGTCACAAGGATCGATGGTCGGGAATATCTTGTCGGTCAGTTCGTATTCCACACCGTCGCACACCACAGTGCCGCGTTCGTAATCGATCTTATCGAGCAGCTTGCGACTCTGGAGGCCGAATGCCGGGTTCTCATCGATAAGCGCGCCTTCGACCTTGAATTGAATAATGGCCATCGCCTTTTGGATTTTCACGTTCATCAGAATCTCGGCTTCTGACATGGTGTCAGGGTGGCCCTTCAGAGCGAAGCCGACGCAGGGGTCGTCCTTATACGCATCAAGCGCGAATCGAGCCAAAGGCAAAATATTGATACCGTAGGCATCTTCGAGAATCGAAAGGTTTCCGTAACGCGCGCAGTTTCGCACGACATGAGCAATACAGCCGCGTTGGCCGAGCGAAGCGCCCATCCACACGATGTCATGATTGCCCCACTGAATATCGACCGAATGGTGATCGATAAGGGCCTCCATGATCGCATCAGGATGAGGGCCGCGATCGTAAATATCGCCAATAATATGCAAACGCTCAATGGCCAAACGCTGAATCAGCCCACACAACGCTTCAACAAATGCAGGACCCCTGCCAGTTCTTACAACGGCATCGACAATGGCAGCGTAATACGCTTCTTTATCGAGGTTGCGCGTATCGGCATACATAAGCTCTTCGATGATGTAAGCGAAGTCTTCGGGCAAGGCTTTGCGAACACGAGAACGGGTGTATTTACGCGCGGCACGTTTGCATACGGCAATCAGACGCGGCAGCATTTTTCCGTACCACGCAGCCACATCTGAAACCTTCGAAAGCTCCAAACGAGATTTCTCCCGGGGGTAATAAATCAGCGTTGCGAGCGTGCGCTTTTCTTCCTTCGAGAGTTCGTCGCCAAACACATCATCGATCTTCAGGCGAATCGAGCCCGAGCCATTTCGAAGGATATGCGAGAACGCCTCATATTCGCCATGAATATCGGAAGCGAAGAACTCCGTGCCCTTCGGCAAATTAAGAATCGCGCTCAGGTTTATAACTTCGGCGGACGCTTTTGCGACCGTGGGAAACGAGCGTGAAAGAAGTTCGAGATAGCGCTTTTCAGCAGCATCCATACACGGGCCTCCTTGACCAATCGCCTGCAACAGCAGCTCGATTTTCAAACAGTTGGATTTATGGTACCGCGAGAAAAGAAGTCATGCCCCCAAGGAATACCAAACGGTGTATTTCATCGACGAAAAGGCGAAGGAACGCATGGGGCATATGTCCATATCTGTTTGGAATACATGCGAAAACCGCCATTCGACGCATTGGTGTTACAAAAAATAGTTTTAGTATCATGCCTCACGGCAGCGTAAAGTTGGTGATATGTTTACGCTTTATCATTATCAATTTACCTTGTAAAGCTCCCCTGTTCGCGCATTGTTCTTTTCCACAGTGGAACAATTCAAAGCAAATGCGCTTTTCCTAAACGAACCGCCTGGAATTGTCCGATTCAGGTACGCTGTCACTATGAAAGAAATCGGCAATCATGCATGAGGGAGAAGACATGGCACCGAAATCGGTCAAGCTACGCGAAACAGATGCGGGACTAACCCTCGTAGGCGACAACATGGAACTGCGTTGCGATTTCGAAGAGATGCTTCCCCGTATAAAACCTGGACGGCTTCAACAAGAGTTGCTTGTAAAGGCAGCGAAAGTCAAAGGAGCGCAATCCCCTACCGCCATCGACTGCACTGCCGGCCTTGGCCAAGATTCCTTTTTGCTCGCCGCAGCAGGCTTCAGGGTGCGCATGTTCGAGCGCGACGAAACCATCGCGGCGCTTCTGGAAGATGGCCTTTCGAGGGCTGGTAATAACCCGGTGGTATCTGGCATAGCGAAAAGAATGTCGCTCGAACGTGGCGACAGCCTTCAGTACCTCGCGGCACTCGCGAAATCAGACGATGTACCTCCCGACGTGATTTACCTTGATCCAATGTTTCCCGCACGCCAAAAAAGCGCTGCAGTAAAGAAGAAGTTCCAGCTCCTGCATGTGCTCGAAAACCCCTGCGATGAAGCAGAAGAAGAAACGCTTATCCGCGCTGCGTTCGCAGCCGGTCCCCGCAAGGTCGTTATTAAGCGCCCCGTGAAGGGGGGACACCTTGCCGGGATAAAGCCAAGTTATTCGATTACGGGTAAGGCGGTACGTTACGACGTGCTGGTTCCGCCAAGCACGAAGCTCCAATAAAAAAAAGCGATGCGCTCTATGTCGCGCATCGCTTTTCAAACGATATAAAACTAAAGCAATTAAGGACGCGTTATTCATCCCAGGGATGCGACGTGAGATGCCAACCATCGCAGTAGGGACACCGGTAAACAGACAAGCCGCGCTTGCCATTATGCTCACACCACGCAAGATTTTCTTCGGCCTCCGCACGCGAAGCATACCGGTTCTTCGACTCGCATGCCTTGCGACGACGCGCCGCCTCATGATCGGCGCTGGCTCTTTCCCGATGCGCCTCTTCGCGCGCGAATATATCATCCATGCCGGAAAAATCATCCAGTCCGGCAGCAAACTCCGCTTTCTGCTTCGACCATGACGAACGTTTTTTGCTGCCCATGGCGCCCTCCTCGAATGCGACCAATAATTCCTATAGACCATCTTCCATAACACGCGAAACGTTCTATATTTCCGACGCAATACCACGCACAGAGCTTTCCGCGATTCAACCTACCACTATAATAGCTAACCGCTCTGAAATAGCGACAGAAAGACTACCGTGCAAAGCATCGCCCCAAACCACAATAACCAAAAGAAAATTGCCCTCATCAACGACATCACCGGCTTCGGCAGATGTTCCGTCGCTGTGCAATTACCCATTATTTCCCAGCTGGGCGTGCAGTGCTGCGTGCTGCCAACGTCAATCTTGAGCAATCACACGGGCTTTCCGAGCTACAGTTTCCAAGATTTCACGCCCCATATGCACGAGCATATTGATGAGTGGCGCAAACTCAACCTGCAATTCCGTGGCATTTGCACCGGGTTTCTCGGTTCAGCCGAGCAAATTTCAATCGTCCGCGATTTCATCGACGAATTTGGCGGGAACGACTGCGTAACGCTCGTCGACCCGGTCATGGGTGATGAAGGAAGGGCCTACGGCACCTATACGCCTGAAATGTGCGGGCGCATGGCCGAACTCGTTGCCCATGCCGACATCATCACGCCCAACATCACCGAGGCGTGCATCCTCGCAAACGTCGATTACGACCCACATATGAGCTTCAACGATGCCTTCTCGCTCGCCCAAAAGCTGTGCGATATGGGCCCGTCTAAAGTCGTTGTGACAGGGGTCGAACACGGATCAAGCATGTCGAATGTATGCTTCGAACGAGGGAGGGAGCCTTTCATCGTCACAGGCGAGAAGCTCGGAGAGCAACGTTCGGGAACGGGCGACGTCTTCTCGGCAATCATCGCAGCCGATGCCGTAAACGAAGTTCCGTTCAGAAAGTCAATCGAAAAAGCAACGAGGTTCGCCCACGACTGCGTGCAGGCAAGCATCGATTTGGGCATTCCACGCACCGATGGCCTCGCGTTCGAAGAGAAGCTGCACACGCTCACCCAATAGCGCTACGCAAGCATGGCCAAGGAAGCGTAGAGTAGTTTCCATTGGGGGCGGCCCGATGGAAACGGTCACCCCCACGTTCTTCCAAAACGAGAACCGAAACGGCTGCATACCACGCGAAGCGAACGGCAACCTCGCGCACATCTCCATCAGGTCGCTCCAATAGAAACCCCACTAGGTGAAAGAAGTTCAGAATGCTCAAAGCCGAAACAATCGTCTATCCCGTCCACAACGGACTCTACGTCAACCTCACGAATCGCTGCAGCTGCGCGTGCACGTTCTGCATTCGCCAAACCGCAACGGGCGTCGGCAAAAACGGCGAAGGAACCGACAACGTGCTTTGGCTTGAGCACGAGCCCTCTTTCGAAGAAGTCATGGCGGCTTTCGACGAGCAGGATATGAGCGCTTACGAAGAAGTCGTTTTCTGTGGATTCGGCGAGCCAACATGCGCGTTCGAAACCCTCAAACAGGTCGCGGCCGAAGTGAAACGCCGCTACGATATGCCAGTTCGTGTAAACACCAACGGACAAGGCAGCCTCATCAACGGCCGTGATATCGCCCCTGAATTCAAAGGCATCGTCGATACCGTTTCCATTTCGCTGAATACGCCCAACGCTGACGAATACCACGAACTCGTTCGCAGCAAATTCGGCGACGCCGCATTCCAAGGCATGCTCGATTTCGCGCGCGAAGTTCGTAAATACGTGCCAAGCGTGATCATGACGACCGTCGATACCACGATTTCGCACGAGGACGAAGCGAAATGCCAGGCCATCTGCGATGAACTCGGCATACGTTACCGCATTCGCGCCTGGGTCGATTAGCCCGAGCGTCGCTATGCCTCGACCGGCGCAACCCAATTCATCAAGTATGAAAGCATGTCGATGATTGCGACTCGAAAAGAAGACAAACTCGTCAACTACCTTTGCATGACCGGGCACATTTGCGCCGATATCAACCAAGGCGCGCTTTCGGCAACGCTTCCGTTTTTGGTGATGTACGACGGATATTCCTATACTGCGGTCGCCGGGCTTGTATTCGCCGCGAATATCGCATCGGCGGTTATCCAGCCGCTCTTCGGCGCCATCGGCGACCACAGGGCATGCCCCTGGTTCATGGCACTCGGCGTTTTCCTCGCAGGGCTCGGCATGTGCGCCATCGGTTTTTTCGATGCCTATTGGACGGTGCTTGCCTCAGCCATGGTATCGGGCATTGGCGTGGCGATGTTCCACCCTGAAGGCGGACGCCTGTCAAACCTCGCCGCGGGCGCGCGCAAAGCAAACGGCATGTCTATTTTCGCCGTTGGCGGCAACATCGGCTTTTTCGTAGGGCCGCTTATGGCTGCCGTCTTCCTTACCGCCTTTGGCATGCACGGAACGCTCGCTTTCCTCTTCCCCACGACCATCTGCGCAATTGTCCTGCTCGCATTCAATAAGCGCTTCCTTTCGCTGGGAATCGCCAAGAATTCAACTACGCAGAAAGACGCAAAACCCGAGCGCTGGGGAAATTTCGCCCTCGCAATGGGCGTGCTTTCATGCCGATCGATCGTCGAATACGGACTTATGGCATTTATACCGTTGTTCTTCGTGAGCGTGCTCGGCCAAGGCGAAACGTTCGGCTCGCTCATGCTTTCGGTATTCGCTATTGCGGGAGCCGTTGCAACGGCGATATCGGGCCGCATCACCGAACGCGCAGGCGTGTTCAGAATCGCCTATCTCTGTTTCGGAATTCTCGCTTTATGCCTGGTCGCGTTCGCATTCAACCGCTCACTCGTCTCGGCCGTGGTACTCGTGTGCTTGCTCACCTGCGCGGCCAACCTGTTCTACCCTTCCTTCGTCGCCTTGGGCATGAGCTACGTGCCCCGTCATCTGGGAACCGCATCGGGTATATCGTACGGCGTCGTTATTTGTGTTGGCGGCATTGTGGAACCGCTTTTAGGAATGGCGGGCGATGCCTACAGCCTTCCGCTGGTAATGCTCATTATCGCGGGCGTTACCGTGATCGGGCTTGGCATGGTTGCAATCGTGAAACGCCACAACTAGCAAAAGCGACAGGAAACACCACCCCAGATAAAGAAGGGGGCGCCCTTCAATCAGACGCCCCCTTCTCGCGCATCGCGACGCGGCCACATGCCACATCAACGGTTCTGCATTTTTGAATCCAACCGTTGGCGCTATCGCTCACCGGCAGGCTGAGCAGGCGCGCACGCTTTCATTTCGTGCAGCTCCATCTCTGGAACAACGTCGGTCTTTTCCGCACGTTGCTTCAGCATGAGCGCCACGAGCAAACCACACACAGCCAAAACAAACGTGAACGCGAAGCCCCAATGCGATCCGGCCGTGAAGGCCTCTGCCGCAGATGTGCCGCCAGCAGCGTAATAACTCGCCTGGCCCAAGTCCAAAAGGCTCGTCGCAACTGCGGTCGCGATTGCACCAAGCACCTGCTGCATCGTATTCAACGCAGTGGAGCCATCGGCGGAAAGCTGCGGGGGCAACGAATTCAAGGCACTCGTCTGGCACGGAGACATAGCGAGCGGCACGCCGATCATGAGCACGATATGCGCAACAATCACGTATGCGATCGTGCTCGACCCCATCGCAAGCAGCAACATAATCGAACCCGCAATCGAAAGCGCGAAACCAATACGCGCGGGAATGCAAGCGCCCACGCGGTCGTACAAGCGACCAGCAAGCATTGATACAATGGCGTTCACGATGCCACCCGGAAGCATGATAATGCCCGTCATGGCAACAGCGACACCCATTGCATTCTGAATGAACTGCGGCAACAAGAACATCGCCGAAAGCGTGATGCCGAAGTTGACCATCATGGCAGCACCGCCCAAAACGAAACCGCGAATGCCAAAGATACGCACATTGATAATGGGCACATCGATCATCAGCTGACGGCGCGCGTACCACGCAAGCGCAACAATGCCGCACGCGAGAGGCGCAAGAACCTGAGCGCTCGCCCAACCGTACGAGCTCGCGAGGCCGACGCCAAGAACAAGTCCGCCGAAGCCGATGCATGAAAGCACACACGAAAGAGCATCGACGCTCGGTCGCGTCAATTCATAGGGGTCCACGAGGAATTTCGAAGCAAAGGCGACACCAACCGCAAGCACGACAACGAACGAGAAGAAAATCGCGCGCCAGGAAAAGATACCCAAAAGAATGCCCGAAAGCGTGGGACCAATGGCAGGAGCGAACATAATAATGAGTGCCGTCACGCCCATTGCCGCACCAATTTTGCAAGGAGGAAACACCTCGAGCACCATAGAGAACATCATGGGAAGAACCAGACCCGTGCCGATGCCTTGCACCAGCCGCCCAAACAACAGCACCTCGAACGTGGGGGCGCAGCCGCTCACGAGCGAACCGGCGATAAACGCGCCAAGCGAAAACAGCGTGAGCTTGCGCACGGAAAACCACTTCATAAGAATGCTCGCAAAAGGCATGACAAGGCCGATTACCAGCATGTATCCAATGACGAGCCATTGCGTGATGGCAGTATCGACGCCAAATGCCACGCCAAGCTGAGGCAAGGCGATATTCAAGCAGGTCTCGCTGAACATGCCGGTAAAACCACCCAGATACAAGCCCATCATTGTGAGATAGGGGTGCGCAACCTTCACGCGCGCTTCATTGAAACTATGAGACATAAATGTGCGACCAATTCCTTTCAATAGAAGCCAATAAACGTGGCGGTCGGGCGATAACGAAACCCGAAAAGCTCGTAACATACCTTTTCAATGCAACAAAAAAGAGCCCCGCAAGGACGATAAGCTTTCATCCTTGCGGGGCTCTTGAGCCCGTGACTACCACTAATTGATTCTTTTATAACAGAAAAGCACGCCGTTTCGTAAGCGTTGAAATTGTGAATTTACATTCGTCTTGGCGCAGGAGCAAGATATGCGAATATGAACGAATTTCATTCGCTCATCTGGGATAATGTCGATTTCCTTCCCAAGAGAAAGCAGAATGTGTGTGCAGCTCAAGGCGCGTCGGCCACTTTCATGTTGGCAGAGACGGCCCGAATTCAAAAGGAAACCCCACGCATAGCATCACAAGCACTCAACACCATTCAACGAGCGCGTAACGGGCGCCGAACAATACCCCAACCACACTTGTGTAGCCAAAAGGGCCGTCGCATGATGGACACATCGAAAAGAGCGGGAAAGGAGATTCACATGTGCACAGCAGTTCGTTTTTCAAATGAAGAAGGATCCGTCTTCCTTGGCCGCAACCTCGATTGGAGCTGCGGATACGGCGAGAACGTTCGCATTATGCCGAAAGGGTTCATGATTCCTTGGGCGTTTGACGAATCGACCCCGGCAAAACATGCCGTCATCGGCATGTGCGTCGAATTCCAGAACTACCCCCTGTTCTTCGACTGCGGAAACGACGCGGGACTTGCCGTGGCCGGCCTGAACCACCCGGGATGCGCTGAATACGCGCCGAATCCCATCGAGGGCAAAACCAACATCGCGGCATACGAATTCCCCACCTGGGTAGCAGCCAATTTCGAAACCGTCGATGAAGTCGAAGCTGCGCTCGCAAATTCGCTCATCATCGAAAAGCCCTTTAACGAGCACTTCCCCGTTTCATATCTTCATTGGATCATTGGCGACGCCACGCGCTCAATTGTTGTTGAGTCGCGTGCCGATGGCCTGCACGTGTTCGACAATCCCGTCGATGTGCTGGCGAATCACCCGAACTTCGAATGGCACCTTACCAACCTTCGCACATACATCACCGCAACGCCCGATATGCCCGCACCTGCCACATGGGGTCGCGCCGAGCTTGCACCCTTCGGCGCGGGCGCCGGAATGAGGGGCATCCCTGGCGACGTATACTCCCCCTCGCGCTTCGTGAAAGTCGCCTACCTCAACGCCAACTACCCCACAAAATCGGGCGAGAGCGACAATGTGGTGCGAATGTTCCACACGCTGAGCAACGTTTCGATGCCCGAGGGAGCATCGGCGATGTCGAACGGCGAATTTGAGAAAACCGTCTACACCAGCTGCTTCTCTGGCGCAACGGGTCGGTACTATTTCAATACCTATGACGATTTTGCCATTCGCTACGCAAGTCTCGAAGACGCCACGCGCGCCGATGGCAATACGCTTATCGAATGCAAGCTGAAGAGGTTCGAGTAAACGCGCACTCCCGATGGGCGTGTCCGCAACCAGCACGGAAACCGCACTCACGAATCGCATCGCAACCTGGTAGAATGCAAGGGTTGAAACCAATCCGAAAGGCACATCATGATTAAAGAGCTCGTTTTTGACGATGCCATTCTGAGCACGCCCTGCGAAGCGGCCACCGCAGAAGACGCCTCCGTGGCACAAGATCTCATCGATACGCTCGCATCTATCGAAGGCGCGGCCTGCCTGGCTGCGAACCAGATTGGCGTAACCAAAGCGCTGTGCGTTTACCTGGATGAATCCGACAAGCCCCATGCGATTTACAATCCCAAAATCATGCTTGGCCTTGCCGCGTTCAAGACCGAAGAAGGCTGCCTCACACGCCCCGAAGACCAGCTGAGCAAGGTCACCCGCTACGACCACATGAAGCTCACTTTTGATGAGCTCGTCAATGGCGAACTCAAGCATCGCAAGCGCGACTTCGCAGGGTGGGAAGCACAAATGATCCAGCATATGGTCGATCACTGCAAGGGCAAGCTCGTATAAGCGGTCCAAACGGGTAATATACATGAGTCGGTGCTTGAAGCGCCTGTCGTAATTCCCGTGCGCAAGCAAGCAGAAACCGGAACGCACCGTTCTCAAAAGAAAAGGCCCGTCGCATGACAGGCCTTTTCTGCTAGAGACACCATTTCGCTAGTCTTGCGGAACAATCACGGTCGGAATCGTGAGGTTCAACAACGTCGAATGCGTTACCGACCCGAAGAGCGCACGGCCAAGCGCCGCACGCGAACGCGTTCCTAAGACAAGCACGCCGCGGGTTTTCGCATATCCCTGCAGAACACGCGTAGGAGACGAGCCTTCCACAGCATGTCCACGAACGTCAAGGCCCTCATATTCTTCACGAAGAACCGCCGCAAGCGAATCGAGGCGAACCTGATATTGTTCACCAACCGGTCCAAGGCCGCCACCCATCGCTTCTGCGGGCTTCGAAATCCAGGCAGGCAAGCCCCAACCCGTTATCAAACGAAGCGGCTGCTCGGTGGCAATTGCTTCAGCGATTGAGAAATCAAGCGCCTGTTTCGTTGATCCATCAGGGTCAATTCCGACTACGACGCCTTCACCGTCGTAGTCCTCCGCCCAGTCGGCCGGAATAACCGCCGTGGGAACAGCCGCCGAAACAGCAACGCGCAAAGGTTTCGCACCGCCGATGGTGTCGCCAACGCTTATGCCATGGTGCGAACCAAGCACGATAAGGTCGCAGCCAACAGAGGCGTCGACAATATTCTCGACAACCTCGCCTTCCGCAATGCGCATCTCAACCTGCACGTTGGGGTAACGCTTAGCAACGAAATTGCGCGCCTTATCCAAGTTCGCCTCAACCGCCTCCTGAACGTCTTCGATTGAAGCACCCGCTTCTTTCACTTTCCTCGAATCGACAACCGAGAGCAGCTCAAGGTAGGCGCCCTCGCGGCTCGCGCGACGCGCCGCCCAGTGGAGGGCTCTCGCGCCGCGCGCGCTTCCATCGATGCCGACAAGAATCTTTTTCATCATTTGAGCCTCTCAAAAAGCGAATTACGCGAATTGTTTAGTGGAAAATTGGAATCATAAGCCACAGAGCGAACAGCACGATAAACACGCAGCCAGCGAAGCAAATCACCGACCCCACGCGCGGCATAATGCGCGCATAGCCTTCGCGGTCGAGGCCCCCAGCTGCCCATAGGCGCAGGCCCGATGCGTACAACGTCGATATCATGCCGGCCACGCACACGGCGACCACGAGCACGGTTGCGAAATTAATAAACTCCTGCATCTTCGCATCCTTTCTTTAAGCAGCGGTCGCGACTTTGGTCGAAGCGGAAGGCTTGATTTTTACTTCGGAGGCTTCATTGACATTACCTAAGTTCACAGGATTGCGCTTCGACAGGCGGAAGATGACCAATGCAGCGACCACCGCGATGAAGGCGACGGCAATCGTTCCGCCAAGGCCGGTTTTCGCAAGTGCGCAAGCCGCAGCGCCCACAAGGCCGGCAGCCGGGAAAGTAACGAGCCATGCGATAAGCATACGAGCCGCAACGCCCCAGTTTACCTTGTTGCCAGGCTTGCCAAGACCGGTACCGATGATGGAGCCGGAGCACACCTGCGTGGTAGAAAGCGCGAAGCCCATGTGAGAAGAAACGAGAATCGTGGTTGCGGAAGCAGCCTCGGCGGCGAAGCCCTGCGGAGTGGAAATCTCGGTAAGGCCCTTGCCAAGAGTGCGAATGACGCGCCAACCGCCCATGTACGTACCCGCTGCAATCGCCAAGCCGCATACGGCTACAACCCACAGCTGGGGACCAGTGCCTGCACCCTGCGCACCAACGGCGATAAGAGTCAGCGTGATAATACCCATGGTTTTCTGAGCATCGTTCGTACCGTGAGAAAGCGCCACCAAGCACGCCGTAACCGTCTGTCCATGACGGAAGCCATTGACGATTTGGTCTTCGCTCATCTTCTTCACGATAATATATATGAGTTTTACCGCGACGAACGCCGCCAAACCGGCAACGATTGGCGAAACAAGCGCAGGAATGAGCACCTTGGCAAGCACCGCACCGAAGTTCACGCCTTCAATGCCCGCACCGATAATGACGGCGCCCACAAGGCCGCCGAACAACGCATGCGACGAGCTCGACGGAAGGCCGACGAGCCACGTGAGCAGGTTCCAAATGATTGCGCCAACGAGACCCGCGAAAATAAATTCAGGTCCAATTGTCACCGCTTGCTCATTGATGATGCCACCAGAAATGGTTTTCGCCACCTCAGTCGAAAGAAATGCGCCAACCAAGTTCAACGTACCGGCAGCAATAACCGCAGTTTTCGGCTTAAGCGCTCCGGTTGCGATCGACGTAGCCATAGCGTTGGCCGTGTCGTGAAAGCCGTTCGTGAAGTCAAACGTGAGCGCCGTTATAATCACGAGCCCCACAACGACCAAAGTTGCGATGTCCATAGACAGCTGATTCCTCCTCAAGATCCTTCGCGAGCTTCGCTTGCCACATAAACTCGCATCCTGAAGAAACAAGATAGAAACCAGCTGCACAAACCATGTCAGGCGTATGTCAAATCAAAGTAAAGCTGGCACGGGCGAGACGTGTCATAGGCCAGGTCGAAACGAGTTGTGTGCCAAGCGCAGCGTAGGCGCAGCGGGTCATCTTGCATGCACGCAAACGAAGGCAGAACATCCTCGTCACGCACCTCAGACGGTCAGAAATCCACTTCCCTAATCCCCTGCTCATCAGTTCTGCTCAAAAATGACCTCGAATGTGGCGAAATAAAGCACGCGATCAGCCTTCATGTTTAAGCTGATTTTCAATCGACATTTTGACCTGGGGATATAAAATCTGAAGAAGCCAGGTCGTCTCAACGAGAGGGTGAATAGCGTTAATTGAATTTTCAAACGCAAAGCTCCTCGATTTTCTTTGCAGTTAGTTCTG
>ENA-OUQG01000382-OUQG01000382.1-human-gut-metagenome-genome-assembly--contig:-NODE-382-length-28145-cov-12.605981_pt1 | contig 28145 bp, 25 predicted proteins | sample MGYA00237943_ERZ548823 | MGnify/ENA primary metagenome ERZ548823 (study PRJEB26490, sample SAMN05194731) | human gut metagenome | biome: terrestrial biome; feature: human-associated habitat; material... | reverse complement strand
CTTTTAAGATCAGAAATGAATCCAACGTAATGACTAAATCAATGGATGTAAGATCTATTTTTTTCAAAGCTTCCTTATTTATGATATCCACAATCACAATCTGGTTTTTAAAATACATTTCAAGCCATTGTGTCAACAATTGTTTAACACTATGGCGCTGACTTGTGATAACGATTGTTTTAAGTTTTACATTTTCATTCTCTAAAAATTGTGCCACATATACAGTTAGATATGAAATTTCATCTTCTGTAACATAAACACGTTTGTATTTGAAAAGAATGGGAACAATCATCATACTGATTTCAAACGCAAATGGAAACTTTGTCTTAACATCATCCACAATGGGATTTTTTAATTCATATCCGCCAATAACTCGTCGATTCATAAATTCTATGTGCAAAAGCATTTTACTAGATAAAGCTTCCGATTCCTTTAAGTTGATTGAATATTTATCAAATACTTCATTACAGAATTCATCAAATACAAGCATTGTAAAATCTGTGATTTCAGGTACTTCATCCGTTGATTTCATTTTAAATGTATGTAAAAGATTATATAGAATTGGATTATCAGCCTGTTCTAAATAAGACGACTGCATACATAATTTAGTAATGACACGAGTGGAAAGATTGTCCGGAGAACTTATTTGATTATCTTCTAGGTTGTATCCATTTAAATTTCGTACTCGACATATCAAGATGCATGCTGCAAAAATGGATAAGTCTGTTTCTGATAAATAGACTTGTTCTCCATTCATGATTTTGATTACATCTTCCTTTGTGGATTTATAATATTTCATAACCCACGAATCACTTAGAAGCATATAAAGAATGTCCATTAATGCATCTGGATTTTCGAGTGCCGTATCTTTTACGATTTTAAAAAGAAGTTCACGAATTTCACTTTCTTCTAATAAAATGACACACTCATCTTTTTTTAGTCTGAATAATTCCACATTGTAGTTTTTCAACAAAAACTGAATCACTTTATTGATTTCTTTGCGGATTACAGAATCGGATAAACCTAATAATTCAGATAAATCATATATACTACAATCCTCAAAGAATAGTATTTTACCTATAATTTTGTAAATACGATAGACAGCTAGATCTACATTTTCATTATCCTGATTGACTATGTTACGAATAATATCTAGGTGCTCATCATTAATCATATATCCTTGTTTTGTACTCGAACGTATTAATATACAGTTTGTCACATCATTCATAAATGTGATTTCACTACGTATAGTTCGTGTTGATACATTTAGATTTTCGGATATTTCTTTTCCATGAATCCCCGGATTATTCATAATCAATTTAATAATTTTTAATTGTCTAGCTGTTAACATGTTTCTCTTCCTATTTTTCTAAAGCTTGTTCTTTTTGTAGCTCTTCTTTTTCCATCATCTTAAAGAATGGATAATAGAACACAGTTTGTAGAATCAACAATACAAATACTAGGACTACAGCCTTCCAATCTAATGTCATTAAGAATGCACTTACTCCTGGAGGCAAGAATCCTGGAGGATTGGCAATTGGTTTACCGACTAAGCCTAAATTCATTGTTAAATATACAATTGTTGTACAGATCAATGGTCCGAACACAAATGGAATAAACATAAATGGATTTAAGATAATTGGTGTACCAAAAATTAATGGTTCATTGATTCCAAACAAGCCAGGGATAATAGATACTTTACCTACTGAACTCAATGATTTTGCCTTTGATCTCATCATTAAAATATTTAATCCTAATGTTAAACCAGATCCTGATACGCATAATATACCATAGAATAATCCAAACGTAAAAATATGTTGAACAGGTTGTCCTGCTGTATATGCTGCAATATTTTCAGCGGCATACGCAATCGCAAAAGATGCCCATACAGCAGATGTAATACTTGGTCCATGTAATCCAAAGAACCATAATAATTGCGTAAAGAACATCACAATCAATAAAGCTGGTAGTGTGTCCATACCTGTTATAGCTGGTGCTAATACATTCATAATCAATTGTGGGAAGGCAACCTTTCCAAAAGTCAATGAAAGATTCGCAATCGCAACTGCAATAATTGTGTTCAATACTAATGGTACTAATGCCGCAAACATATCTTGTACCATTGGTGGTACACTTTCTGGCATTTTAATATACCATTTACGTTCGTAACAAAGGTGATAAATTTCAACTGTAAATAAAGCTGCAAGAATACCAGTAAATAATCCAGTGGATCCTAAATAAGATGTATTTAATTGACCATCTTTAACTACAGCACAAAGAATAAAGAATACAACTAAAGCTGTAACAGCAGGTTGACTTCCTTTTAAATCATATTTTTCAGATAAAGTCTTCGCAATAAAGTATGTTGCATATACCGCAAGCATATCGTTTGTGAATGCTGATGCATATGTCAAGACACCCATATTCGCATTTAAGAAATCATAAACAGGTCCACTTCCTAAAAGGTTGGCAATACCTAAGAAAATAGTGCAGAATGAACCAACGATGATAATAGGTATTGAAGCAACGATACCATCTTTGATTGCTTGAATGTGCTTTTGTTGTTCAAGCTTGTTCGCAATTGGCATCAAATACTTCATAAGAACATTTTGAATTTTTTGCATTTTCGCTCTCCTCGTATACAATTTTTGTCGACCAAATTGTTATCTATATTCTAAATGTTCATATTATAATTCTCAAATCTTCTTTTTCCACTTAAAGTGGAAATAAAAAAGCCGCCATAAAGGCGACTACGATATCCATTTCATAATTTCTTCTTCACTTTTCGATACACACTTCGCAATTTGAGATATACTCATACCATTCTTAAGCATCATTTGGACCATCAAAATTCTTTCTTGATTCAATTCTTTCACTTCTTTTTGAGCTTCATTTGCTTGTTTTTGAGCTTCTTTTGCTTGTTTTTGAGCTTCTTCAAGTTCAAGCTGTCGTTCCATTCGTTCTTCATTTTCATGCAGTTTTTGAAAATCTTCTATTATTTTCTTCCAACCATCATCCGATATGGTTTCTACACGCTTCTCTAACATTTGAATCACCCCATCACTTTCTATCATTACCTTAATTTTACTATCATCCATTCCCTTGTGGCAATTCAAAAAGTAATAAATCATCTTTTCCTGTTCATTCATGTCTTCAAGTGGCTTATGTATATTCAACTTTGCCATCTCAATTGTACGTAACTTCATACGATCCTGACTTTCTTCTACAAAAGATAAACCTTCTTCATTCCTTAATGTAAATGTGTTGCACATTCTATTATTATCAATTAGATTCACATTAAAGAACACTAAAACGATTGTTTCCTTTAACTCTCCATAATATTTTCCTTCCAATTCTTGTGACCCATGAAGTCTAGCCAAATAATAACTAAAGCGAATTGGCAAATTATCTTTGGTTTGTCTTAACTGCATTTCTAAATCTACAGTTGTTTGATCATCAAATTCGACTAATAGATCCAAACGTGGACTTTTCATTTTACTATAGTCTTTTACCATTTCTGAATTCTTAACAACAACATAATTTACCTTCCTTTCTAAAAATACCGTGAGTAATGATTTTAAGGCATCATTGGCCTCTTTACAATCTTCGCCAAAGACATACTTAAAGGCGAAATCATTTAATAAATTTGCACTTCTCATGAGCACCTCTTTCTAGTAGGCATTTCCTACATACTCATATACGTAAAAAAAGACACTTTTTCGAATAAAAATCAAAAAAATGTCTTTTTAGTGCTTTAAATCCATTCCATTTTCTTACAAATATTATAAATTCCATCATCTACATTGGCATCTGTGACAATAGTTGCGATATCCTTCAATTCTTGACACGCATTTCCCATCGCAACACTTGTCCATTGCGGATTAAACATAACCATATCATTTGTGTCGTCCCCAAAGACAACTACATCTTTTAAATCACCACCAATATGCTGCATCATATCCAAGATTCCTTGGTGTTTCGCATCATATTGAAACATTAAATAATCTGGCACAAAGCGAAGATTTCCAAGTGTGTCCTTTAATGTTAATTCTTTTTCTTTTTCTTTTGGAATAGAAATATACATTTTATAAATCACATTCAACTCGTCTACATCCAAATTTTCATCATACACATACTCCGTAGGCTCTTTACGATCTCCAACTTGATTCTGGAATGTGTGATCTTGAGTATATACCTTAATTGAATCATCTAACGTAAATAAAACACCATATCCCAAAGATAATGCTTGCTTGGCAATTGCCTTTGATTTTTCTAAATCTAAAGGAATATTTTGAACCAATTCATCATGAATGACTAATCCGCCACCACCGCAACAAACCATATCATGAAGACCCACACTCTCCATAAAATTACGTGCTTTATAGTGAGCACGACCTGTCGCAATAGCTACAAAGTGGCCTGCCTTTTGAAGTTCATTTAATGCCACTTGTGCACTTGGCACAATCTTACCAGTCGCCCTATCTGTAAGGGTTCCATCAATGTCAAAGAAAAAATATTTTTTATTCATGTTCCTTCCAACTTTCCTATATCTTCGTCAATACATCCATCACATCTTGAATATATTGTATATTTGTTTGTCCATTTAAACTTGAAACGTATTCTTCCATATCACGAATCTCATAATTTAGTGCCAAACGTCTTTCTTGACAAGTTATCTCTAGCGTATGTCCATCACTTGTATATGTGATTGTCGCCTTTTCAGCTCTAGGAAAATTATACACCCCAATATATCCGTTTTCGCAAGCCACAAAGCCTCTTTTGGCTGCTTAGCACGCATTGTTAAAGAAATCATCGCAATCTCTATCCCTTTATTCTGTAGCAAGATACCACTTGATTCATCGACACCCGTTCCAAATGGTGTCATCGTTGTTAATACGGTATCAGGTTTGCTTGTCATAGACTAACGCTCAAAACCTACGGCATATACACCAATATCAAGTAAAGCACCACCAGCTAAGTTTGGATTAAAGAAACGATTGTTGACATCATATTCTTTAAAAGTGCCAAAATTGACTTGAACTATCTTCACTAGACCTAAAGAATTTAATGAAATTAGTTTTTCAACTCTTTAAATAAAGGCATTTGCCATATCATGCGCAATCCAGCCAGGACCAACAATTTCCCAATTATAATGAATGAAATTCTCCGTCCTTTTCCTTTTTAAATACACCCATATCATTCACTAGAATCATACCTGTCAATATATCCACAAATAAGCTTGTATCCACAATACCAGGCATCATCAACAAGGTTTGATTCAACAAATGAATATCTTCTACATTTTTGAAGTACACATCGAATAAGATATTCCCTTCATCACTAATGAGAAAGCCATCTTTATTTGAAGCAGTACGCCATTCAACAATCCCATTTAATTCTCCTAATTTCTTTTTCACAATACTATATGCTTTAGGTAATACTTCCACTACAACAGGCACTTGAAATGCCAAAGTCTCATGAAATTTAGTTTCATCAACCAATACAATATATTCATCAGCCATTGACGCAATAATTTTTTCTTGCGTATGAATACCACCACCGCTTTTTAAAGCATTCAAATGTGAATCTACCTCATCACATCCATCAAAAGCAATATCAACATGATCCACATATTGTGTATTCAATACAGTTAATCCTTCTTTTTGGGCTTTTAAAGCTGTTTTTGCAGAAGGTGTAACCACTTGAATATCTTTATTCTTTACATAATCAATCAAATATTGAATGGTACTGCCACCGCCTAGGCCTACAACCATTCCATCCTTCACTAATTTTGATGCATACAATGCACATTTCTTTTTCATAATCATCACCACCTTCAATATATCATGTAATTTATTTTCGTCAATAAATACTTTATGTAATTTTAATTCATACGCAAAAAAGAAGAACTATACCTTCAAAGAAGCATACAATTCTTCACATTGACTGATTCGATCATAACTATCTGTGCGTTCATTCGTTAAAAATAAATATAAAATTTCAATGACGGTCGCAACGGAAATTCTTGAAAAACAAAATTCATTTAAAAATAGCTTTTCACGCGTAGACGTCTGAATATGATATAAACATTCTTTGGCAACAACAGAATCCTCATTATTCGTAATTCCAATTGTAGGTACCCCACGCTTTTTCATTTCCCTGCAAACCGTAAAGACTTGGCTGCTCTCCCCACTATTTGAGATGGCGATCACTACATCACTTGCATCTAGTCCTAGCGCATAAGAGGCCTGATTCTCCCAAATTGTTGAAGTAAATGTTGGAATACCAATCTCGTTAAATTTGAACATACAATCAAGCGCTACCGGAATCGTATTTCCTACGGCACACACAAGTACGTGTTTGGCATTTTGAATCAAAGAAAGAATCACACTCAATTGATTCACATCTATATTACGAATTGTAGCCGTAAGTTCTGAAATCTTATTGGAAAGAATGGTTTCTAAAGAACCTGAAATATCACTTGTAGAAATGGTATTTGATTTTTGTTTGATTTCATTGACACAATCCCTAGCCAAATTCACCTTTAAATGATGGAAACTATCCATCTGACATTTTCTGGCAAATCGCGAAACACTCGCCTGCGAAGTATTACATGCTTGAGCAAGCTGTTTAATTGTCATATTCACCACATCTTTTGGATGTTGGATAATATAATCTGCAATTTTCTTTTCGGAATCAAAAAAAGAATTATAATGTCCATGAATTGTATCGAGTATCATATAATCACCACCACTTCTATATTATCAAAAAAGAGATCAAATTACTTGATCTCATGTACGTAAATATTATTAACACGATCTGGTCCTACAGAAATCATAGAAACACGTACGCCAGTAAACTCTTCAATGAAGTGTACATAGTCTAAACATTCCTGAGGCAATTGATCGACTGTAGTCATCTTAGTGATATCTGTCTTCCAACCTTTGAAAGTTTTATAGATTGGTTTAGCCTTGGCAACATCTGCCTGATCACTAGGAATATAATTATATTCTTTACCATCGATTTCGTATCCAACACAAACCTTGATTTCATCTAAACCGTCTAATACGTCAATCTTAGTGATAACGATATCTGTTAATCCACTCATTAAGTTTGCGTGTTTTACAGTTAATAGATCCAACCATCCACAACGACGAGGACGACCTGTAGTAGCTCCATATTCTCCACCGTGCTCACGAATCCATTCACCTTGTTCATCTAATAATTCAGTAACGAATGGTCCTTCACCAACACGTGTTGAGTATGCTTTTACTACACCTACAACAGTCTGAATACGACTTGGTGCAATACAAGCACCTGTAGTAACACCTGCACTTGTTGGGCTTGAAGAAGTTACATATGGATAAGTTCCATAGTTGATATCAAGCATAGCTGCCTGAGCCCCTTCAAACAATACTGTCTTATCTTCATCCAATGCTTCATTGACTAAGTGTGTTGTTTCTTGGATCATAGGGACAATACGATCATAAATAGCTTCAAAATCAGCTACCATTTTATCGTAATCCATAGCTTCTCCGCCATAAACAGCAGTGAACAATTTGTTTTTGAAATCTAAACATTCTTTTAAACGAACTTTAAAATGTTCAAAATCTTTAAATTCATGATAACGAATACCATGACGAGCATACTTATCTGCATAACATGGACCAATTCCACGTTTTGTAGTTCCGATTTTATTAGATGCTGCTTGCTCTTCTAATTCATCTTGATATTGATGATATGGCATTAACATCTGTGCACGGTCACTAATAATGATGTGTTTAGTTGATAAACCATCTTTTTCTAATTGTTCCATTTCTTTTAATAATACGAATGGGTTACAAACAACTCCTGGACCAATGATACAAGTTGCTTCTTCATGTAAAACACCACTTGGTAATAAGTGCAATACATGTTTCTTACCATTTACAATGACTGTATGACCTGCATTGTCTCCACCTTGGAAACGAACGATCATATCCGCCTTTTCTGCTAAAACATCGACGATTTTTCCTTTACCCTCATCGCCCCATTGGGTACCTACAACTACTTGGCTTGACATAAGAGCCTCCTTTTAGGTATGTTCTTTACAATACCTAATTAATTATAAGTAACCCTCATATTATTGTCAATTGAGATTTTTTAAAAAAAGAGCTTGCACAACCATTTAATTCATGATATCATTAACGGGCACTTAGGGGTATCGTCCAAAGGCTAAGATAGCGGTCTCCAAAACCGTTGATGTGGGTTCGAGTCCTACTACCCCTGCCAGTTTGAAACTCAAAGTTCTGAATTTACTTTATATAAAGGAATTCAGAACTTTTTTATTTATAAGAAACTATTTTTTGGCAAACAATTTGGCAAACTTTTTTATAATCATGGAGAATCAAAACTATATAGTTTATTAAATATTCCCCTTTATTCTCTAAACACATCAATCATATCCACAAACCATTGTAAATTCTCTGAATTAAAACCATGTCCATCATGAACTGCGATATAGAGTCTTCCATCCTCATTCAAGTTTATTGAAAATTTACGATTTGATAAAGCCATAATTCTTTCTAATCGATTTGAATTTAATATTTCAAGAACTAATTTCTCATCTCCACAACGCAAATTAAACTTCTTATCAAATGTCTCATTTCCAGTTTTACTACTTTGTTTATCCATTAAACTACGAGGATATATAGTTAGCCATGTATTAAAACTTTGGTCAAGATCACACAACATCCATTCTCCCGTATAAACTGTATTTTCATTCTTTTCCCATAATCCAGTCTCATCACGCAAGACCTCGGTCACATCTGTAAGTTTTAAGGTACAAAACTCTACGTCTAGGCCTTTATATCTAGCTTGTACATATCCACTACCTCTACAATAATCATGTTTAGGCAAAGGAATATTTGTATCACTAACATTAAGCATATGAGTATTTGGATTAAATTGCACATCCTCAAAGAATTCTTTTATAATCACATCCATACTAGATGTAGTACTTTCCTCTTTATCCTTGATCATCTGTCCTAAGCCAAGAATCACACATCCAACAATGACCAAAACAAGATTACCACCAAACACAATACCCACTATCGCAATCAACAATCCTAGTATTGACAACAATCTTTTACCCATACCATTCATCTCCCTTCACTCCCATATTAACAAGCCCACAAATCCATCTCAAACAATTCACTAAATTTACCAGAATATAGACAAAGAAGGCCAATGATCACTGGCCTTCATTCATTAATTTTTCTTTTTCTTAAATACAGTTAATACCAACACAAATCCACTCATCAATAATAAAGCCATCCATTGTCCCATATTGTATGAGTATGCCGTATTCAAAGACTTCTTCTTATCCGACTTAACATCTTTCTTCTTATCTACCTTTGAAGTTGTTGACTTTTCTGTATTCGTACTAGGCTTAGTATCCTCTTTTCCTGGCTTTTCAGCATCTGTTCCAGGATTCTTACCCTCTTCTGGCGTTGCCGGATTTTCTGTATCCGTACCAGGCTTAGTATCTTCTTCTGTTCCAGGCTTTTCAACAACTTTATTCTTCAATTCAAATTCAGTTGTACATTCTCCATCTGTGTAAACCACTGTCAATGTATGTTTACCAACAGACAACGTTTCAAGATAATCCTTCTTCAATGTGACAAGAGTAGAACCAGTAATCGCTGTATACTTATCTGCACCAATTAAAGTGCCATCCACCTTAACACCTGTAAATTTAGAGAATTCACCATCCGCTTTGAAGCCAAGATCCTTACCACTATTTTTGATCCACTCTCCACTTGCTCCGTCAATAAAGTTATATGTTGGAAGAGTTCGCTTGTAACCGCAAATATTACATGTAGTATCTCGGCTCGTACTAAACTGATGATAACCTTGATATTTTATAGTATACGCTTTATTTGGACACAATGGATCTGTACACTCTTGCCAATGTCCAATATTATCATAACTCCACTTACCATAAGTATGCGTATGAACCGGAACTATTTTTTTATATAAAGCTTCAATTTCAGCATTGGAATCCAAGATTGTTACAGTTGTATTTACACTCTTGTAATTGTCAAAAGTTACCATACCTGAATTTGTTTTCCAACGATCAAATTCCATACCAGCAACAGGTGCATCCGCTTTAACACTTACAACTTCATTTTCTTCATACGTTCCAGAACCCGTACCATTCTTCACAATTAAATCAAATTTCAAAGTTGGTGCAGGAATAGAACTTTCCTTATATACAGCCCTAATGTTTGCGGCCATTGCCTTCGTTGTAACTTTTGTGATTACACTATTTACATTTTCAATGACTGCATCACCAGAAACAAGTTCCCACTTATCAAATTCTTTACCTAACTCCGGCGCATATGCCTTAATAATGACCTCACTATTTTCACCATATTCTCCAGAACCAATTCCACCATCAACCTTTAATGCATATTTTGCAGGTCCCGGTGGTGTAATTGGAGTTGCATCCTTATAGACTGCTTCAATCTTTACATCAGCTTGTTTAATAATCACTTCGGTAGTATCTTCTAACCAATTTTGAATATACGGATGTCCCTCTTTTACTTCCCATTTCCAGAATACTTTTCCTGCAAGGGGAGCATCTGCTTTGATTGTTACAACAGTACCCTGTGTAAAACTTCCAGAACCCGTACCATTGACAACATTAAGTTCAAATTTCTTATCCTTATAAACAGCTTCCACTGTAACTGGGCCATCCACATTTGTAATTGTTGTAGTTTCACTATTTACATCTTTAATTGTCGCTTTACCAGCCTTTATGACCCATTTATCAAATTCTTTATCATAAGAAGCAGACGTTTTAGCTACAAGTGTTGCGACATCACTCTTGGAAACGATTAAAGAATCACTACCATTCACAGTCCCATTACGTACAATAATCTTACTTGTTGTATCACCATAGTTAGGAACTATGACCTTCGTACTAGGACTTGCATCATAATTCGGTTTCTTAACATACCAAACTACATACTCGCCTGGTTCTAAACCCGTGGTTTCTCCATCGTCACAATAATGAACATAATCGCCTGTTATAAATGCTCTCTTATAACGCATTGCGGATGTTGTACCCGTAATCTTACCATCCTTAGCACTTGAACTCGAAGGAGCTACTCCCTGTAAACCACCAGGCGTATCCTGCTTAGCCTCACGAATTTCCCATTCAATCGTTTTTTCATCCGTCGAACCATCTTCCCATTCATAACCTTCAAGTAAATTCACTTTTGCGAAATACTTTCCAGCATTTGTTGCCTTATAGTCACCACTAAGTGTATAGCCTTCACCTGCATCTACACCTACTTGTTCTTTCCCATTATAAGTGTAGAAATTCATATATAAATATTTATATATAGGCCAAGGCACAGATACTTGTTTAATGCTGGAATACACTCTAAATTTAAACTTCACTTTATGACCATTTCCACAATCATAATCATACGTAACAAAATCTTTCCCATTCTCAACAATCAACACACCCGAATTCACAGTCGCATTTTGCCAGTTTGAAGCTTTACTCACATCAAAACCAGCTGGAAGCTTTGATAAATCAAATTTTCTTCCCTTACCAACCGTTATTGGATATATATTATTTGCCACATACACAGTCATAGATGGCGAATTATTACTCAAATCAAGCGATGTTAAGTTGTTCAATTCGCTCTGTAACTCCATTAATTTCACATTGTTTTTCACATTTAAAGTTTCAATCGGATTACACCCAATATACAAAGTCTCTAATTCTGTATTCTGACTTACATCAATTGAAGTAATCTTATTACTATAAATATCAAGCTTCTTTAACAATGGATTATGACTCGTATTTAAAGAAGTTAATGCATTTTTACTACAAATCAATTTAACCAGCTTTGTATTTTTACTGACATCTAATGAAGTCAATTGATTATTATCACAATTCAACTCTAAAAGCTCAGTAAAATACTCAATACCCTTTAAATTCGAAATCATTTTTGCCGGTGCATTAATATATTTAACATTCGCAATCTCCTCATCATCCAACTTTTCATCTCCATTCGAATCGAATGATGCTAAAACATAGCTTCTAAAGTTCGCATCCGGAAAGTTTGTTTCATCAATTGCCAAACCACTCGATACAGGTGCAGGAGCCGTCAACATCATCGGTAAAGCTTCTAATACCTCTTCTTCAATAATTTCTTCTTCAACAATCTCCTTTACAACCTCTTCTGGTTCAGATTCAACTATTTCTACCACTTCTTCAGATTCACCCTCAACAATGGGTTCTTCTTCCTCCACAAGATCTAAATCCTTTTCTTCAACTATTTCTTGATCCATCACACCCTCATGAGTATCGAACTCATCCGCATAGATTGCCGTAACCGGAGTTAAAGTCAAAACCATACATAAACTAAGCCCCACACTCGTCCAACTCTTTTTCATAGATTATCAACTCCTATTCCATTTTTCATATCACCCATTTACTTATTATTCCCGAATAGGTAACGGAATTGTCTCAAAACCTCCTCTCTCCTTTAATTATTTAAGGTAGACAAAACATACCCCTTAAAATCACTATAAGACTTCAATTATACTGATTTTAAGAGATAAGGCTCCCTCCTTAAAAAGAGCCTTGATCTTATTTAGTCTTTTCTTCATACCCAAAGCCAACACAAAACCACGCATCAATAGTAAACTCAACCATTGATTCATATTGTCTGAATAAGCCGTATTCCCTATATTATTAAAAGTGGAAAATGCAGGGTTTGATCCTGCATTTTGCGGCATTAGAAGCTACCGCCACCACCACCATACGTGTCACCACTACTACTAGAATATGTGCTACTTCCTCCGCTCGAACTATCATCACTGTCTGATTGAATACGATCACGAGTTACGGTGTGATATAAGAAGTAGTCATGGGATTCTATCATCTTCAACGTATTTTTCTTCATATAGTTATGTGCCTTGTCTTCAAACGCAACAGAATGAAGCTGTTCACGCTTTTTACTAACCACAAAGACTGCACAGACAAAACCTACTAAAAGACTTATTGGAACGCAGTACCATGGAAGCCATTTAAACGGCATATTTCCAACATCATAAGGCTTACCATTATGTGCCTTTTCTACAAACTTTTCGCAAAGACTACCAAACGTTGTAAAAGCCTTCATGTACTTCTCTTTCTTTAGAGAAGGACCTAGCTTTTCACTTATATAACTAATTCCGGCATCCGTAAATGCTGTAATACCATATCCATGAGTAGCCATCCAGAACTTACGCGTTTCCATGTTGACCACTAAAAGAATTCCATCTTTATTTTTACCCTGACCATACTCAAGCGCTTCATACATCGTCATCGCATAATCAAGAAGTGCCTTACCACCCGTATCTTTTGTAGTCAATATCGCAACATCTAAACCTTGACGCTTACCAATTTGGGTTAAAGTATCATTTAACTCTTTTCTTTCATCCTCAGTTAATAAACGCGCATCATCATTCACAAATCTTAGTCCATCTTGTAATGAAGTAAGACCACTTAAAGCTTGCGCATACTCTTCGGAAAGATTAGGTGCTCTAGTAATATAGTCATCGCAAAGTCTAGCGTATGTATCGAATGCACTCGCATATTCTCCATTACTTAAATAAGGTGCAAACTCGCTGCCAATCGTACTAATATCTTCTGACGAAATAGCTGTAGTACCTTTTCCATAAGTAGACATCCACCACTTGCGAACTTCCATATTGACAACCAATAAAGCCCCATCATCACCATAGCCACGCTCATTATATTTCGCTTTTGCGTAGTCTTCTATGGATTGATCACCCATATCATCTGTAGTGATTATGGCAACATCTACACCTTGTCTTTCACTGATTTCAGTTAAAGTATCATTTAATTCCTGCTGTTCACTTACAGTTAATAAGTCTGCATTATCCTCTACATATCTTAGATCTTCACTCGCAAAAACCGGGAAGCACATCATAAGTGCAAGTAGAAGAGATGAACATAAAATACTAAGTTTTTTCATAAACAACCCCCTACTTTCCCCAACTCATAATCAATATTACGATATAAGCTAAAACACTTCCAAGAAGCGTAACCACTACATAGTATAAGTAAACTAGGCTCTTATTTTCTGGAAGATTCCCTACAAATTTACCCGTTTGACCATTCATCGCAAAACTGTAGTTTTCACCCTTCCATTTCGTATTTAAGATCCACACTGGATACAACGCATATTTTGCCGTACCATTCTGAATCTGAACTGCACTGTCCTCACAAGTAACCGTGTCATACTTACCACAATTGGTCATAAACGCATCTTCCGTAGACTTCTTCACACGGGTATTGGCACGATCAATACTTGAATCGGCATCCACATCATATTTATCAGCTAAAAAACCAGCTAAATAGGCCGTCTGGAAGTCTACCGCATCTTTTAAGTCATACGGCTCAATAGACTCCATCATATCATCTGGCATCTTGCTCGAACCATCCACCGGAATGTTTTCAAATCTAACATGCCCCTTACGATATAAACGATAGTATTTGGTTTCCGTATAATCATATTCTGAGTCCGACCACATACGAACCTTTGTCGCATTATAACGAACCTCACCATCGGCATCCGCATCAAACAACCAGAAAGGCACATATACACCTTTGATTTCTTCAATATGATTTTCTGATTTGAATTCTTTAGGCAATAAAGTCTTACCCTTATAGTGCTGTTTCAAACCTTCCTTAGCCGCCTTTTTATCCAATTTAAACGGAATCACTAAATCCGGCTTTAAGACACCACCCAATTTTTCCTTTACGACAATCGGACTTCCACAAAACGGACAAGAAGCAGCCGCCATATTTTCATCCGCAACAATTTCACCACCACACGAATTACAAACATAGGTCAATAATCCATCAGTTTCATTTTCTGCCCACTCTTGACCTGGCTTCACATCCCACTCAAATTGATCTTCTTCCTCAATCTTTACAGAATCATATTGCTGAAGTGTTTCCAGAGAAAATTCTGTATCACAATAAGGACACTTCATCTTCTGAAGTTTTGTATCAAACGAAATGGAACCATTACAACAAGGACATTTAAACTCTTGTAAAGCACTCATAATTAAAACCCTCTACTTTTCTATGTCATTATCATCAAATGGGTCACCACACTCCGGACAGAATTTAGGTGGATGATGCGGATCCTCAGGTTGCCAACCACACTTATCACAACGATACAGCGGTTCATGTGCCGGTTTTTTTGCACCACACTCTGTACAGAATTTACCCTTATTTACCGTTCCACAAGTTGGACAAGCCCAACCCTCAACACTAGGCTTAGGCGTTCCACACTCCGGACAGAATTTACCACTTGCTAGATGTCCACAAGTTGGACAAGTCCAGCCATCTGCCTTTACCTCAGGCGTAGGTGCAGGAGTCGGTGTTGGAGTTGGATCAGGAGCTGGTTGAGCAGCAGCACCCGCCGCATATAAGTTTTGCGCACTAATACCACCCTGATTCATGGCCATACCCATACCCATAAATCCAGTCATTGCACCAGACGCATTATTTGCAGCATCCTTCATAGCTGTAGCCTGGGCACCAACCAAACGACTTGCCGCAACCGTTTGATTCATCGTCATCGCATTTTCTTCCCACTCTGTGATCTTCTTTTCTTGATCCTCAGGAATACTCAAAGAGTTAATATTGAAAGATACAACTTCCAAGCCACGCTTAGCACGCCAAATATCACTCAACTCATCATTTAAAGCTGCCGCAACATCCATTGTGTGAGCTGGAATCTCATAATACATCACACGATCCGCACTCAATTTTGCCAAAGCAGGCTGTAAAGCCGTCATCAATTCACCTTTTAACTTGCCCTCAATGGTTTCAGACTCAAAATCCTCTGCCACATTTCCACAAACATTCGTATAGAATAAGATTGGATCGGCCACACGATATGTAAAGTTACCGTTACAACGCAATTTCACAGACAACTTGAAGCCCAATTCTTCATTCACAACCACTCTAAATGGAATTGGAGTCGCCGTTCCATAAAGAACCTCGCCCATTTCTTTTGTGTTCACATAATACACTCTTTGATCCTTAGCCGTATCTCCACCAAAAGTGAAACGCTTAGCCATTGTTGAGAAAGAATCCTTAATACTCTGGCCTAAGCTTCCCGCAAAGATAGAAGGTTCACTTGAAGAATCATACACAAATTCTCCTGGCGTTGCACAAAGCTCAACAACACGACCCTGATCAACAATCAACATACATTGACCATCCGCAACCGCAATCACACTACCATTTGAAATGATATTGTCACTTCCTTTATTACTCGACTTTTTACCCGTCCTTTTAGAACCCTTACGAACCAATACATCCTGCTCTAATGCATCACAATAAAAGTACTCCTTCCATTGATCGCCAAAAACAGAACCAACAGCTCCAGTACCTGCTTTAATTAATCCCATATTATTTACCTACCATTCTTCTATTGTTTTTACTTGTATTTCTTTTACAATCGCTCTTACTAAAGAATCAAATTCATTCGATTTACTCAGAATTTCGATTCTCAATACACCACTTGATATATCTGGATAGTCCACAAGATATGTACGTTTTATATAATTACCATCCTCTTCCTCATATATACATGTCTTATAAGCAAGTATCTCTAAATCTTTATAATCTAGATTTTCAAACTCAACACGAACCACTTCATCATAAGACATCGCATTGTTTCGAATATAAGGAATAGTATCCACAAACACTAAAATATCCGTATTCTGACAAAAAATGCGATACATCATACCAGACGCAACCACTTTACTTTTATACGAAACTTGCTCATCCTCTACAAGAAAATAAGCATCAATATTTGAAAGAGTGAATGTACAAGCCAATCCTTGTACACTCATCTCTTTTCTTTTGGCATATCCATCATTCGGATTCGACATAAAGTACAATTATTCAACATCTAAAAGTTCAACAACTTTGAACTCTTTAATGATTGCTTCTGCAAGTTCATCGGAAATATCATTATCATCATATTCACAGACTTCAATACAAACGATTCCATTTGGAAGATCTGGATGTTCAATATAGTATTGTTTCTTTAAACTATCCTCATCCGATAAATCTGCAACTAAAGCTCTATAACCACCGACTTTTGTCTCTGTATATTCAGCTTCCCCATTCAAATCTTTTGTCGCAAGTTCCTCAATAGTATATCCATCACTCCATTCTGCGAATGCATCATCTCCTACATATACTAAAAGAACCGGAAGATAATCATCATAAACTTCATATTTTGTGTTTCCAAGCGATAATTCCGTATTGTAAACAGGCTTTTCTAAACCCTTCACCAAATAGAAAGAATCCAAGTTTGGCAATTTAAAATTACAAGCTAGACCCTCCGTTTCATACTCTTTTCGATCCGCAAACTTCTGCTCCTCTTTCTTCTCTACCGTTTTTGTACCATCCGTCTTTGTAGTCGTACCACCATCACTTGCACCACACGCAACTAGACTCAAGCCCATACCAAGCACAAACAGACTTGTTAATAACTTATTATTTTTCATATTATGTTCTCCTATTATTATTTAATTTCTACCTTCAATTGCTGCAAAGCCGCCAATAATATATCTTCTAATCCTGTCGTATCATCCGAATTATCACGAAGTGTTACAGAACATGACAATATTACATTTTTATCGCCCACTGGATAATTTAACTTATACCTATACGTCGTATCATTGGCACTATTCCAATAATTCGTGTAGCTCATAGAACGATATCCAGAATATTCACCCAATGTATACTCTGTAAATGGCTCTTCTCCTTTACTTAAATGCTCGTTATGGAAGACGATAGCCTCTTCAAGCGTATCACTTGAATCCGTACATATGTTAACGTAGATTGAACGATCTGGATCTTTTCGACTTAATGTATAACCAATGTTTCCCTTACCTTGCTCACCCTTGATCGTGTCATACTTTTCACTAGGCGTATAGAACGAAGTCAAATCCCTTGGTAAAGTTAATTTTGCACGAGACGATTCGCCTACAATTTCCTTGCTGTTTTCATCCACCTTCTCTTCTTTAACTTCCTTCTTGACTTCCTCTTTCTTTTCTTCCTTCACCTTTTCTAGCTTCATATTCTTAATGATGGCCTTCGCAAAAGGTTCTAAATCAGAAGTATCCTTTTCCTTATCATTCTTCTGGTTGATTTCAATAGAAACGACCTTATTGATATCCTCGACTGGATAATCTATATAATAGTGAAGTCTAGTATTTTCAACCGTCCCCAGATTGATAGTGTGACTATACGCATCAAAACCCTCAAACGTACAAGGCTTATACTTTTTATCCTCGTCATTTTCACCATACATTGAATTCTGTAGATCCGCACTCTTTTCAGCAGAGCTAGACGACAACAATTTAATTTCAGCATTCAACTCATACTTATTCTCTTCATTTAAACACTTATAGACAATCGAACCATTATCCTTTAACATACTCTCCATTTTACCTACACCCTCTCTAGATGAAGTAAAATAAGGAGACAGATCTTCGGGAACACTCAATTTAGCCGTTCGATCCTGCGTATCGATTTGCTTCTCTTCTTTTTTCTTTTCTTTCTTCTTTTCTGCTACCTTAGTCTCTTCTTTTTTAGACTCAGGCTTATCACTTGAACAAGCCACTAAACTCAGTCCCATACCCAAAACTAAGAAGCCGGTTAATAACTTATTCCCATTCATATTATTCTCCTATTAATTCAATCTTTAAATTATGTACCACATCCAGCAACAATGGCTCTAACAAGGAAGTATCGTCATCATCACGTAATTCTTCACGAATGGTTAGTACGACATCTTGACCATCCACTAGATAATCAAGCACATAATGATATTCAATCGATTTATCACTTGACACCACATACTTATATCCAGAATATTCACCTACAGTGCATGGCTCATACATTTTTGATTCATCCTTACAAACCTTGTTGTGAGAAATACTGGCAGCCTCTGCTGAATCCCAGCCATCCGTTCCAATTGAGAAATGAATGGTAAACGTACGATCTTTCGCATACAATGAATAACCAAGAACATTCGATTCTTCCATATAGCTATATCTAGAAATTTCTCTAGCAGGCGTATGGAAAGAAGTCAAATCTTTAGGTAAAGTAACTCTTACCTTTTTATTCGCATAACTAATAATCGTACTATCCTTTTCTTTTTCTTCCTCAGCTGCCTTAGCCTTTTCTTCTTCCTTCTTCTCTTCTTTTACCTTTTCTTCTTTTTCTTCGATTGCCTTAGTCTCTTCTATTTTCTTTTCTTCAGCTACCTTAGTCTCTGGCTCATTTGATGAACAAGCCACTAAACTTAGTCCCATACCCAAAACCAAGAAGCCAGTTAATAACTTATTCCTTTTCACTCTTATCACCTACTCTTCCATACAAATTTCAACAACGATATTATCCAATACAGCAAGTGTTACCTCATCCAAATCATTGGCTTTTTCTTGTTCTACATAGATTTGTAAGACAACATTATCTTCACCAACCGGATAATCGATCAACATCTTAGAATATGTTTTATCTGACGAATCATATACCGTTGTTTTCTTGTAACCCGAATACTTACCAATCGTAAATGCCTTATATTGATCCGCCTCATCTTCAAAACCTGCATTCAAGACATCCGCCGTTTCCTTGGCCGTCTTACGATAATCACAATCAATTGAAATTCGCGTTATATACGTACGATCATCCGAATGTAAATCATATTTAAGGATACGACCACCCTCTAGCTTACCCGATATATCTAAGCCCTCTTGTTTCGGTGTATAAACCGACAATAAATCTGGCATTGTCATCTTAATGAAATAGCCATTCATTTGTGCGACTCCAGTCATTTCACCAATCTCTATCTTTTCTTCTTTTTTTACTTGTGTTACTTCTGGCTTTTTTGCACAAGAAACTAGGCTTAAGCCTATACCTAGCGCAAGCAAGATCTTAGCTAGCTTATAATTCATAGGCTTACTCACATTTCTTCTTTTCGACTTTTACATGATCTAAAATTGCAGTAATAATAGCTTCTGTATCCGAATCATCCGCTTCCGCTTTTAGCTTTTCAACAACAACCTTAATTGTTCCTTTAAAACCATCTCGATCCAAATTGAAATACATATTGTACGTTACATAATCATCATAAGAATAATCCGAAATCTTATTTACACCTGTATAGTTTCCAACCTGATAAGGCTTATAAAGCTTACTCTCATCTTCCTCACCCTTATTGAAGGTTTCAGCCACTTCATCCGCTGTCGCATCTGCACTAGCTTCAACTGTCGCAATCTTTTTCGTATCGGCTTCTTTATTTTCAAAGCTATAGCGAATAAAAGAATCATTCACGATCTCTCCGGTAACCTCTACACCATCTGCTAGCGTATAAATCGTTGTGAAATCTTTAGGCATTGTGATGATGATCTCATACTTCTTGTTGTAGTTTTTGCTCACCACAAAATCCGTTGTTTTCTCTTCCTTCTTTTCCTCTTTCTTTTCTTCCTTTTTAGCTTCGACAACCTTTGTATCTTCCTTTTTAGGCTCTGGATCATTCGATGAACAAGCAGCTAAACTCAAGCCCATTCCGATTACTAATAAGCTCTTCACAAAGTTTGTGTTCATGACTACTTAACCTCAACTTTCATATTGCCCAAAATAGCTTTCATCGCTACTTCCATATCCGCAGTATCCGAATCATTGAATTGTTCAACCGTTACAGACATCACTACAGCAGAACCATCCACACTTTCAAAATCCAACAACAAGTTATCTTTACATTTGAAGCTAGGATTTTCACTTGTAGTCACTTGTCTAAAACCATTGAAATCACCCACTGTGCTAGGCTTATATTGTTTCGACTCATCATCTTTGAATCCTTCATTAATACGATTCGCATAGGCTTCTGCACTCTCAGCACTGATTGGGTTTACATAAATAGCCATTTTAAAATCACCAAATTCATCTTCAAGCGTATATGAGATTTGTTGCTCATTTACTTCTGTTTTAACTTCTAAACCATCTCTACTTGGTGTATAGAATGAAGTAAGTTCTGGAATTGTGACTGTATAAGTCTTACTAGAAATTTCTCTTACTAATACAGCATCTGTACTTTCTTCCTTTTTTTCCTCTTTCTTTTCTTCTTTCTTTTCTTCTTTCTTCTCTTCTTTTTTCTCTTCCTTCTTTTCAACAACCTTTGTATCTTCCGGCTTTTCACTTGAACAAGCTGTTAATCCAAAAAACATACTTAGTGCTAGTGCACTCGCAAACAATTTTTTATTATTCATATTGATACTCCAATTCTAATTTGTCATGATCAAACAAATTTTTGATCTCTAATTTTTCATATAACGGCATTACTTTACAATACGATAAGACTTGTTGATTATAGTCATCATATCCATACACAAATCCATCTTCTTCCATACCTACACTAAACAATAGGCCAGAATGCGAATTCTCTTGATCCTGCATTGCATACAAACCATTCTCATCGATTTGAAGTGTTACACTCTCATTTGTATACGTACCCTCAAGACTTTTAAACGGCTGATTTCTCAATGCATCAAATAAATCAATCAACTGATCCTTTTCTGTCAGTGCCTGCCCACTACGAAGGCTTTTTACTTTATCTAACCCATATAATGGTCCTTGACTACAAACACGCTCAATCGGCAAGCCATCCTCAATCGCAATCACTTCCACCAAACCATTTGTCGTTAGCGCAAAACCATAAGTGACACCAGGACCTATTTCATACACATGAACTTGTTTATACTCATTAAAACAACCATGCACCTCATACGTTTTATCCGTTCCACTATAGTAAAGCGATAGTTTATTATTCTTTAATGTCAAAGTCATCTGGTCAAACGTGGAAGAATCTTCTATCTTATAAGACTTCTTGCGACTTGGCCTATACAAAACCATCTTTGTTCCAGAACCAAAATTTGTGGCGACAGGAATCAATACATTCAATTTTCCTTTGTGGTAAAACACATCCAGATTTGAAGGCAACAAACCAATTGTTTGAGCTCTTAATTCCTTTACATTGTCATAATATTCATTGGCATATTCCTGATCAAAAGCCTGTGCAGCCCATACCTTCATATCTTTTTGACTGATTTTATATTTCTTATACAACTTTTTATTCGAAACACGCTTCTTCGTTTTAGAATCAAAATGATACACCTTATACCTAGGATATTCCGTCTCTACTTCTTCCTTAATAACTAAACTCAATAGATTTGAATGTGTATACACATCATAACTAACCTTTGTGTCCGGCAACGTATACCCTTCTTCTTTTGCCTCATCTAAAGAATCTACCAAATCCTTGTATTCATTTTTGATTGTCTGATTCAATTTCTTTGCGCTCTTTGAATCACAATGAATATAAGGTAAGGAAATGTCATACTTACCAACATTTCCCCATGCATCCTTATATTCTTCATGAATATTGTAGAAATCTGAAATATATACCTCTTCATTAGGTTGTGATTTACAACCTGTAAACATTAGATTCAAACTAAGAAACAAGACCGAACAAAGCTTAATCCAAGTCATATCCAGCTAGAGCTTGATCGGCTGCATCCTTAAACTGTGTACGATCTCCAATGATCGTTGCCCCAAACGCATCCACTGTCGCTTTCGCTTTTTCTTCTAAATTTTCTCCATTCTTTTTTGCTTTCGCTAAATCCCACATACTCTTTGTTGCCTTAAATTGAGTTACTGACTTTTTAATGCCACTTCTAAATGAATCATCTAAGCCAAACAATTTATTTAGATAATCTACACATTGATGACATCTTGTTTCATCATCAAATGGAATATAGACATCATTTAAACCTTTTGTATGTACAAAGCCTAAGTGAACACACATTTTATCTTTATCCGAACCACTTGTTCTTGCGGGCATCCTTTCAGTTCTATATAGCTGAAGATTTTCTAAACGATATACACACGCATATGTTTTTGTATTAAACAAACCTCCACGAGCTTCAATAACCGCAATCAAACCTAGACTTGGTGCAATATAAATAGGGTGGAAAGACTGCATCTTTTGATTTTTATCACGTGTTTTTTTCAAAGGTTCCATTAAATCTTGCCAAACCTTTGTACCCACCTCAGTTTGATGAATATGGTCCTTGACATTATCTAAATCAGAATGAACATAGTCGTAATATTTTAATCCCTTTGCACGACAACCCTTTGTACAAATATAATTTCCATCCATTAATTTCTGTGATTGTAAAACATTAATTGTAGCACCACAAATTGCACATGTATTTGCCATATATGATTCCTCCTTTTCTGTGCATTATTATGATTCAAGCGCATCCTTTAATGCGTTTGCCACCTGTAAAGATTCCTGATACTTTTCGTTTGACTGTACCATTACTTCTTTATCCTGCATTTCTGAAATGATCTTGACATCCTCTTTGGTAATCTTCAAAGAAATCATTTTGATGAATGGATGATTCGTTTGAATATTTACCTTGAATTGGTACGTAAATTCGTATCTTGCTGGTTTATAGGAACATGTCTTCCCTTTCTTATTTGTGAAATGAAGTTCTCGCTTATTCTCTTCAATTTCTACCAAAACATTTTGAATGTCACTTAAGTCAAACACATCTGGATTTTCATCACTAAGCTTTGTTGCCTTTGTCACGACAAACCAGTTGTGCTTTCGATCAACCATTACCTTTGGATACTCACCAAACGTTTCAGCTGCCACAAACGCTTTGACTCTTTGTGCGTTTTCTTCACGATATGTTAGCTGCCCTTTGATCTGTGTTATTGTTGTGTTTTTGTAGTCTGTAAATAATGGTGACATTTTTTTCTTACAGTCATTACAGATCGTACCATCCGCACATTTATAACCTTCCATCAATGCCATCTTCTTTTTACACACATCACATTCCTTTTTAGAAAACAACCCCATTTCATTTCCCTCCTTTCTTCATTTGATTGACTTGTTTACTTGTGCTATATTGTATTTAGAAAGCACTTTCAAAACTTATGTAATCAACTTACATTTTCATTATAGAAAGTATTAGAAAAATTACCCCACCCCAAAACTTAAAAAGGGTGGGAACTGCGGTAAATAAAGGGGAAAATCATGAAAAAAGTTATAAAATATTTATTAGTATTTGGTCTAGGCCTATGCAATCTATATGGGTGTTCATCAAAATCTTTACTCGATAAAGATAACCCCGTGACCCTGACAATGTGGCATGTTTATGGAGAACAAGCCAATTCTCCAATGAATCAATTGATTGCTGAATTCAATGAAACAGAAGGCAAGGACAAGGGCATTATAATTAATGTCACAAAAATAACCAATGCGAGTAAAATTGGTTCTGAGCTTGAAGAAAGTTTATCTAAAGAACCAGGTGCAGATCCAATGCCAGATCTTTATACAGGACATATTCATAATGCAAAACAGGTAGGCTTAGATAAGAGTGTTGTATGGAATGATGTATTTACAGAGAAGGAAATTTCAAATTTTGTTGATGAGTTTTTAGATGCTGGAATGCTAGAGGATAAGCTTGTGGATCTTCCATTATCAAAATCAACAATCGTTTTATTTATGAATGGTACACAATTTGAAAAGTTTTCTAACGATACCGCTGTTTCATTAAATGATTTTGACACTTGGAATCAAACGTTTGATGTAGCCGAAAAATATTATGAATGGTCAAATGGAAAGCCGTTATTATGCTTTGATTATCTATTAAATTCCATTGAATCTTATGCGATCGCATTAGGAACAAAGAATATGCTTACAGAGAATGGCTGGTACAATACGGAGGATCCTGCTTTTAAAGAAGCCTTTAGAACCTTTCTAGAACCATTGATCAAAGGCCATATTTCTGCTTCAGATTTCTATTCAAGCACAGAACTTACAACCGGAGAAACACTCATTGGTGTATCTAGCAGTGCAGCCTATCTCTATTTAAATGACATCGTTACATATCCAGATAATACAACGGAACCATTAAATGCGATTGCCCTGCCTTATCCAAAGGCCGATAAAGACCATGCCCTCATGACACAAGCTGGTGTTGGATTATGTGCCTATAAGACTACAGAACAAAAACAAGAAGCCGCTAGTGTCTTTGCACATTGGCTTGTGGAGCCAAAACGAAACATGGACTTTGTGATCCAAGCAGGTTACATGCCAGTCACAAAAAAAGCATTTAAAAACTTAAAAAATGAAAAGTTTGAAGATGAAGAAACACAATCTTTATACAATACACTCACCGAAATGAAATCCGACTATACCGTTATTTCTAGAGAGGTTCCAAATGCGATTTCTAGAAAGGCCTATGCATTTTATGATCAAGTAAGAAGCCACCAACAAGAATGGCAAGCACGAGCTAATGCCGGTGAAGATATTGATGAAATTGTAGATGAAGCAATGAATATTTTAAAAAGTCTTTCTTGAGGTTAGCCTATGCAATTAAGTTTTAAATCAAAAGAAAGATCCATGAAACGAAAGCTTTTCGTATATATGTTCTTTCTAGTGACTACCATCAGTATTACTTTATTAATGGGACTCTTCCTATTTGGAAGACTTGGAACGACTGAACAAGACTTTCATAAAAAACTATCCATTCAAAGTGAATACTTCACAAAGAATATGGAATCCTATTGGGATGACTTGGCCTCTATGAATATCGCATTGGCTGATAATATGGAAGCTATATTAGAAACAACCCTAGCGAATCAAGGATTAACCTTTCAACAGCTGCAGGACAATCCCAATGCCATCTATTCTTTAGAAAACGATATGATTCAGCCTTTAGGACTATATCTTGAACGATCTAATTGTTCAGGAGCTTATGTACAACTAGATACGACAATCAATTCCACTTTGGATAATGCGCAGACACAACGAAGTGGTGTGTATCTTCAAAAAACGACAATGTCCTATTCAAAGGAAGACTTGATTTTATATCGTGGAATTGCCAATATCGGCAAAAAACATGGCATCATGCCACATCGTAAATGGAGACAGGAATTTGATATTACACTTGTACCCGATTATGAAGAATTAAAAAAAGGGAACTTTGATTATTCCCTATCAAATATTATTCAATTGCCATACACAGGTGAAAGAATCGCACTATTACGTGTTCCTTTAGTTGGAAAGGATGGTACCTTCTATGGTCTTTGTGGTTTTGAAATTTCACAAAGCTGGTTTAAATTTGCGCATCCCCAGCCCTCAACTCTCAACCATTTAACGTGTCTTTTAGTGCCAGACTCCGATTCAATCATCACAAATGAAGGCTTTAGTACGGGAAGCCAAAACGGATTCTATTATATGCCAAATGGAGATCTTTCCATTAAGCCTATTGGCAACAACTTATTGAGAATCATAAGTAAAAATCGTAATTATATTGGGGTTAAGAATACTGTCAAAATTTCTAAGAATCAAACCTATTCAACATATGTTATGATTTTGGATTCTGACTACAATCGAGCCATCGCAAAAAGTAATATTGAATTATTCTTCTTTACCATTGTCCTATTATTATTTGTATTTTTAGGATGTTCCTTCTTCAGTCAAAGATACCTGTCCCCAATTCTAAAAGGATTAGAACAGCTGCGTAAAGACAATAAAAACAGTATGCGCTATGATGTACAAGAAATTGATGATCTTTTGGATTTCTTATCTTCAAAAGACTATGAAGTTGAGAATAAAATGTTGACGCTTGAGCTAGAAATGCAGGAAAATCGCAAGAAGCTTGAACAAATTGAAAATGAACATGAACTCATTCAAAGAGAATATGATAAGGCAAAGGTGGAAGTTGAGCGTCTGGCAAAAAAACGTGAAGCCGATGTAGATGAAGAAGAATATAAACGTTTCCTTGAATGTCTTGCGACACTGACACGCAAAGAAAAAGAGATCTTAAATCTCTATGTGAAAGGATATTCAAGTAAGGATATTCTAGAAACATTAAATATTACGGACAATACATTAAAGTATCACAATCGTAATATTTATAGTAAGCTTGGTGTAAAATCAAGAAAACAATTATTGATGTACATGACATTATTAAACAACAAAAGGAGCTAACAATTAGCTCCTTTTACTGTACATAGCGCTTTAAATAATCTACATCTAAAATTAAGATTTTATGATATACCATCGTAATAACGTTTTCTTCTCTTAACCCACGCAAGATACGATTGACACTGTTTCTTGTGGATACCCCACAGAAATTGGCAATATCATCGTTCGTGATTTGCAGATCAATAAATATACCTTTTTTAACTTGTCTACCAAATAATGGAATCAAATGATAGATAAATGCACACACAGCTCCATTTTTCCCATTCATTGTCATGAGTTGCTGGCGATAAATAGCTTCGGTCATCTTTTTACGATAATACGATTCTATATATGCATGTAATTCTTCATTTTCTTTCACATATTGTTCAAACAATTTTCTGTTGATTCGATAGAAAGTTGCCGTATCACTTTCGATACGAGCATGAAATGATGCCGTAGTCATTTTATTGATTTCATCTTTCAACAAAGAAATCATATCCAAACCTTTTAAATAAGTGATATTGAATTCACGCCCATCACATAAAACAATACTCACTTTCACAACACCATCTTTTAATATGTAAATATCTTCTTGGTCGTGTCCATCCATCATCAAATATGTATGTTTCTTTTTTGTGACTTCAGGAAGATTCTTTTCTTCAAGAAAATTTAAAACTGACTCACTCATAAATAACCCCTTCTCAATACGTCTAATTATAACATACTCACTAAGCCCAATTTAGTAACATATGTTATGAGAGAATATAACATTTAAACCTTACACACTTAATATATCATACTTTTAAAAACAACACACAACATCAACTAATTTCTGCAAATAATTGTTAAAAAATATAAGCGATGTAAAGCAATACCATTATAAAATATCAATATTCTCCCCAGATAGAGCTTTATTCATACTTCTTACAGCACAAAATTTACCACACATACTACAAGTATCACTATGATCATCTTCTGGCATACGAGATT